>JACCDS012093971.1_pt1 | contig 324478 bp, 405 predicted proteins | sample 7446441 | NCBI WGS metagenome assembly JACCDS01 (sample SAMN15323445, study PRJNA562643) | freshwater metagenome | isolation source: river surface water | place: USA:Blue River Watershed | collected 2017-08-17
ATCATTTCCCCACTCAACTTCAGTTGTTCTTTTGAACGGCTCGTATTTTGTTATGTAATGTTTGGGATATGAATCCACAATAAAATTGTACAAAGAACTAGTTCCCGAATTTGGTATTCCGAATATTAAAATTTTCATTTTAAATTTTAGTTCTTTTCTCGTTTTTAAAAATCGGTGTCAATTTTTCTTTTGTTTTTTCATAATGTACCATTGCAAACCATTTACCTATGATACTCCCAATGATGTAAAATACTACCCCAAGATAATCCCCTTTAAATAAACTATCTAATGAATAATATGTTGCACCTAACGATACTAAACTTGTCCAAACACTATTAAGTAATAAGCTTCTAATCTTGTTTTCATATGTGTACTTAATCTCCATAACTTTGAAGATGTTGAACATAATTTGAAAGAATAAGATTAGAAGATAGTTTTTAATCATCATCACCGTAATTTCCTGTTGTTCTTCTTAAAAGTCTATCCACTTCGTCTTCTTTCTCTCTCATTTCAATCATACGAATATAGTAAGTGTCAGGACTATTGGTTTCGGTTTTCATATTCTTATCAAACCATTTACTAAACCATTTACCTTTATATGCAAGGACTTGACATCTGTCAGAAAATTCGTTTGCATCATCTTGGTCTAATAAACCCTCATCAACAAGTTTTCCAAGTACAATGTCTTTTACCTTGTTGTAATTTTCCATTTCTGCGGTTAAATCAATCATTGTTTATGTTTTTAGTTTCTTCTTTTAATTTATTTAAACATTTATAAAGGGTATGGGACTCTGCCAAGGTATATGCACCTTGACTCTGTAAAGTCTCAATTGAGAGTTCTATAATCTTCAGAGCCGTCTCCTTATCTAACTTATCAACCAAATAGGTATCCAATTCTTGGGGGGTCCTATATTCTAAAAAATTATTAAAAATACTTGCCATAATTTAATATTACGAATTTATTTTGAGAAAACCAAATAATTATAGGTATGTCAGTCTTAATTAACAACCAAACCTTCCCCGCGGAGTACCTATCCCAACCAGATGAACTACAAAGAGGTATGATGGGTAGAGAGTCTCTAAACGGGTGTATGGTCTTTAAAATGGGTATGGGGACACATTCATTTTGGATGAAGAAGTGTCTAATACCACTTGATATTGTTTTCGTTAATAAAGACAGAATAAGTAACATACATCGTGATTGTCAACCTTGTGAGGACGATTGTGATAAAAGATACAGAGGTATCGGTGACCACGTAATCGAATTTCCTTCAGGAGCCGCAGCTAACTTTAAAATTGGTGATAAAGTTAAAATGTATCTTGGGACTCCACAGAATCCTGTTCGATAAAACTATCAACCGCATTTATAAAATCGTACTTAACTTTTGGTTTTACTTTTTCAAATACCCAAAAGTAACTATGGTATTTTCTAGCGTGTTCTTGTTTAGTCCATTTAGTACCAAAACTATTGATTCTCACATTAGAAGTTAGTACAAACATATCTCTTGGATAAAATCCAATCTGTAAAGCCATATTCATAATCAAACAGTGTGTGAAGTGATTCTTACCTCCCGATACTGTGTCCTGACATTTCATTACCACATATCCACCTTTATCACAGATTCTATATAGTTCCTTAAGTGTGTTGAAGTAATTGACTTTCAAGTCGTTATATGTAGTGTACCCCTCAAATCTTTTAGCAATAATCGAACTACCTTCTTTATTTGATTTGTAAGATGAACCAGCAACCACAAACGGTGGGTCGTACATAATACTCTTCATTGAATTGTCTTCGAAGGGAAGATTTTCAGAATTTGCCTCTACAACTGATTCATTTACAGGAAATAAATCACTTTTGTAAACTGGTCCTGGTAGGTCTTTCCAAAAATTACCTTTAGAATAGGTACAATCCAAATCGAATCTTTCGATTTTATACAAATCCATTATGTTTCTAATTGCTTCAAAGTTAGATGTGTAAACACTTTTGACCGGTTGAAAGTCTTTTTCCATTTTAAATTAAGTTTTTAAGTTGTGGGTATATGAAATTATCGAATATTATTTTTTGTGATTCATTTCCAAAATGTGAGTCGTTAGGTATTGATGGTACATTGTTGTTTTTTGTGAAGTCATCGACTGTACCATAAAGTATAGGTATTTTTTTTATCAATTCCAAATATCCTGATTTTTTAGCCAATTCGTGAATGTCAGTGTACCAACTAAAAAATACCACTTTCTTACCATATGACTCACAAATATGGTACACTAGAAGTATTGTATGTAGAATTTTATATTCAAGATTATACGTTGAAATCGTTGATTGTTGATAAATGAAATCTAAAACTTTTTCAGAATCGTACCAATTACTAAATTCAGTTTCAAACGCCTTTTCATTTCTCATTGTAGTGAAATTAAAATACTTAACTCCATTAACATTTGTTGGGGAGTGAAGTCCTCTCTCATCTGATTTAATATGTGACACACCCATCATAATTCTCGCCGGGTGAGTTAATTGAAAAACAAATAAATCTAAATCAGGATTGTTGTCAATAATAAATTTAACCTTCTCAATATTAAATTCATTGGACCCTCCTCTTGATGAAGAATCAATAATTTCCGCATTTAAGGTCTCACCCATATGATACCACCAAGGTTGACCTCCGTAATTTTTCGAACTATGTGAACACCCTGTCACACCTATTTTCATATTCACTTGATTTTTAAATAAATCTTTGTTAGATTTTATTAAAATATAGTGAATAAAAAACAATAAACCAAAATATTTATATAAAAAGAAAACAATATGGGATGCGGATGCAAAAAAAGAAACGTTCAACCACAAAACACACCTCTACCGGTTGAAGTACAAATAAATTTTTCGGAAGAAACTACATCTACCGAATTAGGTCCTGTAACTGAAGAACAGAGTACTCTTATCAATGAAATTGCTAACAAGTTAAGAGAGATTAATTCGTCAGAGGAACCTCAATAAAGTTAACAATATCGGACTTCTGTCCGATATTTTTTATCTATATAATATATAAAAATTTATATACAAATATGAAAGCTGAAGTTAAATTAACCAGTGTGAACATTTTAGATGATGTTTATAAAAAATTCAAAATTAAATCAATTGACGGCTCAATTAACCTACAAAAACTAGTGAATAGGTCTTTAGATTTATATACAAAAAGCGAAGATTTCAAAGACAAGATTGACAATCATAATGGATTAGCATCCAGTGGTTCAAAGTTTTAATTAATGAAGAAAAAGATATTATTGTTATCTGATGATTTGAGAATGACATCAGGTATATCTACTATGTCGAAAGAACTTGTATTGGGTACCATTCACAAGTACGATTGGGTACAATTGGGTGCTGCAATTCAACACCCTGAATTTGGTAAAGTAGTAGATATAAATCAAGATGTGAGAGACAGAACCGGTATTGAAGATGCTAACCTTAAAATATATCCTAACCACGGTTATGGTGATATTAATATTCTAAGAACATTATTAGCGGTTGAGAAACCAGATGCTATCTTACACTTTACAGACCCACATTATTGGCAATGGTTGTACGATAATGAACACGAAATAAGACAACAAGTTCCAATATTATATTACCATATTTGGGACGATTTACCTGACCCAAAATATAATAGAGATTACTACGAGAGTTGTGATTGGATTGGTTGTATATCTAAACAGACTTATGGTATTGTTCATCGAGTTGGTAAAATGATTGATGAAGTTACACATAAACCATTGGAAGATTGGCAAATTAGTTACGTACCTCACGGAATCAATCCAAAGGTATTCAAACCTTTAGATAATGTTAGTGACGACATCAAGAAACTAATTTTTGGTGATAAGGAATATGATTTTGTGTTATTCTATAACAACAGAAATATTAGAAGAAAACAACCATCTGATGTGATTTATTCATATAAATTATTCTGTGATAAATTACCAAAAGAACATTCAGATAAATGTTTATTATTAATGCACACTGCAGCTGTGGATGAGAACGGAACTGACTTACCTGCGGTAATTGAAGCGTTATGTCCTTATGATGTTAAGTTTACAGGGTTGAAATTAGAACAAGATAAATTAAACGAGATTTATAATCTTGTTGATTGTACAATCAACATCGCAAATAACGAAGGGTTTGGTTTAACAACTGCAGAATCATTAATGGCGGGTACACCAATCATTGTAAATGTAACTGGTGGTTTACAAGACCAATGTGGATTTAATTATAGTGCCGATAACTACATAACATTTGGTACTCTACACGATAGAAAGACACACGGTTCAACATTACACGGTGAATGGGCTTTCCCAATTTGGCCATCGGCAATTAATTTAAACGGTTCAGTACCTACACCATATATTTTTGATGATAGGGTTAATGATGATGAAGTTGCAAATACTATTTCAACAGTTTATGCTCAGGGTCGACCAGAAAGAAAGAGAAGAGGTTTGTTGGGTAGAGAATTTATGATTAAGAATTTATCTTCTGACATTATGAATAACTCATTGATTGAAGGTATTGAAAGAGTTTTTGAAAACTATAAACCAAGAAAAAGATTTGACTTATATAAGATAATATAATATGAAACCATTTTTATTATTTAGGGGACCGGTAAAAACAAGAAGTGGGTATGGTGCACATTCAAGAGATTTGTTACAAGCACTATACGAAATGGATTTGTTTGAGATAAAGATAGATAGTTGTATGTGGGGGTCAACTCCGATGACCGCATTGGAAAAAGATAATCAGTTTCATAGATGGATTGAATCTAACATAATAAATCCGATGAATATCACATCTGACATATACGTTCAAGTAACAGTACCCAATGAATTTACCAGAAGAGGTAAGTTTAACATTGGAATCACTGCAGGAATTGAAACAACTGTTGCACCTAAAGAATGGGTTGATGGTTGTAATAGAATGGATTTAATTATTACAACATCGAAGTTTTCAAAAGAAGTGTTATTATCAACTGTCTATAATGAAAATGAAAACAACACTGGGAAACTAATTAAACAACATAAAATACAAAAACCAATCGAAGTTCTATTTGAGGGTGTCGATGTTTCTACATTCAATAATGAGTACAAGGGTATTGATTTGGACATTAAAGAAGATTTTGCTTACTTGTTTGTTGGTCATTGGTTAAAAGGTTCTCTCGGACAAGATAGAAAAGATGTGGGAATGATGATTAAATGTTTTATGGAATCATTCAAAGATGTTGAGGATAAACCCGCACTAATACTTAAAACATCGTCAGCAACTTTTTCAATAAAAGAACGTGAGAACGTAAGAAGAAAGATTGAAGAATTAACAAAGGGGTACGATAATCCACCGTCGATGTACCTTTTATTTGGTGAATTGACTAATCAAGAAATGAATGAATTGTATAATCATCCTAAGATTAAATCAATGGTATCAATCACCAAGGGTGAAGGTTTCGGTAGACCTCTATTAGAATTTTCAATGACGGGAAAACCAATCGTTGCATCTAATTGGTCGGGACATAAAGATTTCTTACCTATGGATAAAGCAATTATGATTGGTGGTTCATTGACTGATGTGCACGAAAGTGCCGCTGATAGTTTTATTTTGAAGGGTTCTAAATGGTTTACCGCAAATTATAATGAATTTGCGGAAGTGTTAAGATTAGTTAAAAATGATTATGAGAAATTCAAAGAAAAATCTGAAATACTGAGAGAAGAAAATAAAGAAAAGTTTTCAATGGAAAAAATGAAAGAAGTGTTTATGGACTTAATTAAACCATACACCGTTCAACCTAAAGAACATAATTTGGTTTTACCAAAGTTGACAAAAATTAAGTAATGTCGTTTAAATTTTTAAGGGATAATAATAGTTTATTTTCTGATTTAGAACCGACACAAATTTTAACATTAAGTCGAGCGGCTTATTATCCTCAAAATGTTGAATTTTGTTTTCAGTTCGGGGACAACGAACCTACGGTATTTGCAACAGGTCCTAATGAATGTACCATTCGTTTATCACCGAGCCCTGACGGTAATGTCACATTTACAAGTAATGAAGGTTCAACATTTAAATTATTTGCAAGGGAGATAGGAAATGATTAGTGAATTTAAATTTTTTAGAGGTATTTCTAAAAAGGCAAGAGTGTTACGTGTAGATTGGAGACCAGAAATATTAGAGACAGGTGTCAATTATACTGATATTGTATCAGAATTATCAAGAGCACTTTCTGAACAGATTTCTCGTGAAATTGATAACGACATTGTGAATCAACTAACAAGAAGAATAAACGGAGGATATAATCAAAGAGCATAAAATATGATATTAAGTTACGCAATTACAGTTTGTAATGAATTAGATGAAATCAAAAGATTGTTACCTTTCTTGATTGAGAAAAAAGGAACTAATGATGAGGTGGTAATTCTTTTTGATGAGAAAAATGGTTCTCCAGAAGTACTTGAATATTTGTTAGAGTTTAATAAATTACCAAATGTACAGACTTGGAGAGGATTGGATTTTGAAAATAATTTTGCGGATTGGAAGAACAAATTATCTGACTATTGTAAAGGTGATTACATATTCCAATTAGACGCCGATGAATTGGTTGGTGAAATGTTTATGTTAAACATTAAACCTATTCTTGAGACTAACCCTGAAGTTGATTTATATTATCTATCAAGAATAAACATTGTTGATGGTATAACTGATGAACATATAAGGAAGTGGGGTTGGAGTGTGAACCAAAATGGTTGGATAAACTTTCCTGATAAACAGGGTAGAATATTCAGAAAGAATTTAAAGTGGTTTGGTAATGTTCACGAAAGAATAATGGGTGCAGAAACAATTACCTCATTACCTGATAGTGAAGATTTTTGTATAATCCACCACAAAAAAATCGAAAGACAAGAAAAACAAAATAACTTTTACTTAACATTATAAAATGAAGATATTAATTACAGGAGTAGCAGGATTATTAGGGTCAAGGTTAGCGGACTACATTGCTGAAAATCATCCAGATGTACATATCGTTGGTATGGATGACTTGAGCGGTGGTTACAAAGAAAACGTAAACCCAAAGGTTGAGTTTTGGCAAATGAATTTGGTGGAACATCCAATTGAAAATTGTTTCGAGGTTCATAAGTTTGATTATGTTTATCACTTTGCAGCATATGCTGCAGAAGGGTTATCACCATTCATCAGAACTTACAACTACCAAAACAATTTGGTTGCAACATCAAGAATTATTACCCAATGTATTAAACACGATGTTAAACGTTTAGTGTTTACATCAACATTGGCAGTGTACGGTCACCAAGACGGTAATATGTTTGATGAGGTTCAAGTACCTAAACCTATTGACCCGTATGGTGTCGCTAAGTATGGTTGTGAAATGGATATTCAAATTGCCGGTGAACAACACGGATTAGATTGGTGTATCATTCGACCTCACAATGTATTTGGAGTTAAACAAAACATATGGGACAAGTACAGAAACGTTTTAGGTATTTGGATGTATCAACATATGATTGGTGAACCAATGACAATCTTTGGTGATGGTACTCAAACAAGAGCGTTTAGTTACATTGATGATAGTCTTGAACCATTATGGAAAGCGTCTCAAGACAATAGAGCAAGTAAACAAATTATTAATCTTGGTGGTATTAAAGAATATTCAATTAATGAAGCCAATGAGATATTGAGAGAAGTTGTCGGTGGTGGTTCTGTTCAATATTATGAACAAAGACACGAAGTTAAACATTCGATACCTACTTGGCAAAAATCAATAGACCTATTAGATTTTGAATTTAAAACGGATTTGAAGGAAGGACTAACAAAGATGTGGGATTGGGCAAAACAACAACCGATAAGGGAAAGATTTGTTTGGCCGTTCTATGAGTTAGATAAAGGAATTTATTCATTTTGGAAAAATAAAAAATAATATATGATAAGTGTAATAATGCCGACAATGTTCGTGCCAGATGGTGTTGTTGAATTAATTAAAGAAGTTACTTCACATCCTTTAGTTAGTGAATTGATTTTGATTGATAACACAAATGATGATGAGATTCACATAAAAGAAGATATACCAAAATTGGTATATGTTAAAGAAGGGAAGAATACTTATGTAAATCCTGCTTGGAATAAAGGATACTCAATGGCTAAGGAAGATAAGTTAATGTTTCTTAATGATGACATAACAACCGATTGGTCTTTACTTGATAAAATTCACGATAGTATAACTGAAGATAAAGGTATTATTGGATTAGGTGATGGATGTTGGACGGAACCTAAGGGTAGATTTTTATTAACCCCAATTTATCAATTGATTGGTGGATTTGCTTGTTTGTTTTTTATACATAAAAATTCGTATCGACCCATTCCCGAAGAATTAAAAGTATGGTATGGTGATAATTTTTTAATTCACAAAGGCCCTAAACAAGCGTATCAAATGTTGAATTGGAAAATGGGTGGACATATATCAAAAACGGTATTGAAATCCGAATTTAACCCTGTGATTAGAGAAGATGGTGTTCTTTGGTCAACTAAAATAAGTAGAATGAAATGAGTATATCTTTAGTAATGGCGGTCTACAATAAATTAGACCTAACAAAAAAATGTTATGAAAGAGTTCGTTTGTTATATCCTGAAGCACCATTTGTAATTAGTAGTGGTGGTTCAAGTGACGGAACAAAGGAGTGGTTAGAGTCGTTGAATGATGACTACTTATCATTCATACACGATGATGATAGGATAACATTCTCAGACACATATAACGCAGGAATCAAGTTGGTTGATACAGATAAATTAGTGTTGATTCATAACGATATGATTTTAGGTGAACACTTTCTTGAGAACTTAGAAACCTTGTTGGATGAAAATCCAAATACATTAATATGTTACACAACAATAGAACCACCAATATTCAAAGGTCATTTAAGACCAGGTAAAGTATTATTGAATTTAGGTTCCGGTTTCGATGACTTCGATTACTTCCATTTCAACAGTTATGTAAATCAATGGAAGGACAGTAAGAACTTATATGATGGTGCGGTATTCTTTATGAGTGGAACTAAAAAGATGTTTGATGATGTGGGTGGTTTTGATGGGTTTAGTTTCGTTCCGTGTTTCTGTGAGGATGATGATTTCTTAGTCCGTGCGAAACTAAAAGGTTACGAACTAAAAACTTGTGATTCGGCAATTGTTTATCATTTTGTTTCGCAGACTTCAAGATTCAGTGATGATATGAGGGTTGATAGAAGAATCATCGAAGTATCGTCTAATAGAAACTTTGTTAGAAAGTGGGGTATACCATTCTCAGCATTCAATGAACTTAGATATTGGGAGGATAAAAACTTTAAGTATAAGACTTTCACAATGGGATTAACAACCAATAATAGAAATCGTTTTATGGAGATTGAACCGTTCTTCGATAAAATCGAAATAGGGACGATTCCTGAGGATTATATTGAAAATGAACAGAAGAATACCCGTTATGATTTAAGGTCAAAATTTACGTTCACAGATAACGTAGACGTGATGATTTATGAAACTGCACCATTCGATGATATGGACATAATGACTTTACATAAATTAAGGTTATCAATACCTTATTATGAGGTGGGTGAATATCAAATTGGTAATATGATGATAGAAATAAGAAAGGAGGTTAAATAACCTCCTTATTTTTTATTAGTCTGAATAAAACTATATAATTGTCTTTTGTTTTTCCCGCATTTACTAAATCCTCTTTCGTGATTTCGGGATATTCTACATCAATCTCTTTATCCAATAATTGAGTGTATTCCTTTTCAAATTCGACATAGTCAGGATTCAATTTTTTAGAGATGATAACACCATTTTCATCTTTTTCGAAAATGTGCATATTGACAACAATTCTACCATTATTGTCCATCTTACCATATTTGGTTACTAATTCATCTCTTAAGTTATCTACTTTTTTTCTTTCACTTTCTAAAAATTTTGTAGTTTCAGTTAAATCATATTTTAAGATGATTGATAATTTTTGATTTATAAATCCTTCATAATATTTTTCACCCGTTTCTGGATTTGTGAGTCCATTAATCTCACTCTCTAATTGAAGAACGTCTTTTAATTTTAATGATATCTTTTCCATAAATTAATTATACTAAAAATTTTCACAAATGTCAATGTTATTCCTCATCCTTAGGGAATTGAGTTTTAACATCACTAATGGATTGAAACCATTGTCCCGAAGATGATATTGAACCATTTTCATTTATTTCGTGCCATAACATATCTAATTGTTCTCCCAAATCAGGGTAGTTCATTTTTCTTAATGCTCCGTATGGTGGAACATATGAAGGGTCAGGGTACGGCATATATTCAATGTTATCTTCTACCCAATCTTCTTCAGGTTCCGCATCAAATAATATTGTATGCACATCACCATTCGGTGCTTTATACCTTTTGTATTGGTCAATAACCTCCGTCCAAGTTTCTTGTGGAGTTTCTCCGTCGAGTAATAAATGAAATACTCCTAAATTGTCAATAAATCTTCTCATATATTTTTAATTTTATTGTACTGGTCCTCCGTAATAGTTACCTCCATCACTTGTTTGGACTGAGGCAATTATACTTACGTTTGATTGTGTCACATCACTTCTAGTTGCGTATGCGTTTAATGTAAATCCATTATAATAATTACTACTTGCATATGCTCTCAATACGATATATCCATCAGATGCTATATAAACTCCGTGTGCGGACATACCTGGATATATGTTTCTTAAACCTATGTTATAAAGAAATCCGTTCGTATATGGCATACCTGCGGTGCTTATGTGAAAACCCCAAGAACATCTAATAGGTGCTGCGGTACCATAGTTGTATCCAACCGCTTCAAACATCCACATATTATACGTAGTTGCACCAATTAAGCTAGTCTTCATATGAATATACAATGGACTACCTGCGGTGGTATTATAATTATAGATGTGCTTTTGTTGAAAGTACCAACTACTTACTGAACCTATTCTAAATGGTGGTGTTAATATTGCCATAGTTTAATAATACGTTGCTGCTGATGTTTGAACCGCAGATACTACGGATGTTATGGTTCCATAACCATTTCCTGCGGTATTGTACGCATTTAACGTAAACCCACAATAATATAAACTACTAGCATACCCTACAATAACAATTTTATTGTCACCAGCAACGTAGTGACTATGTGCTGTCATCCCATCATATGCGGTAGTTTGAACGTTACCAAAAAAATTTGTGTAGGTATAAAAATTCCAAGCACATCTAATTGGTGCGGATGTTCCATAATTATATCCAACAGCCTCAATCATTATCATTTGGTATGATTGATGGGTAATATTCAATTTCATATGATAATATTGACCACCACCAGATGATAAGTTGGCAACATTATATATACCAAGTTGTTGTAAATAACCTCCTTCAGGATATATCCCCGTTCCTTGTAAATTTGCCATTAATAGTAATTTCCCGCATTATCTGTTTGAACGCTAGCAAGTATACTAACTTCAAAATTATATCCTGTTGGATTTAAACAATACGCATTAAGAATCCACCCACTATAATACGATGCACAGTTAGCTCTTATAACCACATATCCATCTGATGATGTGTAAACTCCGTGAGCACTTAGACCACCATAAGCATTAGATGTTCCAATACTGATTGTTGAGTTACTGGCGGCGTAAGCGTAAAAACTCCAAGCGGCTCTGATGGCTTGATTCGCACCATACGCATAACCTACAGCCTCAATGGTACACATAATGTTAGCCATATTGATATTTGTTTTATAGTGAAAATAATTGTTTCCACCATAATACCTATCTCTAAAAAATCCCAACTGAACGCCAGGTGCTGGTCTCGTATTTGCTAAAAAATTAGCCATTATTCTTTAATTCGTTTATTTCTTTTTTCAAATCTTTTATCGCCTCGATTAATACCGCAGTAATTCTACCATAAGATACGGAATCTACTTTACCTTCTGAATCGTAAAGTACCACATCAGGTAAAATTTCGGCAATTTCTTCAGCAATAACACCCATTTCTTTAACGTTATTCTCTTTTTTAACGTAGGTAACACCCCTTAATTGTAAAACTTTATCCAAACCATAACTAATCGTTTCAATATCTTTCTTATATCGGATTGATGAGTTTTCTGTTAACGTACCACCAACTGTCATATTACCACCAGTTGTTAATGTACCATTGAAATAATGTGCCCCTTGTGAATCTTTAAACTCTGTTCTTGATGTTGTTTTTACAATGTTGGAATAATACGATGAACTTGATAAACCTTTATAAGCATATGTACTCCCTGTAGATTTAGTTCCATCCATTCTAACTAAAGTAATCATCGAATCTCCATCACTCCATCCCCCATAGCCTGCGTTGTTAAAACCACCCACGTGAAAAACAGGTCGTGCATTTGCACTAGCATCTCTACCTACAACTAAGAAACCATCATTGTTATTATAACAATATAATGCGGTACACCACCCTTCACCACTTAAAACTTCTGAGGTACTTCTAAGTGATAACCCAGTAGCATCTGCGGTAGAAGTTGCCGCCATTGATGTCGCCGAAACACTTGAGAATGATGGTGAGTTACCTGTACCTAAGTTTTGGTTAATTGTGTATGATGTAATGTTACTCGCAGTTCCTGTGGTATTTTGATTCCACGTAGGTATATTACCCGCGTGATATATAGTATTCCCTCTCCAATAAGGAGCTGTTGCATTTACTTGGAAATAAATTTCATTTATAGTACCGTTTGTTCTATAAAATCTAAAGTCTCCACTATGTTGGACTAAGGATGTCACATCACCGGCGGTGATATCTCCTGTTGCATTATTTGGACTACCTCTAAGAATCATTCCGTGATAATTGTCAGTAAATGCTATTCTACCATATCCACTATTGTTAAATCTAAGGTCACCTGTCATTGTGTCTCCTACTTTCTGTACAAAAGTTGATGTTAATTGTGCCGAACCTGATACCAAACCTGACGGAACTCCTGATATTGAACCAAATGATATTTGAGAAGAACCGGACACAATACCTGAAGGTATTCCACTTAATGAACCATATGTTACTTGTGATGAACCTGAGATAAGTCCCGACGGTACTCCACTAATACTGCCAAATGATATTTGTGATGAGCCTGATACGATACCTGAAGGTATTCCACTTAATGAACCGTACGTTATTTGAGAAGAACCCGAAACTAAAGTCGGTTTATCAGTTATTCCGTTAAATGATATTTGACCTGAACCCGATACTACAGAAATTCCGTTAAAGAATGCTCCTGAGTGTATTGTTGTTCCCGCAAGTACTTGTGAACTACCCGATACCACACCTGATGGTAATTGAGCGGAACCCGACCAAATACCGGTACCTGCTAATACTTGGGAAGACCCTGATACTAAACCACTCGGTATACTACTAATACTTAAGAAAGTAATCTGTGAAGAACCTGATACAATACCGGATGGTATATTTGATAGTCCTGTGTAAGATACTTGTGAACTACCTGACACAACACCCGAAGGTAATTGAGCGGAACCTGACCAAACTCCACTTCCATTTAATACTTGGGAAGAACCTGAAACTAACGTAGGTTTATCGGTAATTCCGTTAAAAGAAATTTGTGCAGAACCTGAAACAACACTTATACCATTAAAGAATGCACCTGAATGTATTGTTGTTCCCGCAAGTACTTGAGAAGACCCTGACACCGTACCTGCGGGTAAACTAGCAATTACCTGAGCGGAACCACTTACAACTCCTGCAGGTAACTGAGCCGAACCTGACCAAACACCTGTTGATGTTAATATTGTTGCTGCAGTTATTGAACCACCTAATGATGTACTCGTACCCGCAATTGTGATTGAACTATTTGTAAGTGAAGCGTTACCGATATTTGTTAATGTGTTAGAACCTCCACTAATTGTTTTGTTTGTTAATGCTTGTGATGCTGTCTTTAATACAACTTCGTCTTCAGAACCTAATGGACCCGCAACCCATTTATCGTTTGTTGAGTCCCAAAGGAATGAACCTGAAGTGAATGTTGGTGATGTAGCGTCTCTTACAACAATACCCGCATTAGTTGCTCCCGTACCATTTAATTGGATAATGTTATCTCCAATATTAACAGTTGTTGAATCGACTTGAGTTGTGGAACCTTGTACGGTTAAATTACCTTTAACGGTAACGTTTGCACCACTTAAACCAAATGCAGTGTTAAATGATGTTGTGAATGAGTTCAACGAACTTGTAGATGTGTTCAAGGCGGTAATTGCTGTTGTGTTACTACTCGTATAAGAATTTAAACTACTTGATGCAGTTTCTAATGCGGTTAATCTACCTGAAGCACTGCTTGTGAAACTATTCAAACTACTCGTTGCGGTGTGAATTGCATCTATGTTTGTTGTGTTAGAACTTGTATATGAATTTAAACTACTTGTTGCAGTATGAATTGCATTAATATTTGTAGTGTTACTACTTGTATAAGAATTTAATGAATTGATTGCGGTATTGTTTGAGCCTGTGTAAGTATTCAACGCCGCAATTGAACCCGTTACCCCCTCAATAGATGTTAATCTACCGTCCGCACTTGAAGAAAATGAATTCAAACTTGCGGTTGCAGTGTGAATAGCATTAATATTAGTTGTGTTTGAACTTGTATAAGTGTTCAAACTCCCTGTTGATGTTTGTAATGTACCAATTATAGTATCGTTACTTCCGGTGTATGTATTCAAACTCGCAGTTGCGGTATGAATGGCATTAATGTTAGTTGTATTAGATGATGTATAAGTGTTTATTGAACCGGTTGACGTTTCCAACGCGGTTAATCTACCATCAGCACTTGATGTGAATGTGTTTAAACTTGAGGTTGATGTTTGTAATGTACCAATTATAGTATCGTTACTTCCTGTATATGTGTTTAATGAGGATATAGAACCAGTAACACCCTCAATTGAAGTTAATCTACCGTTTGCACTTGATGTGAATGTGTTTAACGAGCTGGTTGATGTTTGAATGGAGCTTAATACGGGATTTAATCCTGCAAACATTAAATTAGTGCTACTGGTAAAAGTATTAAAACTTGAGGTTAGGGTATATTTTGGTGCAAACGATGCGGTATCCGCACTTGTGGTGTTACCACTAATGGTTGCATTAATTATTCCAAGTACCGTTAAGTCTCCCTGTATTTCCGCTGAAGAGGATACCGACAGGGAACCCGATATGTGTGCGTCAAATATATTCATCTAATATGTTATTATACTTAGATAAATACTTTGTTTGTCGGTTATGACTTCCGTTTATTTAGGTAAATAATCGGGAAAATTGGATTTTACAAACTGAAGTAGTTTTTTGGAGTATTCTTCGTTGTGTTTTGGGGTTGCGTGTTTACCATCGATAGAGAATTCACGAAAATCTCCGTAGTCACCGTCAAACCGGTATTTGTCAGAATATTCGTTATCCATTAAGAAAGAACCGTTCCATATATATGGGATATTCCTATTCTCCAAATAATTTGTAATTAGGAGGTGATTTTTATACCAATTGATTAAATCATTCTCATCGTGAGTAATTCTCGCAATTGATTTATACTCCTCCTTCCCTTCATTATCTTCCTTAAAATAACCCCAAGGAGTCATATGAAATGGTTCCAACTCTCCATTGTATCGATAGTATTCTTTACGGGATGGATAGGTATACATTAAGTTAACCAAATTAGGTCTTATCTTTTGAGTTAGGGTGATTACACATCTAGCAATGTAATCGTTACTACGTCCACCAAACCCCAAATTTAAATCTACCCCGTTCTGTATCTGTCTTGAGAAATAATGAGGCCAAGTTTGGTTATCACTAACCCCGACACCTTCGGTATGGGAACAACCAACTGACATTATTCTAAACCCATCCTTATATAATGAATCCCCCCTGAACCCCATTTCATTGTATGTGTAGGTATTAGTTTCGGAAATATCGGAACCTGATGTGTTGAATGTTTTATTTCTACGTTCATCTAATCTCCAAGAATGGTTACCCACCTCAAACCCCGAACTTGTCCAAAACTTCATTGATTTCATATTAAATTCTTGTTTCTAATGAAATAACTAACTTTATTTTTATCCGCAATGTGACAAACCCCGTTCATTGATAATTCATCAAACGATGGGTTATGTTTATATAGGTAATTTATATCATCAAAGTATAAATTTAAATATTGTTGGTTTAAAGTTATTGGTGGTATCCCGTGGTAACGTTTGTTAAAAAAATCGTAATTTGACTCAATAACATCTAAAACTTCGGAATATGCTTTATTCACATTTCTAAAGTTGCAAGACGCGATTATTGAGGTGTTATTCAATTCCGTATAATCTAACGAGGTATTTGAATATAGTTTATGTAGTTCGGTAAAATGTTCAATTTGTGAACTCGATAAAGGATGTTTGTAACATAAATTTAGTTTATCCTTTTTAATGATATCTAATAATTTTTTAATATCCTCAACTACTAAATCATTATCCAAATGTATAAAGGGGAATTGAATTTCGGATAGAACTTTTAACTTAGGATATGACCATATTGTTGGTTTTCGGTATCTATCGGGTAAGGATAACTCAACCCAATCATATATTAAGTCTAAATTTTTAAAATAATCAATATCGGAATATATTATAGGAACTTCACCTTGTATATTCAAACTTTTAATTGAGTACTTTAAGTAAACTTCAGTAATCTCTTTAAGTCTGGTTGGTAGATATGTGAATACTATTCTCACTATAATAATGGTCGTTTTGGTATGGGTTCGTTAGATATTGTGCCATTGACCATCATATCTAACATTGAATTTTCTTTATGTAATCTATTAATGAAAATATCGTGACATTCTTTAATCCAATCCTTACATAGTTGATAATTGTTATCAAAATCACTAATGAACGTTCTTATAAAATCAGCAAATAGTTTTGCGTTTCCTTGGTATTGTTTGGACTCATCATAAAAAGGATGTTTTCTAATCCCAACCAAATCCATAATACAATCGTATGGGTATGAATGGGTAGAAACGAAAGGAACGTTCGCTAAAATTAAACCTAACGACTTTTCACTTAAGTATTGACTGTGATAATCAGCGGAATTATGTGCCCAAGACTCATCACATATTTGAATTTTAGACATTGGTAAAATCCTCAAGAAATAGTCAAGACCTACTGTTATGTTTGTTAATATCCTTAAGTTCTGAAAATCAATCTCAGAATCGTAGTCATTTAAGTAAGCTCCTTCAATTTTTCTATACTTTGGCTGTACGGAGTCCTTTTCAATTACATTTGTTTGAGAAACAAAGATGTCTTCAATTTGTGTTAATTCCTCAGCAATTTTAACTCTAAGTGGTTTGTGGGCTCTTACTGAATAACCCATTTTATATTTTGGTATGATTGCATCACTAATATTCTTATAATCATAAAACCATCTAATACTAATCATTTCATTCCATTGAAATATGATGTTAGTGAACGGGTTGTATAAATTTGGGTGTTTACTTAGTACAATCTTATTAGTAAAAACATTATCGGTCAATATAAAATGATTTGATAGTCTAAGAATTTGATTCTCAATTTCCTCAATTTGTATTGTTCCGTCCGTCTTTACTTTTGCATTATCATTCTTGATGAATATTTTTTCAGTTCTAAATAAAGATACTACCCAATTCTTTTTATCTTCAATAAGGTCTGCCATTCTTTCAATTATCGCAAAAGAATCCGAACCTCTATGTTCGGTACCATCAAAATTTGTATCTTGACCTCTTTGTCTAAGTGCACCAAAGAAATCGATTATATGAATCCCTTCATCATCATTTATTTCAGGATTGAAGGATACCTCAAAGTTCTTTCCTCTGTATTCAAATGTAATATCCCTAATCGCACCATTTGTGTTATCCACTTCAACCATCTCTTTGTTCTTAACATTATGAAAGAACTTTTGAAATAACATATCGGTATAATAATGATGAACAAATATTTTCATATATTAAATTAGTTTCTTAATTGTTTTATCTCTATCACCTTTTCTTAATCTGTCTTCACTATTCGAATCAAAAATATCCTCATAGTATGTTATTGACACGTTGAGTTTAGTTGATAATTCATTTAACTCCTCATTCCATTTCATAATGTCGTTATGGCACAGTTCAAAAATATCTGTAGGTGTCTCTTCATAAACGTAAGGTTTGTTTGAGTCATAATTTTTAATCTTTGAAAAGTATGTTTGATAGGCGTGTGACTCAGCACACTCTTTAACGTTTCTTCTCGTTAACAATATCACCTCATCAAAGTTTTTTGATAGTTGTATATTATCGTTGTGATGACATATTATTGTTTTAACCACAACATTCTTTTCACCATTATACTCAACTCTACCAGTACCATCAAACGGTTCAAATAAAGGTTTTAAATTCTTCTCTTTCGCTATCTTGTGTAACAATGAAGTAGAACCCGTTCTTGGTAGGGAGATTATTAGTACACTCATAACAATGTTTTATTACTTTTAACTCTCGGATAATCAAAATCTGTTTCGGTCATCCAAACATTCAACGCATATCTTATTCCCTTAGTTACCGGCAGAACTCCGTGATATGTTTCAGAACCATTGAATGAAATACTATCACCCAATTTTAAATCACATAAAGTCAACCCACCCAAAGTTTCGAAGTTATATGGTGGGTTCTCGTCTTGGGTTAACGCAAATTGACCCCCTTCAAAATCGTCAGAAAGAACAATAACTGTAGTTAATTCACTTGACTTATCTTTATGTAGATTAAGATACCTACCATCATAGTATGATGTTAAACTAATGTTGAAATTTTTTAAATTAAATGTCGAATAATCAAACCATAATTTAAAATCTCCGTTTTTGTAGTTACTTGTTAATAAATTAATAATTCTTTCCTTAAAATTGGAATCGTACATTCTTCTACAATCCCATACTTCGGTTGGTTTATATGAAAAGGGTTCACCGAACTCAAGACAAAAATCAATTATATCTTTAGCGGTTCCTCTATCACAAAAATTATTGTTTATGTTATAATTCATAGTAGATATGAATTTTTCTTTTTATTATGGATTAGTAAATTATCTTCATTTATGAATTTATACAATTCCTCAGCAATTAATTTATATCCGTTGTTACTTGGGTGTTTACCTGCGGTTGTGTCCACCCATCGATTATTATCCTCCCAAACATCTTTTCTATTTGTGTCGATTAACAAATTAGCCATTGTTTTATCTCTATAACCCCAATATCTTTCACCCTCAATCAAATGAGTTTTATCAACCAGAACATCGATGTTTTTGTTAATCATAGTATCAAACGCATCGCAAAAAACATATCTAATCCCCAACTCCTTAAACATAAATTGTAAGTGTAGAATGTAGTTTTGGTTAACTATGTCATAGTACGTGTCATTAAACAAATTACTAATGTAGTAATCTCTAAAATTCTTTTCCGCCCTATTATAGTTTACATTATCCCCACTAACACCGTCGAAAATATATTTGAAAAGATGTTGTTTACTCTTATATCGTTGACCCCAAATATGAAAACTATTCTCGTTTGGAAAAAATGGTAGTTGGTCTCTTAATGATGAGGACCACATAATAACAACAAAATCATCTTGAGTGATGATTTCATTTTTTAATTGATAACAAACTGTATTGAATATTGAGTTGTTCGAAAAAGCCCCAACTCCGTTATTTTTAACTTCACATTCAAGTAGTTCTGATAAGTGTTTTGGCCAACAATATTTTTGTCTTATGTTAGTTCTTTCCTCAGGAATTTCTGTTGTTAATTCCTCATCAACATTACCCCCAACACCCTCAGTCCAACTATCTCCATATGTGAATAACTTCATAAAACATTATCTTATTCCCCCAAGTGTTTAACCTTAATAGCTGTTACAACCGCTTGAAACGCAGTTGCTACTTTTGTTTTTAATTCACTTGAAATGGGTGCAACAATTGCTTTAATTGTTTGTGCAGGTCTTTCTATTCTTTCTTTTTGTGCCATAATATTTTAATTTTATATTTTCGGTACGGGTACATTTGAACAACCAGGACAGTACCAGCTATTACACCAGTGTCCACAATAGTTCCAAGGACACCAACAAGTATTGTGCATCACACTAAAATCACCATCACCAATATCAACTAAGAATAAATCTGAAGATTCAAAGTCCAAACTATAAATGGTTTTTTGTGCGTGTTCCATTTCCAATCCTGTAATCTCTACAGTTGTTAATAGATTAGTGTTAGTGTCAGTGATTACTAATTTGTCACCAACGTACATTTTATTAACTCTCTCAAATCTTGTTGCTGTTGAACCTGATTCTTCAATATAATATGTTGCTGAAGGTGCATCAGTCCAAGTTCTACCGTCAGATAATGTTATTCTAATGTAAATTGTATCAACCTCGGCTGATACCATAGCATTTAATGTGGTTCCGGTTTGTATTAAAGTTAAGTTATCTTGAGCAACAGTACTATCCCAACCAAACGTGTCAATTTTATTTTGTTCAAATTTAGCTGCGTGGTTATCATTTAAATCGACATAATCTATTGAACGAACATAATCCCCTAATTGTATCGTATCAACATCCAACAATGTTCCATCGTATTTTAAAATAACACTATCATCATCTGTGTGATAATCGTTCTTTGCGTAGTTACCCAATTCTTTAGTAATATACTTGTATCTACTTTTCTGATTTAACTTGTTGGTTCCTGTAACAAACTCATCATCTGCAAATGTCAACGGTAATATTGTTGATTGGGTGTACCCACCCATATGAATAACATCCAATTCAGGTCCGTAAATAATATCAATACTTCTTATGATTGAGTATCTACCTTGAACTAAATTATCTTCAGAAAATATAAATTCTTGAGCCAAGTGGTTAGGTTCAAGATTAGTCTTTAAATCTGATAAATCAGTACTTCCTGTAATTCTGTATATTGCAGGATAATCCATTGGGTTATAAGCAGGATTTCTTGGTTTTATTAGTACGTTTGGATTTGATGTTGTGGTATAATCAACATCATTTAAAGTATCTAAATTTAACGACGTGGATGTGAAATATGTGTTTGGTACATATGTCGACCCACTCATTAATGAGAAAAATTCAAATTTATCGGCACAATATGTCTCATCAACCAACGCAGTGGTATCGAAGGATTGTCTTAATATAAACTTATGAACATCATCTTCAATATAGGGAACGGTAACTGAACCGACCGGAACAATAAATTCAGTAAATGACATATTATTCTCCTGACACTTTTCTTCTAATATTCTCTTAAATCTATACTGTTCAGTTAAGGGTTTATATGCGTCTCCTTCAGTCCATATTAAGTAAAATTCAGTGATGTTGTTACTAACTAACATCGTGAATAATGAGGTATAATCAAGCAAATCCGCACCCTCATTATAGATTGTGGTGTTTGTGTTTATTTCCAAAAACTTCACCGAGTCTCCCGTTTGTAGTAAGTCACTACCAATTATAGTTGCTTTCATAAATTTTGTTTCCTTACAATAAATATATCTATAAAAATATTATTAGAAAAGGATATTTATAATGTTTATTTTTTTATTATATATGTATATATTAAATTAAAGTACTCTTATTCTTATTTTTAACAGGTGTTATGTAATCTGAATCCACTTCTTCCCAATAACCCTTAGTACAAGGATTGAAATTTTTAGAGAATACTTTTTTATTTAGAGGACACCCACAATCACCACAGTAAGCAGACCACTTCACGCCCCTCAAAACTTCTTTTCTGTAATCACAACCCAAACAAACATTTAATCTTTTTTCTGCCAATTCCTCTTGTTTAGGTGTTGGGTTAAATGATGTTTTCCAAGCCTCAAAAATTTCTTTATAATCTATCATATTAAAGTCTTGGTTAATTTCGGTAGGTCGTAATAATCATAAATACTGTTGTACTTTTTTATAAAATCATCATCTAAAGTTATTACACATTCCATATGTTTACTCGAATTAACCGAATGAAGTTCAAAAGGTTTTTCTAAAATATTCGACACCCATTCTTCCAATTTATTCAATTCATTGAAGTCAAACCAAATTATTGTTTGGTCATTATTTGTCCAATTAGATAATGGAGTTAATAAGATATCAATCATATTAACCGCGTACCCTTTGGTATTTGATTTAAAATATTCTTCTTCCGACTTTTTAAATTTTGATGTTACTGAAATATCTATTTTTTCGTCAATCAACTTTAAATCCATTAAGAACTCACATATCTTGTCCCATCTTTGTTTTTTAGTTGCAACATCTTCTTTTGTAAAAAAGAATAACTCATTCAACGATAGTTTGGAGAATTTTTTATAAATTTTATGAAACCCCATTCTTTGTAAATCAAATAAAACGTGTTTATATAATGAATAAAATCTCTCGTGTCTTTGTCTTTTAACCGCAATAATCGGATAGTTTCTACCAAACTTACTCTGTAAATCAATTAAAGATTCGTGTCCGTGATAGATATAGTTCATCAAATCTTTTTTATCCACCGATTTAAAATCAATATCTGAATTCGCTAACTCCCACTCCCCATTATGTGTTTGAATTTTAACATCATTAACCAAACAAGAATAATGAAAGGCAGTTGACGCACATCTCGGTAAACTCAAATAAAAAAACTTATTTTCAACTAACATTAGATTAATGATTTTTTAATTAGTTTGGAGGGCCATACGTTTATTGAATATCTAACCCCACTTGTTATTTCTTTAACAGAGTGTACAATATTTGAATCGAAGATGAATACGCTACCTTCTTTTTTAGGTACTGAATGTTCAATTTCATTTACAATATACTTTACATCACCATCCTCATATTGGTCGTTCAATTGAATTATATAGGTTATTGTTGCCCCATTTACAATTTCGTGACTGTCTGGATGCCAATCTAAAAAATCTCCCTCACCGTATCTATTAAATGAATAATTGTGTATTCGATTATACGTGATTCCATTAAACGGATTCAATTCATTAGATAATGTGATGATTTTATCAGTTAAACTTTTCAATATTGGTATACCCAACATTTCATTAGTAAAATAAGTACCCATTCGTTTATTACCCTCGTACGCAACATTCTCAGTCATTACTTTTCCATTGATAACAAGTGATGACTTCATTTGAATTAACCCAATAGATTCACCTAACTTTATCAAAGACTTACACTCATCAGGAGTTAAAAAATTTTCAATGTACCTCGTAAACATTTTATATTATAGATTTTTCTTTTTTTATATAATCAAACCCAACATTACCAGCAATTACAATTCTATCGACGGTTGAGTTGGGTGCGTTATTTGGACTATGTGGCATATCCGCCTCCATAATAATCAAATCATCTTCCTCGGGTCTAATCCAATATTCTTTATTATTCTTTCCTCTAAAATAAAGTACCCCATCCTCACCATTCATAACATCAGGCATTTGAACATAATAAACATAAGTGTAATGAGGTATAAAAGATTTCATTTCTTTGTTTATGTCTGTGTGTACGTGAAATTTATCAACCCCTTTTAATTCCTCGTGTTTGAATTGTATTTGTACAGGGTTAGTTGAACGGACAACATTAACCCAAGCGTCGGTATTAATTTTATTATATACCACGTTCCTTTCTTTATATAAATCCTTACAGTGGTCAATTCCTATTTGAATGATTTCATCCATTTTAGTTTCAATATTAATTTCACCTGTAAAATTTATATTGTTGTTCCATTCTTTTTTATACCCAAACCCATCAGTCTTAATATCTGGTTGGGATTCGATAACAAAATTGGCCTCCTTCAACAATGTATCTTTATCGGACAACTTATTCAATTTAATTTTCCAAATATATGTGGAATCATCAAAATATAATTTCTCCATATTATATCAATTCTTTTTTAAGTACTTTTCTGTTTTTTCTAAAAATGGTTAAATAATTGTTTACAAAAAAAGTAAGCTCATTTGGTGTAATATCTTCCAATTCGAACGATGATAATAATTCCATATCACTTCTAACTGTGATTGAGTTATTTTTGTCTAATATCTTTTTTAGTTTTGGAGGTATCGGCATTGATGTACAGTCTTTCCAAAATTGGTTGTCATCTCTCTCACACAAATAATGATATCTTATGAAATTTAGATTTTGTTCATTTATTTGGTAGCACCATTTATTATACCTCTCGACATATTGTTCATCAAAGTTAAAATCAATTAACTTCTTTAACTGCATTATGGTTGACATCAAAGATGTTGCTTCTAAAGGTTCAATAAACCCATAAGATAGTCCTATTGATATACTATTCCCAATCCAACTTCTTTTATGTGTACCGGGGTTAAAGTCAAATACTTTTTGTAACGTTACTTCGTGACCTAATCGTTTTTCAATCTCTTTCTTGGCATCTTCAACAGTTATGTATTTGTCATTGAAAACATAACCACAACCCCATCTATGTTGTAATGGAATTTTAAACATCCATCCACAATCCATTGATATCATTTCGGTATATGTCTTATCGTTTAGTTGGTATTTGTTTTCTTGTGGTAAAAAGAACGCTAACGCCTTATTCATCATCAAGTAATCAGTATATCCAATCCACTCTTCTTTATGTACACCATCAATGATAATTTTAGCGAACCCACTACAATCAAATACAAAATCTAAATCTATGGTTCTACCATCTTTCAATTGTAATTCTGAAATAATACTATTTTCATTTTTTATTTCACTTACCTCACCATCAACACAGTTAACTCCTCTATTAATTGCAATTTCTTTAAAGTATTGGGCAACTAATCTCGCGTCAAAATGGTAAGCATATGATTTGTTAATTTCATTCGGTCCGTCACCAAAGAAGAGGTGTTTTGATAACTCATTATTACCCGTCCAATTATATAAGTGTAATCCACCTTTTACTGTTGATTTAGTTTTCTCGAAAAATTCATTCTGATTAATATCTAACAATGAAAGCATTTTACCGAAGTTGGAAGTTCCTCCTTCGCCAGCCCCTAATATCCCAATTTTAGAACTCTCCACTAATGTGACATTAGTATCCTTCCAAAATTTATTTACAACCAAAGAGGTTAACCAACCAGCAGTACCTCCTCCAATTATTACAACTTTTTTCATATTAGATTTTGTTTATTTGTGGTGGTCTTAACAATCGACACCCAATTTACTAATGAGTACCTTGTACCCGATTCAACAGGAGTAACTCTATGTCTTAAACCTGATTCAAAAACATATAATGTACCTGCTCTTTTTTGTGAAGGTACAATGTCACCTTTTGAATCTTTTATTTCTAAAAATCCACCTTCGTAGTTATCATTTAAAAGAATAACAGTTGACACGATTCTTTCTTTAAAAATATTTGAATCTCTATCGGTGTGCCAACCATAATACTCGCCAACTTTATACTCTGTAAATTGAAAAGAGCCGAGACCTGTGACCTCAGCTCCATTCAATTTAAAAGATTCTCTTAATATTTCTTTTAATCTGATATTAATATCACCCAAATCATCAATCCAAGATACTGAAGATTTTCTTTCGTTCGGATTTCCGTTCGCAACTCCTGCAGTCTCTAATGTTAATTCTTCGTGACACTTGTTTAACACATAATGACATTCATCATTTGATAAAAAGTTTTCAAATATGTAGAATTCATTATTTGTCATTTTCCTTTCTTAATCCAAATTTTATCCACTTATACCATATTCTTTCGTGAATATAATATTGAATTGGTTTATAGATAAGTTCCGCAACTCCAAAAGCAGCACCAACTTTAATATCACCACTAACCCACCACATAATTACAAATCCAATTAATGTACTTATAACTCTGTAGGATATAGTTTTGGCTATATGTCGTTTACGTTCTACTACCATCGTTGTTTATTTCTCCATTACGGATTTTAGTTCCACTTATTGCTGCAACATCTGCAGGTGGTTCGTGGTAGATTACTTCATACCCAACTCCTCTACCATAATTCACCGATTCAATGTCAGGAATAATTGATAATAATAACTTATCGAAATTGTCATTAAAGAAAGGTTCTTTAATTAATTCTTCAAACACTTCTCGTGCCGTTTTGGGATTGTTTTCATCAACTTCAACATCTCTAATTGCCACCCATACATTTTTACCTTGGTCTAATTGTTGTCTAATTAACCATTCGTGTCCTTTGTGCCAATTCTGCCATCTTCCGATGTACAGTGCATACTTTTTACTCATAAAAATAATTTATTGATTAATTCCGTGTACGATACCATTAATTCGGTATCAGTTGTGTTAATTGATATATAATTTTCGGTCGGGGGTTCGTAGTCCTTAACGTGAAAATTTTCCCTACCTCTAATGTCTGTTGTATGAACGTATATTTCAATTGCACCGGATTTACCTTTAAGGTCATCCCTTAAATCTTTATATGGTGACACTAACGACGCCACCACATTGTATCCTTTTTCATTTAGAAAGTGTGCAATATCCATAGCCTTTTGAATATTTGCGCGTCTTCCATTTTCAGAATAATCTTTATTTTTAAAGATATCTCTTAAATCGTCACCATCGATGTGAATGGTGTTTCCAACATTTAAATACTCAACTAACTTTTTAGCTAAGGTCGTTTTACCTGCACCAGGTTGTCCTGTAAACCAATAAATCATATGATATAATGTAACGAAAAAAAACTAAAAAGTCAAATAGTCTTCGTATCCATTTGATACAATAATGTTTTTCCATTCTTCGATTTTTTCCAATCGATATTCTTCATTTCTAATAATGTGAGATTTCTTTAACCAAACGTGTTCGTATTCTATTTTTGGGGTATCGTGAGTACATCTATCATACTCCATCCAATCACTGATATATCCTTTTTTTGTTTGGTTACTTTGAGGGTCTGCGAATTGGATGAATATCTTATTTTCAACGTCACCTACGTGTAAATCTAAATGTCTTATGGTGTATCCTAATATGTTTTGGTCTGACATTAACCATAACCAATCTAAGACCTTATCATATGTTTTATTTACAATTCTCATATGAAGTTCTTTATATTTGGTTAACATTTTTTTATTGTTAACAAATAGAAAAGATGTATTTGGAATTGCCATTCTTTCTTCAAACTCCGGCATATTCAATTTGACCTCATTTAATTGGTAATCGTGGATATACATAAAACCCCTTAAGAGTTCCCAATGAGTGTGAACCACATCATATTGAAATAACCATTTTGGTAATGGTGTTTTGATAATTAAATCTAAATCCAAAAATAGAAATGGTGGTTTTTCGTGACAAATTGAGAATATTTTACCACTAGTCCAAAATTGTGCAGGGTTTACCAATGTCTTATCTAACTTATCTAATACATCGGTATCAATTTCATCAAATAAATCGGAAAATCCGATTTTTTTATAATAGTCATAACCAACGGTGTCGGTATATAATTTAACAGGTACTCCACCATATTTCTTAGCACTAGTGATAGCTGCCAACTGCATATATAATTCATACGGTTGTAAATGGTATTCATTGACATCCCCATCTAAAGTTATATCCTTTTTATATCCATTGAATTTGTCTCGATGGAAAAATGGTTTTGTCCAATTTACAAAAATTATCTTCATACTATTCGTGAATAAAATAGACATCTTTATTCAATTTGTCAATTGAATATCTATTAAGAATTATTTGTTTTTCCTTCATCTCTAAATCATCTTTACCTAAACATACTACTGGTTCAATTTTATCAAGATACTCATCAGTGGTATTAATAAATCTATTAAAATATATCATTGCACATATCTCTTCGATATTAGATACTATTCCATATTCTCTTTGGATTTTTATTAATTCTTTAAAGAATTGTTTATTTCTACAATATATAAATCCTGCATTTGGAATTGTTAGTCCGTCATTAAATTTCCACTTACCTCTATATAACATCTGATAAAAGAACATATTGTAATAATGTTGTCCGTTATTAACAAATGGACTAATTGATTGATATTCTTTTAATATTTGATTTGGGTAGAAATATAAAGGTATTTGTATATCATTCTTATTTCTTAATAGATTATAAAAATTCTCGTCTAAAGGTTTTTGAATTTCACAATCCCAATCAAGAAACAATATCTCATCGTACGTTTCCATTGCATATTCTAATGCTAATATTTTATGGAAGAAGTTAAATTCGATATTCATTTCCAAACTTTCCCCCATATAATGATATGGGTATCCAAGTTTTTCTAAAAATTCACAATTGTTTCTATCCCAAACAATTACCAATTGATTATTTAGGTTGTATTTCTCATCAATTTCTTTAGCTCTTACACACTCATCTAAATAAGAGTTTAAGTTCTTTTCAAAAAACTGGTGATTGTTTTTACCCCAAAGACATCTTATTATTTTCATATCCATTCGGAGCTAAATTTGAGATGAATTTATCTTTTAATTGTATGAAAAATGATTTATCTACGAACTTTAAAATTAAATTATTAACCTTAACCATTTCCCAATCAAATGCTTGTGTTATTTTGTTATTGTCAAAATGATTTAAAATTTTTTTCGTACCATTTAAAGATACGAAATATGAGTGACAATCAATTGTTTTCTTTCCGTCTGAACCGATGTTTAAGACATCAAAATCTTTAAAATTTACACTATTAAAATCGAAATGTTCATTGACTCCAATATCATCTTCGAATATTAATATATTTGAATTTCTTCGATTTGCAATTTTGATTACTTCTACGTGTGATAATAGTGTTGCCATCACCGCTCGATGATTGAGGTCATATTGATAATAATCGACATCACTAAATTTATTAGTCATATCATCATCAGAGATATCACTCGCTTCTATCGCATCGAAAAACTGATAGTCGAGTTCGAGTTTTGTCATTAAATCATTCATATGCGTTCTTCTCTCAATATCACTTTTTAATGATATAATATAGATAAGATAATCCCGCATATTAATGTTTATAAATGAATGGGTCTCTTTTTTTAAGTTCCGCTAATTTCTTTTTGAATTCTTTTTTCTTTTTCCATTCTACCCATTTGTGGGTTAACCATCCAATAAATGTTTTCATTTGTTTCCGTTTTTATAAATAATATAATCACCAATCACCAATATATCCATTGCAGTGTCTAAGTATGTTAATATTGCATCCTCAGGTGTTAAAACCATTGTTTTATCTTTAACATTGAAAGATGTGTTTAATAATATTGGATAATCAGTTCTTTCTTCAAATTCTTTTAATAGTGGGTAAATCGGGTTGTGTGGTGTTACGGATTGAACTCTGGCGGTTCCATCTACGTGTGTTACTGCCGGTAATTTATCTCTATATTTTTTTAATACACCTACCACTTGATTCATATAAGGGATATATTCTTTTGAATCAAAGAACTCACTTTGACGTTCAAATGTTACCATAGGTGCAAATGGTCTAAATCCTTCTCTTTTTTTAATTACTTTATTAATTCTCGCCTGCATATCAGGTACTGTTGGGTTTGCCAATATTGACCTATTACCTAACGCCCTTGCACCAAATTCAATCTTATCCTGAAACCACCCAACAACTAACCCCATACTTAGATATTGTGCTGTTCTTTTATATAATCTTTCTTTTGTATGTTTTCTATAAAATATTTTATGTCCGTATTTGTTTAATGTGTTTTGAATTTCATTATGACTATATGAAGGACCTAAAAATGGTGTTGGTGTAACTCTAACATTAAGACCTTTAACTTTAGATAAATAATCTAAACAGGAACCGATACAAGAACCCGCATCAGAAGGTGCTGGTGGTACCCATACCTTTTTAAAAATTCCGTTTTTAATTATTTTACCATTCGCACATCCATTATATGCACAACCACCTCCAATACAAATGTTATCTGAATGATAAAACAATTTTGCATCTTTTATTAATTGAAAAAACAACTCTTCGTACCTTTCTTGTACTGATGCCGCCAAATCTTTGTGGTCTTCAGTAAGAGGGGTATTTGGTAATCTATTTTCAATACCTAATAAATCTGCCAATTTATAATTAAACATTGTGTCATCGGATTTATTCCATATGAAACAATCCATATTACAGGATAATTTATATCCGTCAAAATTAATTAACTGTGCAACTTTACTCCTAAATCTTTCAGGGTCACCATACGCAGCCAAACCCATTACCTTATATTCACCTTCGTTTGGTTTAAAACCAAGAAAAGCGGTCATCGCTGAATAGTATAACCCTAATGAATCAGGATATTCGATTGTCTTAATATTGTGAACCACTCCATTAATACCTTTACCAAAGGAAACTGTTGAAGTTTCACCAACACCATCGACGGATACTATAACTGCCTTATCAAAATTCGACGATAGATATGAATATGCCATATGTGACATATGGTGTGAGGTATAATGTATCTTATCGGATATCTTTCTTAAATTCCACCAAACTTTGATGTTGGTTTTCAATGAAGTGAAAAATGATTTTCTTCTTTTGAACCTGAGTTTTGGGTTTTCGTAATAACAAACCGCCTCAATATCTGATTTTTTTAAATCGAAATGGTCAAAAATATATTCTATCGTCTTTTTAGGAAATGACCTATCGTGTTTGATTCCTGTGAACTTTTCTTCCTCACAGGCAAAGATTAATTCCCCATCTTTAAAAAGACAAGCCGATGAATCGTGATAATATGCTGATACTCCAATAATATACATCTATTATAATTATTTAGCTTTCATTATTAGACCATTAAGTCTGTTAGTTAATGATAATAAGTACTTATAGTACATTAGACTAATTTCATCAGACTTTGTCTGTTTAGGAAACATATTATCAATAATTGCAATGTAATTTAAACCATTAAAATCTTCTATGATACGTTCTTTTATTAAAAAAATAATTTCTTCAAAATTTTTATACCCGTTCAAATGTAAAAATCCGTTGAAGTCAAACATTATTCTTTTAAACAAATTGTGGTAATCATCAACCATAGTTAAATCTTCTCCACTTCTAATACCAAAAGGAAAATCCCAATCTTTACCTTTACTAAATTCAATATAGGTTGGGTTATGTTCAAATAGAAATTTAAAGTTTTCTAAATTGTGGTCACCCTTTATCATTCTCATTGCTGCGGGAATGAATAGTTGTTCAATGATACAAGCATTGTAATAATTCGAATCAAAAAAGTCACTATGCTTTTGATATAGTTCTAAACAATATTTTGAAGATTCTTTAATTAATTCAAAATTATATCCTCCAAACACCGACATATTCGGAACATTATTAAACTTGACGTATTTTAAAAACTCCTCCGGTAATTTGTTTTGAATTTCAAAACTTCTCTTGACGTATGTGGTATAAAAGGAGGTATTTGTTTTCTCAAAATTGAGAATGTCTCCGCTACCTTCCGCGAAGGTGGAGTATATGTTTTCATAATCGTTAAAAAATATCTTTTTAAAAATAAAAGTATCTAAATCGATATGAATATATGGTTCTGTTTGTTGTGAATAAACAACTAATTTAGGTACTGAAAAGGTTTTAACATTAACGTCTTTTAAAACATCTGTATTAATTTCATCATAAGGTAAACCTATCTTTTTAACAATATCACCCACCTCTTGATTTGTATATAACACAACATACCCATAATGTCTTTTAGCCAACAATAGTGATAGTGACATTAAATAAAATATATTCTTATTTAATGGTCCACTATTACCTGTTTGTATGTATGTGTGTACTATCTTCATAAAGATTTGAAGTCAGAGAACTCTCTACTTTTTTCAACTAATTGTTTGAAGTTAATATAGGTATTTTTTTTATCTTTTTCAACCAATGACTCCCATTTTTCAGCAATTGCATTCATACTTTCAGTATAATATTCGGGTAATCTTGTTTTTACCCAATGTAAATGAGTTGTTATGGTTGGATGTGAATCAAATTCATCAATAAAATTATATTGTGGTTTACCTTCATTAAAATCCATTAAATTATCTGCGGTTAGTATTTTTTGTAGTTCGTTACTACAATTAACCATTCTTTTTGGTATATTTTCTAACGACCCCTTTTGTGATGATATGTCAAATGCGGACATAAACTTATACTTACAACCAATACTATCCAATAAGTACTTCACACTCAATATGTTGTACCAACTCATAAAATATCCGTGTTCGTCAGTCCAATATTTTGTGACAAAATCGTGACCATATAAAGTTTGATTGTAGAGATTACCTGCATTTATCCAATTAGAATTTTTGTCAATCATATCATTTCTAAAATATTGACTAAACATCACCAACACAGTATCATCCTTCGTTAACTTATTTACGGAATTACATTCGTATAGTCTTGATGATATAAAGTAGTTACCAGCACCTGCATTTGCCCAATTTTGATGAGTATCAAAATTTAGAGCAACAAAATCTGCCCAAGTGGGCCAAATATAACTCGTGAAACTACAACCAAATGTAAAAAGTCTACCCATTTAATTCATTCCACATTTCTAATAAAACTTCCCTTATTGTTGATGATTGGTCACTTTCACTATACTTCTCTTTATAAATTCTATTATAGTTTTCTTTATTATGAACCAATACCTCTTGTATCTCCTCTCTAATTTTGATTAACTCTTCTTTTGACTTCCGTTTCAATTTTAATAGTTCATCAACTATCATTTTACTTCTCTTATCTCTATCAGGTTCGTTATCATAACTTTCATCCCACCATCTATCAAAAGTTTTATAACCGATTGATTTTAAATACTTTAATGAACCTTCATTACCATATAATAAGAATGGATGACCAACCATAATCGGTTTCCATATCTTTTCCGAAAAGAATAGCGTACCAGTGTCTACCAGTGTTTCAGTAACAATTGAAACAAAAGTTCTTTCAAAATCTTCAGTGGTTATGTTACACGCAAGATTGAATCGTAATTCTGGCATACTATCAATCATAAATGGTGTGTTGTTGAAAAAAAAGTGGTGAACTTCGGGTGGTACGGGATATGGTAATGGGTGTACGATTTTATCTAAACTTATTAAACCATCATATATCAACCCCTTTTCATATAAATCAATCATAAAACGTAATCTATGGTGTCTGGGTTGACGATTATAGGATAGGAATAGGTATTTGTCATCACTTGGTTTAAAGTCCACCATTGGTCCTTTATATTGGTTCCACGGTTCAAAATAGTGAATACCTCTAGCTTGGTATCCAAGACCTTTGTTTTTAACAATTTGTTCAGATAATAGATTACCGCAGACATAGTAAATTGAATTGATTGGGAAATTCATCTGTAATCTCCATTTTTCAATCATCTCAAAATCATAGTTGTTTTGGATACCTGAATAACCTTCATAAATGAAGAACATCAGTATTTTACACTTGCCGTTTTTAATATCTTCAATATACTCGGGAGATATACACTTTAATCCAATCTCATTGTTAACTGTGAAAAAATCGTGACTATACACATTGATTATGTATATGTGCTTGGAATCACCAATCTCTTCCTTTGGTGTGTATTTTATCAGACTACTATGGGTTGGGGTAATAGAATTTCTCATATGTCCGTCTTGGAACATCTCACCTTGTTCGGTGTACATATTCCATTGACCCCACATATGTGGTATTGCCAATCTCTTTAACTCCTTAATGTACCAGGTTTTGGATGAACCGTTTGGTCTATAATAGTTTAGAATACTGTCCCAATCCTCTAAACTGCAAATAATTTTATCTTCCACAGTTTAAATATAAAAAAATTTTTCTTAAATTTAAAGTGGTTGACTATTGATAAAAAATTATTTAAATTAGTGTTTACAGATATGAAAATTTTAATCACAGGAGGTGCTGGATACTTAGGTTCAGTGATAACAAAGAAACTACTCGATTTAGGTCATAAAGTGACTGTAATTGATACGTTGTTGTTTAATCAGATTTCCCCACTTCAATTTACTTACAATCCAAATTATAACTTCATTTATGGTGATGTTAGGAATTTAACTCTATTTGAAAAGGAAGTTAAATCTCACGATGTTATAATTCCATTAGCAGCAATTGTTGGGTTCCCTGCGTGTAAAAAGGACCCTGAATTAGCAACACAAATCAACTATGACCAAATCATTAATTTGATGAACTTTATTAGTCCAAATCAAATGATTATATATCCAAACACAAATAGTGGATATGGTGTTGGTAAAGATGATAAGTTTTGTACTGAAGAATCACCATTAAATCCAATATCGGTGTATGGTGAAACTAAATGCGCCGCTGAAAGACATTTACTCAATTACACCAATGCAACTTGTTTTAGATTAGCAACTGTATTTGGTTCTTCTCCAAGAATGAGAACTGATTTGTTGGTAAATGAGTTTGTTTATAAAGCAATGACCGACAAATACATTGTTGTATTTGAAAAACATTTCAAACGTAACTTTATTCATATTCAAGATGTTGGTGATGTGTTTACATTTGCACTTGAAAATTACGAAACAATGAAGGAGAATGTATACAACGTTGGGTTGAGTGACGCTAACTTAAGTAAACAAGAACTATTAGAAAAAATAAAATTGTACATTCCAGATTTCGCAATCACTTATTCAGATTTCTATGAAGACCCTGACAAAAGAGATTACATAGTTTCAAACGAAAAGATTGAAAAGACAGGATGGAAACCAAAGTGGTCTTTGGATGATGGTATCAAAGAACTAATGAAAACATATCAAGTACTAATACCAAAAATGACATCGGAATTTAGAAATGGATTCCCATTAGGATACGCAAACAATACATAATATGAGTAATAAATGGGATGAGTTTGTTGAAACTCCATCAAAAGTTTTTGGTTATCAAGTACCAATTTTCACTCCTTCGATTTATAGAGAATATAGGGGTGAAATTTTTACAACATTTCATAGTGAAGAACATCCCGTGATGAGACACATTCACTATGATAAGAGTGAAATCTCAATTCACGGAAGATTTTCAAAATCATATAAGGGTGTTCTAAGAGGATTACATTATGATAATAAAACTTGGAAATTAGTTCAGGCGGCTGTTGGTGACATTTACTTGGTTGTATTAGATATGAGACCATCATCACCGACATATGGTGATTGGGAATCGTTTATGATTACTGAGAAAGATAGAAACCAAGTATTAGTTCCACCGGGGTTTGCGAACGGACATTACGCACTCACTGATTGTATGTTTCACTATAACCTATTTTATAAGGATGGTTATGTGGATGCAAATGAACAAGGTGTGGTTAAATGGAATGACCCTGAGTATCAAATGGAATGGCCAACAGATAAACCAATATTACAAAAAAGAGACAGATGATAAAAAATTTAGATGACCATCTACCAATTGTTAGGGAGATGTTATGGGATAAAGAAGGACTTATACAATTCGAAAGAAAAATGGCTGACCATTGGGAAGCTGGAAGAGTTCGTGGACCAATTCACTTAAGTGGTGGAAATGAAGACGAATTAATTGAAATTTTTAGAAGAGTTAAAACATCCGATTGGGTGTTCTCAACGTGGAGGTCCCACTATCACGCACTTTTAAAAGGTGTACCTTCTGAATGGTTAGAAGATGAAATATTAGCGGGTAGGTCAATCACCATTGTAAATAAAGATGAGAAGTTTTATTCATCGGCAATTGTTGGTGGTACAATACCAATTGCTGTTGGTGTTGCAATGGCGTTGAAACAACAAGGTAGCACCGATAAGGTATGGTGCTTTGTTGGGGATATGGCATTTGAGACGGGTGGTTTTATGGAAAATTACAAATATGCTAAGAATTTTGACCTCCCAATTCAATTTGTTGTAGAAGATAATGGAGTATCAACAAATACCCCTACAATTGAAACTTGGAAAGTAAAAACTGAAGCACCAGAAGATATTATTTGGTATAATTATGTTAAACAATGGCCGCACTACGGAACAGGTAAATGGGTAATTTTTTAAATTTAGTATATGACGATTGGCATCACAACGCCGCTCAACCAAACATTAATGGTGAGAAAGAATTTGGTGCGAACAATTTTAGAAGGATTGATGGTTTAATGAATTTTTATGAATTTAAAAATTTCAAAAGATTTAGATTAACTGAAGTTAAAAACTATCCTGATGAAAACTTCTATTATGTTATCGGTCATATTCACGAGATTGGACACGCATTAAAAGCACATAACATATTACCATTACCAACCAAGGTAATTAAACATTTAAAAGAAAATCCAAACCTCTATGTTATTTTTTTAAATGAACACGAGGTGGAAACTGAAGAAACCGTTATTGGAATTGAAAAATGGGTAATTGATAAAGGAATTGACCCAAAACAAATATATGTTATCAACAACAATTATAATTTAAAGAAGTACAAAGAGGATAACAATTTAAGTTTGAATGTTCATACCATTAAGTTCTTACCAATTAAAGTTGCTAAGGAGCTAGATATGCACGATACTGATTTCATAACCAATAAACAATCTGAATTTTTTGTCTCACATAACAGGACTCCAAAAGTTCATAGGTACGCTCTTTTAGTTTTACTTAAGAAGAATAAATTATTACAAGAGGTGGATTGGTCTTTGGTAATGGGATGGAATCATAAAATGGATATGAAACACACAACCATAACCACTTTTTATCACGAATTATTTACAGAAAAGGAAGTTCAAAAAATGAAATCTGAGATTGATTTTTTTGAAGAGATTGATATTAAAAAAAGTAGATACGAGGATAATATTGATTGGTTCGACAAGGATTGGGATAGTCACGTAAAGAGTCTTCCGTTTCATATTGAATGGAATCGAGTTTATGAAAAACAAACCTATGAGAATTCATATGTTAATATAACTACGGAATCTTGTTTCAGAAGGGATAATGTTGTCCATTTAAGTGAGAAAACATTCAAGCCTCTGTTCTTTAATCAATATCCGCTCTACGTTGCTAGTATGAATCACGTAAAGACAGTAAAAGATGTTTATGGGTTTGATGTGTTCGAGGACATATTGGACCATTCATACGATTCTGAGTCAGACCAAAGAAAACGATTATTTAAATTGTTTGATGAGATAAAAAGAGTATATAAAAATAAAGATAATTTCATTTCAAACTATATCAATCTAAAAGATAGATTTGAAAATAATAAAAAATTAGTATTAGAATTATTAAATAACAAAGATGATGTGGATTTTTTCACATCACTAATCGAAAATAAGAAAAAATAAATGAAAAAGATTTTAATTACAGGTTGTTCGGGTTTAGTCGGTGTTCATCTGGTTAAAGAATCGATTATGAGAAACCATTTAGTTATTGGTGTCGATAAAGTAAAATCCGATAGTTTACCCGTATCGGATAGGTTTAAATTTTATGAATTAGACCTTATGAATGAGGAGAACATCACAAAACTTTTTGAGGAGGAGAAACCAGATGCAGTTTTCAATTGCTTCGGTGTTAAAGGTTCCCCGCTAAAAGCTAAAACTCAACCAGTGGACTTTTTATATCCTTCACAAAAAATCAACACTGAAATTATTCATCAATGTGCTAAAAATAATGTTTGGTTAGTATTTGTAAGTTCTGTTGGTGTTTATGCTCCTGCTGAAAAGTTTATCGAGACTGATGTTTGGAAAACATTACCTTCTGAAAATGATTGGTTCCCCGCTTGGTCTAAGAGAATCGGTGAGTTGTTAATTGGTGCATATAGAAAACAATATGGTTATAAGAAATGGACAATTGTTAGACCCGCAAATATATTTGGTGAATATGATGATTGGAGTGGTAATGGTACAGTAATCTCAAGTATCATTAAGAAAGTGTATGAAGCTGAAGATGGTGGTGAAATTGAGGCTTGGGGTGATGGCACACCTGTTAGAGATTTTATTTATGCGAACGATGTAGCGGTTGCTATTTTGGAATGTTACAAAAATAGAGTAAACGATGTTGTTAATTTAGGTTCTGGTGAAACAATAACAATTCAATCGATGATTGAGGAGGTTATTAAAATTAGTGGTAAAAATTTAACAATTAAATGGGATAAAACTAAACCAAATGGTGATATGCGTAGACAAATGGAAACCAGTCTTCAAAATGGATATCGATTATTACCAATTGTTGGGTTTAAAGAAGCACTAAGAAGAACATATGATTATTATGAAAAACATTATGGTGAACTTGTACTAGATATGGATATTGAAGAATATCTTGAAAAAGGATTTTATGTCGGTAAAGTTCAAGAATTTATAAAAAAACACGAATGGGAGGATTATCTAAAAAGATTAGAAAATATTAGAAAAAAATCAGAAGATAAGGAAGCTTATGGTTATCGTTTTGAATTTAGAGTACCTCAAGATTATGAAGAAGAGGGATTTGATTATGTTAGAACTATACCCGCAGATGAGATAGAAGAAAGAGAAAAATTCGTAGCTGAAAAAGGTTGGGACGTTGTTCAACGTTGGTGGGAATTAAGAGACACTAAAGGAATTTTAAATGATGATATTTTTTATTTTAGAGATAAGATTACAAGATTCGTCCATAAAATTTATCCTGAAGTAAAAGAATGGAATATCGGTCATAATGATGGATTAACAATTTACGAAAATGGTGATTTTATTGAACCACATATTGATGGTCAAAATCCTGACAGATATTGTGTGGTATTAATTTACTTATCTGATGAAAAAGACTATATTGATGGTGGTGGAAAATTAATATTACAAGATAAAGGATATTATGATGAGGTAATCCCAATTCATTTGAATTTTGCAATGTTAGATTTCTCTAAAAATAATTCAAACCACGCAGTTGAAGCTGTTAAAAACGATTTTAAAAGATATACTTATTTGAATTTTATTCAAGTTAGACCTTTTAGTCCACCGGCAAGATATAACGGTAGTGAAAAAATAGAAGAAGTGTGGGAACCAGATACTGATGTTTGTTATGGTAATCCATTTGACATATCACAAACTAAAGACGTTAAAAAAATTAAAAAAAGTTTAATATGATAAATAAAAATTCAAAAATTCTAATAACCGGTGGTTCTGGTTTAGTTGGACAAAACTTAACAAATAGATTAGTATCTGAAGGGTACAATAATATAAGAGTTTCACTACACGCTAGAGAACCAAGAATAAAACATATGGGTGTTGAGTATTGGTATTCGGATTTACAAACACAAGAGGGTTGTAAAACCATTACCAAAGATGTTGATGTTGTTTTTCATTGTGCAGCATCTACTTCAAACGCAGTTGATACGGTTAACGACCCATTAGCTCACGTAACTCCAAATGTTGCAATGAACAATTTTTTAATTGATGCCGCTTGGAGAAATAACGTTAAACATTATGTATTTATTTCATCAAATACTGTGTACCCACCTAAAGGTGATGAACCAGTGGTTGAGACTGATTTCTTATTTGACGAACCATATCCTGTTTATTTCCCTGTTGGTTGGATGAAACGTTACGCTGAGGTTCAATGTGAATTGTATGCGAAATACTTACCACGAACAATGAAATGTACAGTCATTAGACCCGCTAATTTGTTTGGCCCTCACGATAAGTACGATTTTAATAAGTGTCACGTAACACCAGCAACTATTCGTAAAGTTGCTGACCAATTAAATCCAATTCCTGTTTGGGGTGACGGTACCGAATTAAGAGACTTACTATATGTTGAAGATTTTGTTGAATCTTTACAAGTTGTAATAGAAAATGAAACTGAAATGTTCCAAGTATATAACGTTGGTTCGAATAAAGTTTATTCAGTACTTGAGGTGTTAGATGAAATGAAGAAAATTGCAAACTACGACGCCCCTACTGAGTTCATTAGTGGTAAACCTTCAATGATTCCAACAAGAAAAATTGATTCAAATAAAATTAAAGAGAAATTAGGTTGGGAAGCTAAGACTTCATTATCTGAAGGTTTAGAAAAAGCCTATGAATGGTATAACGAAAACAAAAACGAATTTAATTAATGAAAAAAGGAATAGTATTTGCTGGTTGTTCATTTACTTGGGGTCAAGGTCTTTATTATTATTCAAAAATGGAGACTCTTAAAGAACCTGCACCTGAACAATATGAACATAAATTAGTAACGGACGCACATAAACGTTTTATGGCAACTTTAAGATTCCCAAGATTAGTTGCCAATCATTTTGAAACATTTGAAATTGTTAAAAAAGAAAATGGTGGTAGTGAGGATGAATCGTTAATGTTTTTAGATTATATTTTTAGTAATAGAAACGGAATGACTCATTTACTTGAAGAGAAATTTTCATATGAAGAAATTGGATATGCCGTTTTTCAAACCAGTCAACCGGGTAGATGTTCATTTACATTTACACATAAGGGAAACGAACATAAAATGAATTGGATTGGTTCATCACAAGGTATTCAAAGAATATTCTTCGAGTGGATGGAAGAAAATGGTATTGGTGGATTTCCTGAATGGTATGTTGAACACTGTAAACAACAGGTTAAAAAAATTAAAGAGTCGTTTGAATTTTTGGAGAGTAAGGGTATCAAATGTATAATTCTTAATTGGCAAGATGACTATGTTAAGTATGTTAAGGAAGACCCTTATTTACACGACAGAATGGTTTACCTAAATTATAACGGTACCGAATATACCAATATAGATTATATGATGAGACTTAATAATGGTTTAACCGTTAGAGATGATTTCAGTGAGTTGGGGGAAAATCCACCTAAAGACTCACATCCATCTAAAAAATGTCATAGAGTAATCGCAGACGCTGTAATTAAAAAAATAGAATCATTATGAGTTCACCACAATACACCCCATATAAGGACGCTTTAACTAAATCAATGACTTACCTTGGTCAACAAGAAGATACGGTCTTCTTGGGTCAGCAAATCCTTTGGCACGGTAATCCAATGAGTACAACTATCGGAGATGTTCCAAAAGATAAATTAATTGAGCTTCCTGTTATGGAAGAATCACAAATGGGTATGTCGTTAGGTATGGCGATGGCCGGTAAAACGGTTATTACGTTTTATCCTCGATGGGATTTTTTAATTTGTGCAACTAATCAGTTAGTAAATCACGTTGATAAAATCAAACTAATGAGTAATCAGGAATGGAATCCTAATATGATTATTCGATTAGGTAAAGGTTCAGATAAACCATTAGACCCTGGTCATCAACATAGAGGTAGTTATTTAGCATCATATGAGATGATGTGTCCTAATATCAAATTCTACGATTTAAAGTCGTGGAAAGACATCGAAGAGACCTACAAAACAGTGTATGAAAAGGGTGGAATATCTGTTATTGTCGAATATCCTGAGTTATATTACGAAGCATAAAAAAAGGGACTATAAGTCCCTTTTTTATTTTACTCTCCCCAATGTTTTTTACGTAATTCCTGTAAATCAATTGGTTCTCTTTTCATATGACCTCCTTGATTGAAGTGTGCACCTTGTTTAAGATATCCACCCAATAAGTTTCTTCTCATTCTATTTGAATTGTTAGGTTCAGAACCGTGAACAACGTGTGAGTGTAATAACACTACTTGACCTTTTCTTAAGAAACCCTCAACTTTTTTAAAGTCGTGTCCTTCAGGCATCACACAAGGTTTACCTCTTTCGTTTCTCCAAAATGTCGGGTTAGTTTTAGTTCTTTCTTCATCAACTTCAATTCCTAATGTAGGTAATCTATGTGAACCTTCATAATTCCATACCGCACCATTCTCAGGGTCGTGATTATCTAATGCAATTGCTGTGTTAATAATTTCATTGTGTTTACAACCAGTGTAGAATGCATTTTGATGCATATCTCTACCTAATTGTCCCGGTGGTTTGAAATAACACCAAGTTTGTAATCCCACTGTTTTACCTTCCATAAGGAATTCACAAGCTTCTATCACTTTAGGGTGACAAAATAATTTTTCAATCATTGGTGAAATTTTATGTGGGTACGCAAATGGGTCCCATTCACCCCACTCTTTACCATCTTCGGTTGTTGTTTTAGACCTTTCATTTCTTAATCGGTCTAATTCATCATTAACGGCATCACATTCATCTTCGGTCAGCAATTCCAATACCGTCCAACCTTTGTATCTCCAATCAAATGTCATTTGTTGGATTTCTAATTCTGTTAAATGTTTGAACATAGTTTTCTTTTTATATAATTTATTTATTTTTTATCTATTAGTAAATGTTACCAACTGATTTCCCAATCTTTAAATTCCGCAGCTAAACAATCAATTTTGTAATCTTTTCTACCACCTACAATTTCTTGTATTTTGTTTTTAGCGGTATTTCTAATACCATTCAATCCGTGTGTTAGTTCTAATTGATTACCTTCTTTGATTCCTTTACGATAGTTTGATTCGTTGTGCCAAATATGTAAATTCATCTGAGATAGAACAACAATAGCTCTAATAGTTTCGGCGGTAATTTTCCCATCATTGTCATCAAGTAGTAATTGAATGTCGTGTAAAATGTCGCTAATCTCTTGACCATATTCTTCTTTGTGCTCCGTAATAAAAACTTCTTTTAATTGTGATATACTCAACCTGTCGACTAATTCCGCTAATGTTGGTAGATATTTTCTTTCACTCATATTAAATTCTGTTTGATGTTAAAATATTGATTATGATACTTTTGAAATTCAACAAACGAATCAGGTAATCGATATAATTTATTTATTAAATTTGAATGATTATGTTCAACAACTTCTCTCATTGACTTAAACCATTCCATTTTATTTTTAACTGAAATTGTCTTTTTAACACTTTCAATAATTGCTTTCATTCTCTCGTGTGTTGGTAAACTATCATAATCTTCATCTAAGAATTCAGAGAATGTTTTATATCCCATTTTCTTCATCATCGCAAGACTATCTTTATTACCCATCACCATCCAAGGATGTCTACAGGCGATTGGTTTATAAAGTTTTTCACTTAAGAACATTGTTTCGTCACTATCACCACAATGTGCTTCACTTACAACACTAACCCAACTATCTAAACAAATCTGTTCATTTAATCTTCTAATGTAATAGTTGTCGTCAAATTCATTGTTAGGTTTCTCATATATCAATAATGGTAATGGTTCATATATTTTATCAACAACCTCATCTGACATATACTCACCTTCGAATGGGTACTGATGTTTAGGAAATTGATTCATACTAACCAAACCATCTTTTAGAATATTGTTATCAAACATATAACGATAAAACCAAACTCTGTGAGGTCTTATTCTTTTGTTCAAACAAGAAAAAGTTTTAATGTTCTTCTTATTCTTTTTCTTATATTCTAAATGTGCATCAAAGTCAGGTAGTTTACCCTCTCTATCGAAATGATAACAAGTCATTCCGACATCTAATTCAAAATGTGCATATGGAATTACTTTTAACTTTTCTTTAATTTTATTTTCAATACACCATTTATCATAAATCTCATCAGCAATCATATTACCGGTGACATATACAATACTTGATGGTGGTACTTTATATTTCTTACAATGTGTATGAAAAAAATCCCATAACCATCTTGATTGATACCCTTCGAAACTTTGGTCCAATAAAAGTAATGCTTTCTTATTTCTTAAATCATTCAAATATTTTGGATTAAGGTATTCAAATAAACTTTTAACCCTTGATGTGTATCCTGTCCAATCCTCGGGACTGTGATTAACAGCTGCAGGAATGACATAATTTTCTACATCGTTATCCAATTTCAAAAATTCTAAAAAAGATTCTTTATGTGTAAACCCAAAATACATATTCGTTGCATTAATCAACGGAGCATATGTAAATCTCTTTATACCTGATGGATTTACATCAGGACAACTTGTGAAGTTGTGCAAGTTTTCAATATCTTCAAAAACTAATTTCATTAAATAATATTGGGTTTAACATCCGAAACGTATTCACCAGGTTCGAAGTGTGTTATTGCACCATCAGTAACTTGAACATTAGGTATAGAATAATCAACTTTAATTGAATCATACCATTCAATTAATTCTGGGTCATTGAACGTTGCTCTGAAATCTTTATTTCTTCTAACATCATATTGTTCGTAGAAACTTTTGAAATCGTGCCATTGTTTATCTTTATCCAATTCTGTTTGGTTGTGACCTCTTTCAACAACCTCGATATAGTCAATCAATCTTTCGATTTGTGCCTTCTCGTGAATACTAAATAAAGGACTCTCTTTATGTTCAGTATACCAATTCTTTAACTTAAGATGTAACTTAGATTTGATATTATCAGGTAATGATAATGGTGACATAAATGACGGCCATCTTAGGATATTGAAATCAACGTTTGGTCTATTTGGTCCGTACTTCTCTTTCAATATAATCATATCATCTAAGAATTCAGTTATACTGAATAAACAAAGACTATTAATTGTCATCATAATGGTTAATGAACGGAACTTAGCGTTCTCAATGAATTTAACCATATTAGCTCTCCAAATATCATATTTTAGACCATCTCTGATGTAATCGGCGTGAACACCAAATGATTCATTACTTGTGTACAAATCAAATTCTTTAATTGGTAACTCGTGAGAGATACTAATTAATTTAAACAAAGTAGCTTCGTTTAATCCAAGATTTGAGTTAACAGCAAGTCTTAAATTTTCTGATGGATATTGTTTCATCACCTCAATGAAATTCCAAAAGTTACGACTTTGTGACGGTTCACCACCAGTAACTCTAATCTCTTGTAAAGTCTTTGATAACTCAGGCCACCATTCTAAGAATGCTTGTACGTATGGATTATTTTCGTTGTGTTTACCAAATTTTTCAGACCAAGAACCATCAGCATAATAAGCACCCGCACTACTTGTTTTGAACTTTTGATATGCCCCATTCTCTTTGATATCTTTTGCCCAAGTTGTACTATAACCTGAGTTACAATAACTACAAGCAAAATTACAAGTACGGTCAAAACTAACTTCAACAGTTTTTAATAAGATGTCTTCTTCCCAAGGAATCTCTTTAAGTGCCGCAATTTCTTCCTCAGTATAGATTAAACTCTTATATACTCTATCAGAAATATTATCACGACCAATATCTTCAATCTTCCAACAATATGAACATTCAGCAGGTCTGATACCTGTTAACATCATCTTTCTTGCAATCTTCTTGTGTCGAGTGTTATGTAATGCTGAAGGATTTGTTTTAATCTCTTCTAAATCAATAGGGTGTGGTAAAGGAAGATGACAGGAATTTGTGTATCCGTGTCCTAAATGTAAACTAGCATTGTACCACTTAGCGGCACAGAAACTTTTACTAATACAGTTTAGATTTTTATTCCTCCATTCTCTTAGTTCGTCGGACATATTTTTGGTTTTTAATTATAATATACGGAAAAAATCTTATAAAACGAATTTTTCAGGAACTTTTTCCAAGAAATTATTATTTTTAGATTCATCGAAAATAATTCCAATGTTATTAATTGTGTTAAAGTTGTATAAACAAAGAATGTCTTTATAATTTGGATTAGATATTAGTTTTTCACCTTGGGTCTCATAAATTGATTTTGCAACTTTAATATCTGAGGTTCCTCTTACAATTGAGAAATGAAATATATCATATTCTCCGTGATGTCTATGTTCTTCCACAGGTGAACCAGGATTTGCACATCCTAAGAATAAACCACTATATTGATAGTCATCGATTAAATTGTTTTTAAATTTAATTTTATTCGACACTTCAAAATTGACATATAATGTAAATGTATTTCCTTGTCTAGCTATCGAAATTTTAACAGGTTTATTTAGGTCAGTATGTTTTAATCCATTGAAAGATGCAAAATTAAAATCATCCCAATTTTCTTCGTCCGCCTTTGTCCAAAATTCAAATGCAAGAATTTTACTTTCATTATTATAAGTTACACCTATATTTTTACCAGGTTTACCAAATAAAGTACAAATAGGGTCTCTTCTATAAAGGTCTAATAATCTAATTTCTGCAGTGATTATATAGGAGTCCTCATATAGAAAAGTTTTAATTTCCTCAATATCCGTTTTGTTAAATTGAGTAACATATTGATTATCGTGGTGAGTATCTAAATCCCACTTATACATTACCCAATAAGGTTCTTTATACTTTATTCTCATCTCTGATGTTTTTTATAAATTGAGCTAATTCAGGATAGTATTCTTCACAATCCATCCCTCTTCTTATTTTATATTCGTCAATAAACTTAACAAAATCTTTTTTCTCTCTTTCAAATGAGATATCTGAGTTAGAGTCTGTTATGAATATTTCTTTTATTCTTGTTATTTTTTCAATCTCTTTAGTTGAGAATCCAACATCGTCCACTGATTGTTGTTCATAAAAATTTAAACTTCTATATGTTGAATAGAATTTCATAAACTTCTCACACCTATTAAAGTATTCCACATCCAAATAATCTTTCAATACTCGGAATCCTAAAAAGTCAGGATATCTTAGATATGATGTATCCAATATGAGTGCAGAATTCCAATATCTTTCTGTGTTAAAATGTTTAAGTTTTAAATCATAAACTTTTTTAATTAAAGACTCATATGAGAAGATACTGAATATGTTAAACGTTGACATAATAACAATCGTAACTTTTGGTAGGACTGTTAAAATCTTATCAATGTTACTGAATAGTCTATCAAATTCTAATCCATATCTAACATATTCTGCTTGTTTACCGTACGCGTCACAGGATGTAAAAATAATAACTTCTTTTACTCTTTCTTCACTAATAATCTTTTCTAATTTTACAATTAATTTGTCAATCAATTCATCATTAACTCCAAGATTACTATTGATTGATAGTTTCAATTGTCGGTTGGGTTCTTCCGTTTCAATAATATTTTCTAATACTCTCCAAGTATCTTTTGACAATAAAGGTTCTCCACCAGTAATTCTGAAGGTATCTAATGTGGTGTATAATTCAGGCCACCATTCCCAAAATGCAGCAACATAAGGATTATGTTCAGTTTGTTTATATGGTCTGGTTTTATTCTCATCCATTTGTTGGGTACTGTTATAATCAGAAGATAGTTTATATCCACCGAACTGATTAATCTCCTCCATCCATTTGGTGGAATATTCAGGACCACAATATGCACATTTGAAATTACAAGTGTTTGAAAAGTTTACCTCAACATACTTTGGATTAAAGTCTGCTCTCCAATGTGACTTTGATATTTCATCAAAATAAGGTTCGGACCAAGGTTCCGCACTTTTAAAAATTCTATCTGAAAATGAATTAGAATTATCTTCAACATTCCAACAGTACCCACACTCCTTTGGTCGTTGACCATTTAACATTTCCTTCCTTGCGTACTTTTTAACATTACTATTATGTAATGCTGTATAATTTCTTTCTATTTCCTCTAAAGGTACTTTGTGTGGGGAAGGATGGTGACAAGAGTGAGTTGTACCATTATGTAAATGCATTGTCACTTGTGTCCATTTTGCTAAACAGAAACCACAACCAACACCATTTAATTTATCTTTTGTTATGTTAAAATCTATCATTTCATTTTTGTGTTGATGAACATTGTATTAGGATACAACGTCTCATCTGTTTCTACAACTTCGGTTACCTCAGTTATTTTGTTAAGACCCTCGTCTCTATAATTTATTTTCTTTTGTTGCATTTCGGTAACAAATCGCTTTTCATTTCTTGCGGTAGTTTCACCTTTAGCCCATTTACCGTTTACAAACCCCTCATCAATATGTGGTAAACAATAGAATTGACCTTCTTTTCTAAATGGTAAAACGTTTTTAACAATTTCGATATCTTCTTCACCAATGATAGAATCTTTAACAACTGCCATCGAACCATTTACCTTGTTAGTGAACCCATCTTCGAAATCATAATGTAAAACTAAATCTTCATCTTCTGTGGTGGTAAACACTTGATTGATTTCATTTGGTTTGATGCATTTTTTAAAAATTTTCACTTCACCAATCTTTCCTTTATAGTATGTTCTTTGGTGAGGACAATTACCTAACACAAATGGTTTTACTGCATCCATTCTAGCAATTTCATATTTTGCATCAAAAGGTAATTTTTCTCTAACACCTCTAACGTTTCTCTCCAATTCATCATTAATATAAAGGTACAATTTATTTTCCTCTTGTGAGTAAGAAATTGTTACCCAAGTCCATAAATTCTCAAATCGTTTTGCCCAAAAATAATGATGTTGACTATTTCTGTCGAAGACAACCATTGATACTGCTCTTGAGTTGTTGAATGAAACACCCCAAGTCCACATACCTTCTTTTCTTAATATTGGGTATTCTAAAAATCTATTTTGTTGGTCACCAACTAACCAAATAGGTACAACATCTTGTTGTTGTTCCGCATTGAATAATATTGAAATTGTATGGTCTGATGTGAAACAAGAACTTATCTCTCTACTTGTTGGTATCTCAACAGCGGATGTTTTTCCGTTAAATTTAGCATACTTTTTACTTTCATATTTTTGGATGATTTTACCGGTGGTTAAACCTTCAAAATAACATCTCCAAAATAAGTCATCATCTTCTTGTCCCCAATCCCAATAATCATTTGAGTAACCATTGGTTTGATATGCTTGTTCTTTTGTGAATAGAACAACGCCACCAAAGTATTGGTCATATCCCAATCCATAATTGTATTTGGATAATTTAGTTGCAATATGCATTGGATTATCTTCAGGATATGAATAGTCAGCAAATACACCATCTTTATCATATACCAACATATCAACATCGTGCCAAGCAATGTAATCACATCCATCATTGAATGCGTAATGAGCAGCAATGTTTTTCATAGCACCTCTATTAAAAAGTTTATCATCAACCTGATGACCAACATAAAATTTGTGGTCAATATTTTGACTTGTTAGGTACTTTGATAAGTGTGGGATTAATCTTTCAATGTGTTCCTTTCTATTTCGATAAGGGATACAAATTCCTAATTTGTGACTCATATTCCAACGTTAATGTGTGTTATATTATTTTCTACTATTTTTCCATAAAGAACAAAATCTAAATCCGATAACCCGTCGTTTTCGAGTAGTTCATCGTTTTTTGAAACTTCGTTATAGAATCTTAATTGATTCCACCTTGTGGCTTGGTGTTTCCATTTATTTTGAAAGAATCCGTTTTCTTCGTGTGGTAATGAAATAAAAGTAGATTCTCTTCTATGTGGTACTTTTACTTTTCTTGAATTGTTCAACTCTAAGTCAACAATCTCACAATTGGTTATCATACCATAATGTTGTGTACCGGTTAAATCTGCCAACCTATATCCATCGATAAATTTAGAATTATAATAAAGTACCATATTATAATTTTTACCAAATTCTTTCATAATTCCTTCATTATGGTGGTTTGAAATTTTATAAATTTCTTCTTCAGTTAATATGTCATTAAAGACAACGAATTTGTCAAAATAACCTTTAAAAAAACTTTGTTTTTCTTCTCTTTTTGGGTTCGCAGCTCCTATATAAAAATGTTTTTCTTTTGCGTATGGATGTAACTTACCAAACGTTTCTGGTGAACCAATATATTCTCCGTCTTGATAAACATTTATGATTCGTTCTGTTGGGTCAACTGTTACACAAATATTGGTTTGATAATTTGGTTTAATATTTGAGTTGACATATAATGCTTGTTTGTCTTTGTCAAAGAAACAAACATTATATCTTGAGAATGAATTATATGAAATTGAGAAGTCGTAACCGGGTATTGAGAATATGGTATAATCATCGGTTTCTTTTTCGTGATTACACGTTAATTCGTCTGGAAAGAATGAAACAAAAATTGTAAGTACTTGATTCGTATTAATTAAGTTAGGACATTCAACGTACGCATCAACACCATTGAATTTTAGTTTCTGTCCGTTAACACCAACATTCTTAATTACTAATTCATCAAGGTCAATTTTTTTCTTAATACAACGAAGTCTTAAGTCATCGTCCTCATATCCCCAACCCCAATACTTGTTTGAATAACCGTTAATTTTCTTGAAGTCTTTCATTGGGAATAATGTAACTCCTCCGAAATACTCATCAAAAATATCTCTTGGTTTTTCGTCTTTGTTTTCTTTAAATCCTGTTGCTAAATGGACAGGAAAATCAGAATACGAATAGTCGACGTGAAGTGGTATCATATCTATATCGTGAAATACCACATAGTCACAATCAAGTTCCTCAGCATATTTGAATCCGATGTTTAAAAGCATACCTCTATTGAACAACTTCGCATCGTCTTGATTAACGATGATTAATTCAAAAGGAATTGAATGCCTATTAAGATATTTCGTTATTCTCTTTTTGAATAATTCAAGTTGTTCCGGTCTGTTTCTATACGGAACTATAACACCAAGTTTTTTACTTTTTTTCGACATCGTTAGACTTAACAAACTTATTATGGAATTCAGTTAAGTAATATTGAATTCTATTACTCCATTCTTCTTTATCCACTTCCTCAAACCAAATGGTTAATGCGTCAAGTGAGTTTGCAATTTTTTCAAGTGCTTTGACTTTCTTCTTTTCAAGTTCCAACATTTCTTGTTGGTTGTCTTTTTTTGTTGTTTCGCTCATATTGATATTATTTGTTTTATTAATTTATTCCAATTACGGTATCCTTGATATTCGGGTTGAATCATTCCTAATTCAAAATGAAATTCCTTCTTAGTTACGTTTATTTTGAATTTGGTTTTTTTCAATTCATTATACATTAATTCATACTCAGTTGAATATGAATAATCTTGTTTTAAATCAGCAACACTTTTAATTCTTTTTATTGATGATGAGTCCCATTTAAAATGATGGACTTGGACTGAATGTGTTTCTATTGGTGCAATTAATGGGTGGTTCCATCCTTGCCATCTCCAAGTTGTTTGACCATTTATTTTAGCATAATGTTGACCACTTGTTATTTCAACATAACCTTTCACAACACATATTTTATTAGGACAAGCATTACTCATTGGATATCTAAAAAATCCTGCGTTTGGGAACTGTTCCCAAATACTTTCGTTTGATTTTAATTCTACGAAATCACCTCCTCTCCCTATCCTATCAATAAACCCACCTCTAACAATATCCCAATTATTTCTATCGCAATCAGATATTAGTAAATTTAAAGTATCTTCAGGATATAAATGAAATTCATCAATATCAGCAATCACCCACCAATCATTTGGTTTTTTTGATTTGACAAAATTGTAAAGTTGTGTAACTCTTTCCCAATCAAATATTCTATCATATTGTGTTTTAACAATTTTAACATTGTCATAACCTTTGATAATGTCTTGTACTTCTTCGTGTAGTTTTGGTCTTTCGTCTGTATTGTAAATGATATAGTTTATCTCATCAACATACTTTGAATAATGTTTGATGTGATGCTCAATGAGATTTATCCCGTGACCTATAACTGTTAGTAATCTAACCATTTTTTCGATTTATCAACGTTATCCCACTAGAGGATGGTTTTGTTGATAATATACGAAAATTAAAAAGATTAATCAAGTTCCACTCGGGATTTTCTTGTAGTTCTTTAATGAATTTTGCCGGACCATCGAAGCGATAATGGTCTTTTTTTGAGTCTTCAGAAACGATTAAAGTTTCTTCGTAATTACTGTCTGTGTCGTGTATAAAGATTATACCATTATCAGATAATATTTGTGAATAAAGTTCAAAGTCTTGTTTAACACCTTCATATGAATGGTCACCATCAATGAATAGGACATCTATTTTAATATCCTGTCTAACAAAAAAATCATAATACGCGTCGAGAGAAGTCGATTTAATAAATCTCGGATAAAAATTCTTACGGTAGAATGACTCTTCGTTATCCAAATCGTTAGGCCCACCAACACCATTACAAGCGTCAACAACGTAAGTAACACCAATGTCACCCCAATTATAGTCTCCATTTCCTTCAAATATATTTTGTTTATGTAAATCAATTCTTGCCTGTGTCATAATACGTGGAATGTATCCACCACCTGAACCAATACAGACACAATTCTTAGCTCTCATATGTTGAATAATTGAGTAAACAAGAATTCCATCACCCATATGTAAATCAGTTGCCCCGTGCGTCCATCGATATGGAACAGGTTTATCATCATTGTTGGTGATGAATTTTTTAATATAGTCGTTGTTACTTATCATTTCATCCAATCAGGCCAAAGTGGTTTTGGTGTGTATCTTCTACTGACACTTATCATTTTATCTTTTAACATTTCATATAATGTTAAATCTTGTTCAATTTTAGTTTCAGATAGTTTGGCACTAATTCTTACTGATATACCTTCACCCGCACCATTAACTTCTTTATTTAAGCTAATATCACAAAATTCTTTTGATATTTGTAATTTTTCATAATAATGGTAAAATCTTTCTTGATTAAATCCATTCTTATTTATAATTAAAAAATATTCCCAAATCGTTTCATATTCTGTGAAATTAGGACATATTTTATTTGCATAACCATAATATTTGTTCCACTCATCTCTATCAATACTAATCAATTCTTTGATGTATTTTTTCTTTGATTTGTGGTTTAATAATGTATCAATATAACTTATACCATCGTTAAATTTATATGTTCTTAATTCTTTTAAAAATGAAAAGTCTGTAACGTGTGTATCGGCATCAAGTAGTATTGAAATGTTATGTTTATCTAAAATATATTTTGGTAATATCATCTTGTCCGCATACGATTTAAATGTTCTATCGTATTGGATTATATGTAAAAGTGATGATGAATATTTTGTTGTAAATTTTTCAGGGGTATCTGTTAAGATGTAACAATGATACCCCTCATTAAGTATATTTCGTATTTTATCAAATGTACCATTAAAATAGTACTCTTCACCAAAACAAAAAATTCCAAAACCTATGTTATTCATAGGTAAAATTTAAATAAAAATATTTAGATTGTGGAGTTTATATAAATTTTAAATTCAAACTATATGTGATAGCATCTTCTTCAGTGGTAAATGGTTCACTAACGACATCTATTCCGTTTTGTATGTATTTTACATACCACATTCCCTCTTCATTATACACTTCTATTTCGTTAATTGTTGTCATAACCTTCGATTCTTGGTAATTCTTCGATATTCCAATTTATTGATTCTTCACTCCAAATTGCAACCATACCCTCCTCAACTTCAGGTCGTTCAACAGGTGGGTCCCATTGTCCTAATGTCTCATTTAAAACCCAAGAATTGAATGGTTTAGGTGGTAAGAAAATATCAAGTTCTCTGTTGTAAGAATATCCCAAACCAGCAAACATTTTTCTAATATTACCATTGTACGATGTTTGAATCCATTCACCTCCCAAACCTAAATCTACTGATAGGTAATCATTACCTCTGTGTTGTTGGTCATCGGGAACAACTAATATTTGTTGTACAATATTATTTTCGTCTATTTGTGCAAAATGTGCCATTTTATTTCTTTTTATATCTTATGATAACGATACCTGAACCGCCGTTACCTCCTTTATTATTTGAATTGTAGTGAGCTCCTCCTCCTCCACCGCCACCTGTGTTCGTTCCTCCATCCCCACCAGGTAGATTAGTCCAACAACTAGTACAACCGTTTAAAGTATCTCTACCCCATTCAATAGAATCTCTTCCACCTGTTGCATAATTGTTTACATATTCATTTGGTGCACCCGCACCTCCACCACCTCTACCTCCTGAACCACCATACGTGGAATATCCAGCACCTCCACCACCACCCGCCCAATAGAATGGTCTACCTAAAATTGTTGACAATGCTCCCGTTCCGCCATTTGCTCTTGCTGTGGAATCAGTTCCTTGACCACCCGCACCTCCGCCACCACCTGAGTAATATGCTGCCGTTGAGTTACCTCCTCTATATCCTTGTCCTGATGTACCTGAACCTCCATAGAAAGTACCAGCGTTGTCATTATAACCACTAGCACCGCCACCTGAACCTCCATTCCCACCTGCAATACCTGGTGTATAACCTCTATAAGAACTACCACCAAATCCACCACCAATAGATGTTAATCCATTAAACGATGAGTTACCACCTGCAGTTGCGGGTATTGTGTATTGGTGACCTCCCGGTTGTCCGTTGGTTCCTGCTGCAGGTGCACCTGCACCTCCTGCACCAACTGTAATTGTGTATGAACCGGGTGTTAATACGTGTTTCCCACTTAGGAAACCACCACCTCCTCCACCTCCACCCATATCCATTCCACCACCACCGCCACCACCTACAATCAAATATTCTACGTGTAGTGATGAACCAATTAATGATGTTAATGTAAATGTACCTGAGCTATTGAAACGATGAATTCTCCAATCTCCTAATTCTGTAATAACACCACCCGTTGCAATGACTTTTTGATTTTGATAAGACGCACCTTCAATAGTTGCAGATGATGAGTTTAATCTATTTCTTGTATTATTTAATAGGTCGGTGATTCTTGGTTCAGAACCGTCACATAAATCAACTCGTGGTTCGAAAAATTGTAATCTTGTGGTACTATCTCCACAATAATAATGATATGTTCTGTGATTTAATGATGTTGTATTCGGACCAAATTTCATATCGTTACCCACATTACAACCATTAATACCTGAAACCTTACCTCCACTAATTGTCCATCTACCGGTATCTGCGTGTTGATTCGAATTTGGATATGTGTGAGGAAAAACGTGACCAACTACTAAGTACCAAACATCTTGACTAAGTGCACTAGTACCTACACAATCCCAATATGGGTTACATTCTTCACCAAAATCAGATAATCTAAGTACACATTGTCCTCCACCATTTGTTCCAAGGTAAAATGTTCCACCGGCAGAGCTTGATGTACGTTTAACCCATACAGACATTCTGTATAATTTTGTATTATCAACAGAAAAAGAGCTATGATTCCATCCACCATCAGCATTTCCATCACCCGATGCTCTTGTTTCCCACACAATTGCTGAATTACCCCAAGGGTCAGTTCCCATTACTCTTTCATTTTCTCCTGTGTTACCATTCTGAGAAAAGTTACCAACTCCTCCTGAACCTAATGTCCACTCTTCAACATTTAAAATATTTGTTCTTTTAAAAATTACTGGCATATTCTATATATTAAATTCCAAATCTTGCTCTTCCGTTATTGTAATTATTTAAAATTTCTGAAGCGGATAGTGCTCTATTATATACACGAGCAATTGCAATTTGTCCTTGAAAATTATGAGTACCATCTGTTAGTCCACCACCATACGTACCAACTACATATGTTGCAGATGCAATTGTACCAGATTGAGACGCTGACCAAACTTGAGTGTTATTAACATATGCTCTACTCGTTGAACCATCCCACGTTCCGACAATATGTGACCACGTATTGTTAGGGATATTACCATCAGCACTGTAAGGTCTACTACTATTGGTTGTATTTGCCCAATGTAAAGAATGGGTACTACCTCCGTCTGCTGAATTAAATATTCCCAAATACATTGTATTTGTTGCTGAAATTACCCCACCTCTCACAGTACCGGTACTTATAGGTTCCGTTGGATTAATCCAAGCCTCACAAGTTATTTGTGATGTTGGTTGGTTATTAAATGTGGGGATATTAACGTAATCATTTGTACCATCAAAAACCATAGCACCTCCACTGTTATTATAACTAATTGAGACTCCATTCGTGAATACACCGTCAGCACCATTACCACTTATATCAAACCATTTAGTATTAGCAGCAACACATCCGGGATTTGATGAGTAATATTGATATCCATATCCACAATCATAATAATTGGCGGATGTGTTTATAAAAGAATCCAAAATTCCCGCATCTAACCACAACACTAACCCTTCAGTGATTACTGATGGTGTTGTTGGGATTTCACCTAATGTGTTGAAATTTGTTCCCGATAAATTATTTCCCCCTAGTATTATTCCCATAAAATATTATTACAATCCAACTCTACTTCTGTTTGAGTAAAAATTTTCAGAAATTTCGTACGGATTTAATGCTCTATTATAAACTCTTATTAAATATAAATGTCCCGCGAACGGTTCTGCAGTTCCATTAACATCTGTACCAATTCTATAATTTTGACTATTACTTACCGACGCGGTTAACATACCTGAATTAGATACTACACCATTTAGATAAGTGGTTGTGAAACCATCTTTATTTCTTGTCGATACCATATGTCTCGTTCCGGTTGCCAATGGTGCTCCCGAAGCGTAAACTGCTCCGTTTATATAAACACCATATTGACCCGAAAACCAAATTGTTCCACTTGTATATCCAGGTCCGTAATTTCCAAATAACGCACCTCCTCCCGTTCCTGTCATTGTATATAAAACCTCAATCGTAAATGGAGATAATCCATTTGGTATTATGGTACTACTATTAGTTTCAACATAATCGTTTGAACCATCAAAAAGTACACTTCCACCATTTGTGGATGTAAAAGATGCACCATTCGTTAGTGTTCCATTATATCCGTTACCACTTAAATCATACCAAGTTGACCCTCCACCTCCTGTTGAATCGACGTCAGCAGCATCATAATACATAACTAATCCATCTCGATTAACCTTTGTTCTAAAAATTCCGGCGCTCGTGATGTCATTTGAACTTATTATGTGATTTTTTACAATTATAGGCATCTTATTTAATCTCTTCTAAACTAATCTTAAATTTCTTTCCGTTATTATTATTGATAATATACAAATTTTCTGCACCTTCCTGAATAGTCCAGTTGCCGGAAGTTCCATCAATGTCGTTTCCTTCAGGTTTATTCATATTGCTTAAGTGTAAGTCGTTCGTATAAACGTTAGCCCAACCTAAAGTTGTTGAACCCAAGTTATATGTGTTATTTGCTCCAGGTAGTAAATGACCGCTTGTATCCCAATAAGTTCTAATATTTGCAGAACCGTTTGTATAAACATATACACCATATCCGGTTTCCGCCCATATACCCGGGTCGTAATTTGAATTTCCTTCCCATAAACCTCTTCTTGTGTACCCACCAGCATTGGCTGAATCGTTGGAATTTCTAATTCTAAATCCACTACTTGCTTGTGCATCGAAATATGATGAACCTTTGACTCCCGCAAATGTAGGTAGATTACTTGTACCAACACTTTGATTAATTGTGTACGATGTTATATTAGATGCGTTTCCTGAAATATTACCAGAGACGTTAGCTCCTGATACGGAACCTGCACTATCAGCATAACCTGCATATATTTTTCTCCAAGAACTAAAGTTATTATTTTCATTATATCTTACTGAGAGATAAGGTGTTGTACTATTCCTGTCAACAGCAAACATCGCACCATATGAACCTGCACCTGTTGCCGGATAATCATTTCCTAAACCAATATACCAAGAATAATATTGAGAAGCTCCTGTACCAGGACCATTTGTATTTCCTTGTACGTATCTAAATCCAAAATTATATGATGGTGTACTTGCATCGAAACTAGTTCTTGTTGCGTGACTGTCACCCATATTGTTAAAGAACTGAATAGGTGTGATACCCCCAACTGTTGTTGAGTTACTTGCACTCGCCACAGTTTGTGAACTAATATTACTTGTTGTAATTGCATCCGTTATTCCATAACCACTAATTGTGGTAGGTTTTGATGATATTCCACTAAATGTAATTTGTGATGAACCAGATACAATACCTGAAGGAATATTTGATATTGAACCAAATGATATTTGTGATGAACCTGATACTAAACCAGATGGTAATCCATTTAATGAACCAAATGCTACTTGTGAACTACCCGACACTAAACCTGAAGGTACTCCACTAATACTACCAAATGATATTTGCGATGAACCAGATACAATACCTGAAGGTAAACCACTTAATGAACTGAATGCCACTTGTGATGAACCTGAAACTAATCCACTTGGTATACTACTAATACTTAAAAAAGTAATCTGTGAAGAACCCGATACTAAACCTGAAGGAACACCGGTAACACTACCAAATGTGATTTGTGATGAACCGGATACTAATGCCGGTTTGTCAGTTATACCATTGAATGATATTTGTCCAGAACCTGACACAACCGATATACCATTGAAAAATGCACCTGAGTGTATTGTTGTTCCTGCCAATACCTGTGAACTTCCCGATACTATACCCGATGGTAATTGTGCACTACCACTCCAAACACCACTTCCATTTAAAACTTGTGATGAGCCTGACACCGTTCCTGCCGGTAATTGTGCTGAACCTGACCATACTCCACTTCCATTTAATACTTGTGAGGAACCCGATACAAGTCCTGCCGGTATACTACTAATACTTAAAAAAGTAATTTGTGATGAACCTGAAACTAATGTTGGTTTATCTGTTATACCATTAAATGATATTTGAGATGAACCTGAAACCAATGATGGTTTATTTGCAACATTTGAGTATTCAACAAATGATGCCGTCTCTGCGGTACCTAATAAATTAGTTGATACTCCGTTACCAAGTGTTGTTATATCAAGATATGCACCTCTTGCATTTCCACCTTGTTCAAAAATTCTTAATTTATTTCGATAAACATCAATAGTAACGCCTTGACCTGTAAGTGTTGTGTTAGTTGTTGGTATACCTAATAAAATTTCACCACCTTCATCCCCACCAACACCAGATGATATTATTTTACCTCCACCACCTACGGTAAAGGTACCTGTAATTTCAGTGTCTGAGTTTATTTTTATTAGTGTACCCGTGTCGGTAATATTTGAATTATCTAAGTGGTCTCCACCTACAGATTTGGCAATACGTCCACTTGTTAATCCTACTTCATCTCCTAAACTACCTGTATTTCTTGGACCCGCAAGTAGCATACCACCTGAGTAGTTACTACCAGACGCATTTTGATATATCCAATGATTATTTTGTGAATCCCATAATAAAGACGCAGTTGCCAAATGTGATTCTGAACCACTATCGTATACTTTTAAACCACCAAATCTTTCTGCAGGTTCAAATATGTTTACAGATATTGTTGATGAACTAAGTGCTAATTGTGATGATGTTACAATTAACAACGATGAAGAACCTAATACCGTTAAATTTTGTGTAATAGTTAAACTTCCTGTAATTGTTTGACTACCGTTAAACGAATTACTACCAGTTGTTGCGTAACTTCCTGTTTTACTTTCAAGAGAACCTGTTTTAGTTTCTAATGAACCTAATCTATTATTTTGTTCTGTGTTTGTTGAATCATTTGAACCTGTATAGGTGTTCAACGCTGCAATTGAGCCTGTAACACCTTCTATAGAATTTAATCTACTTGTCGCACTTGAGGTGAATGAATTTAAACTACTAGTTGCGGTATGAATCGCATTTATATTAGTTGTGTTAGAACTTGTATAAGTGTTTAAACTACCTGTTGATGTTTCAATTGATGTTAATCTACTACCCGCACTCGATGTAAATGTATTCAAACTTGCAGTTGCTGTGTGAATTGCATTTATGTTAGTAGTGTTACTACTTGTATATGAATTCAACGAACTTGTTGCCGTATGAATTGCATTTATGTTTGTGGTGTTACTACTTGTATATGAATTAATACTTCCTGTGGAAGTTTCTAATGAATTTAGTCTATCACTTGCACTTGAAGTAAATGAATTTAAACTACTTGTCGCAGTGTGAATTGCATTTACATTCGTGGTATTAGATGAACTATATGAATTTAAACTACCTGTAGATGTTTCAATTGCCGTTAATCTATCACCGGCACTTGCGGTGAATGAATTCAAACTACTTGTTGAAGTTTGTAAAGTTCCAATAATTGTGTTGTTTGAACCTGTATAAGTGTTCAAAGAAGAAATGGAACCCGTAACTCCCTCTATTGAGTTTAAACGACCACCCGCACTTGATGTAAAGGTGTTTAAACTTGCTGTGGATGTGTGAATCGCATCGATATTTGTGGTATTCGACGCAGTATATGAATTAATACTTCCTGTGGAAGTTTCTAATGAGGTTAATCTTAAATTAGTGCTTGATGTGAAACTATTAATACTACCCGTACTTGTCTCTAAATCAGAGATTCTTGGGTCTAAACTAGCCGTATAGGTGTTAAATGTTGTCTCCGCCAATCTGTTTGTTTCGACAGATTGTCCATTAAGACTAATCGAACCTGTTATAGATAAAGAACCCGTAACTTTATGGGTATCTGTTATTGAGTTACCTAATTGGGTAGAACCTGATTCGAAAAGAACAGAAGAACTAACAATTGATATGTGTAATTCATCTGCGGTAAGTACTCCTCGTACGGTTAAGTCTTGTTCAAAGTCGGCTGAGCCTGACACGACAAGACCATTCTTGATTTTAAATTCGTTTGCCATAATTTATTAGTTTCACTATCCACTAATGTGTTACTAATAAATACTATAAATTGTGATTATATTTTAACAAGCGTAACTATCAATTACATATCCATCACTATCAATTTGTAGTGTGGTTCCGAAGTATGATGTTGAGTCTCCAAACCATAAACTTCCACCGTTAAATGGTGTTGTCATTCCACTATCGGTATAGAATCTTGTTACTGATGTCCAAGCAGAATCATTACCATAAACCGTTTGGTCTGAGCCACCTAAACCACTACAATAATTAGGTGATGTGTACCCCGTACTTATTGAATAATTTGTTGACGATGGGGATGAAGGTGGGTTAATCGATGAACATCCAAGAGCCCTATATAAAACTTCCACGGTCCAAGTTCCTGAAGCAATATTAGCTGTTAAAACACCAAGTCCTGAAACTGTGAAAGTAACCCCCGTTGTGGAACCTAAATCCATTGTTGAACTTTCATTATATCTTGCAAATGAACCATCCCAAACAGACATTATGAGTCCCGCTCTCATATTTGACCCATTTTTAATCACATAATCAAAATTAGCACCATCAAAAGTACCTAAGTTAAATAATGCGGTGTTGCTTGAGATTGTTACACATTTAGAACCTATTGCAGCATTGCCAATTGTTGTTGTCCCACTTATAATTTGATTACCGTAGAATGTATTTGAACCTGTGGTTGCAAAACCTAAATTACCAAGTTGTTGTGAACCTGATATAATACCTGCTTTCCATACAGGTTCCTCATTATAAACCGCTAAAACTCTTCCTTCATAACTTGCACTGATGTGTGGTAATCCTCCACCAACAGTTGCACTAACTTTACCTGTTTGTGCCGATGAAAATGTTACAACTAAAGTACTTGTTGATTGTGCCGATATGTTTGTTGGTATAATAACATTTCCTGCAGAATCAAATACAACAATCGCAGGATATCTTTCACCTAAATTGTGAGTAACAGTCCAAGTTGTGGATGCCGATGATTGTGTATGGATATACGTTGTACCGGCACCTCCTCCACCAGCATTTAACGCAAATGATGCGGTCAATGCGTATGATGAAGATAAAACCGTCATTGAAGACGTTTGTGAAGTTAATACAACACTTGAACTAAATGTATTTAATGAATCAATTGAACCTGTAATGATGTCCATTCTATCATTCAAAGAAGATGATAGATTTGTTGTATCAATTGTTAATTCTTTAATATAACCATTACTATTTGTATCGGTGATTGATGTTGTGATATTAATACCACCTAAAGGAATGATTTCAAATGCGTCAGAACCGGTTGCTCTTAACATATTTGAACCTGAAACAAAAATATCTCTAAAGTGTGAACCTATTGATATAAATGCGGTTCCATCGACTGACTCACTAACATTTAATCCTGTACTATCGTCAAATTGTAATTTTGTAAATTGTTTATCGTACGTGTTACCATCAACATCAGAACCTGTAATGTGGAATGGTACATTTGTTAATCCTATAGCATCTCCTGAAAGTGAACCTGTAATAGAATCTGCAATTAAATTACCACCAACTGTTATCGTTGTACCCGTTTCAGATATAATTGAATCACCAATATGGTCACCACCAATTGATTTTGGTATTCTACCATTGGTTAAAGTTTGTTCGTCACCCAAAGAACCTGTGTTTCTTGGACCTGCGATAAGCATTGCCCCACCGTAATGTGCTTCTGAGCTATTTTGATAAATCCATCTATTGTTTTGACCGTCCCATAATAATGATGCCGTTACCGAACCATTAGAACCTGAATCGTGTACTTCAATACCTGCAAATCTTAATGCCGGATAAGAAGCATTAACCACAATAATATTATCTTCAACAATTAATTGTGAGGCTGTCGAATATACTATTGATGCTGAACCTAATACATTTAAGTTTTGAGTAATTGTCAAACTACCTGTAACGGTATAATCACCATTTAAACTTTTACTATTTTTCCAAACACTTCCACTCCTTATTAATAAATCACCTGTTGTGATTCCTGAATAAATTACATCGTGAGCTTCGTTCAATTCCATACCGTTATCGATACGAACATAGATTGAACCGTTATTTTGTTGGACTCTTAATACTTCACCTAATCTTACTCCGTGAGCAGGTGCTATAGGTGTTGTTGTGGTAAATGTACCATTTGCTCCTAAATAAAGTAAATCACCACCAGTCATTCCATCGGTATTAACACCTAATAAAACACCTTCAGTAATAACCAAACCAAAATCGTCGTTTGGAATGTCTTGAGTTGTTATACCCAATGTGTTTGCCGATGAATGTTCGGTATTCGGGTCCGCAATTGATATTAAAGGATTGTCACCGACAGAACCTGCAATTCTAACAACAGTTCCTTTATTTATTTGTGTTCCTGTTGTGTTTTTACAATACACATCTGTTTGTAATGTTCTAAATGACATTGACGCGGATGGTACTAATTGTGATGAGCTATATGATTCAAGTGCGTCTAATCTCGTATCTAACGAACCGGAAATTGTTGTGAGATTTGTAACTCCTGTTAATGGAATATTATATAATCCACCACCATCTCCCTTAAATGAACCAGTAAAGTTTGATGCCGTAACATCTCCAACTAAATGTATTGAACCTGTATTAACCGTGTTCGTTGAGATTAACTCCTCAACTGTTGGTCCGAGAGAACCTGAAACCGCCATAAACACTTTACCATCGGTAGTGTTCAACGCTAATTCACCTAATTGTAAATTTGAGTTAGTGGGTTTTTGACCGGATACACTACTCCTACGCAGTTTTACTATTTGTGCCATATATATGGTTCTCTCTCTATGTATTTGTGGTATGTACCACGGTTAATTAGACCTATGTAGGTCATAATATAAATACACAAAAATTTCATTTAAGTAAATAAAAAAGGGAACCTTGTGAGTTCCCTTTAATATTATATTTAATTTATTTAATATACCCCACCATCGATGACAGTAGAGAATTTCAATGTACCATCTGAATTTTTATAACCTAATATACCGTCAAGAACATCAGTTGATTCAGTTGTTGAAACATAACCTAAAACATTTGAACTGTTTTTGAAAACAACTGCAGATGTTTTGGTTCCGTTATCAGTACCACCTGAGTAAGATAATGTAACATTACCAGCAATTGTGGTATCACCGTTTGATGCTGTTACTTGGAATTTATTTGTGTTATAAGATAAAGTTGTACCATCATCAGTTAATAAACTGTCCCCTATATTGTTTAATCCAGTTGCTTTTGGTATTGTATTTGTTGTTAAACTATTTTCAGAACCGTAAGTACCTGCAGTTGTACCAATCAATTTACTTGATTGTCCACTTGCAGAAACGAACATCCAATAATCGTTTAATGAATCCCAAACTAGAGACGCTGAAACACCTGAAGAACCGGAATCAATTACTTCAAAACCTGCATATCTTTCAAATGGTGAATATGCATTTAATCTAATGATATTATCGTCAATTTCAACTGTTGTTGATTGTATTGTTACATTTGTTGCACTTCCTAAAATTTCTAAATTACCTGAAACATATAGATTACTTTGTAAATATGTGTTTCCTGTTACAGTTAACTCACCACCAATATTAACATCGTCAACAACATTTAAGTCGTTACCAAGTGTTAAAGAACCTGATGTTCTCACATCACCATCAACATTGTCCACTTCAAAATGACCTGAACCTACTTTAAAAACACTTCCATCAAATGTAAAACCTGATATGTTTTGTAGTTCACCGTTTGCACCTGCAGTTACTATACCGTCTTGAACCAAGTCTTCAACAGTTGCGTGTGCAAATGTTGCCATTTGATTAACATCTAACGTACTTTTAAGTAACACTGAACCTGTAACATCTAAAGTTGAATTGATACCAACAGAACCCATAAGTTCTGTAGTACTATGTACATCCAAGACACCGTAAAGGTTTGTTGCTCCACTTACGGATAGTCCATTATTAAATGTACCTTGACCTTCAGCATATACAGAACCTGATGTTCTAACATTTCCTGATGATTGTGCAAGTTCAAAATGACCAACACCTACTTTTAATGTTGTACCATCAAATGTGAAATTTGCATCATCTTCTAATAAACCATTTGAACCTACAATAACAACTCTATTGTCAGTTAAATTACCAATATATGTGTTACCTGTGATGAAAACTTCGTCACCCGCACCGTTACCTAAGAAAGTATCTCCTTGAACAACTAAATCTTCAAATACTGTGATACCACTCAAACTGATTGTACCCGCATCTAATGTACCTACGTGTGCTGTTCCTGAAACATATAAGTCTCTCCAAGATTGTGCACCTGAACCTAAATCAAATGCGTTGTTAACTTCAGGTAGGATTGATGAACTAACTTCACCTTGGAAAACTACTAAATCGGTTGTTTGATTACCGATTGTGATGTTACCACCTAAAGTTACATTACCTGTTAAATCGATTGAACCTGTTTGAGTTGTGTTACCTGTAATAAAAAGGTCACCATCCAAATTCACATCTCCATTTATGTTTTGTATCGTTACTCCTGAGATTGTATTTCCCTCGATGTTACCTGTTAAGTCAAGTCTGTTGTTACCATCTTTACTTAAAACATAAAGAGATTTATTACCTGAAGCGTAGAATGGTGTACCATCGATTACTGAACCGTAAGAACCAACAGATATTGTTGGAGCAACAGAACCTTGAAATATCTTAGATACTGGTCTATAAGCTCCTGCAACACCTTCAGTTTCACCAATGAATACCATCGGTCCGTTTAGGTCATTAATCGAACCAGTGGTCATCACTAATTCACCGACTCTAGCGGTTACGTCTTTTAGTGTCCCGATACCACCTCTTCTGTGTTTAATTATTTGTGCCATATTGTAATTTTAATTCTTTTATATAAATACTTTATTTTTAATTAGAAAAATCCACCACAGTCAATAACAGCAAATTTGCTTACGTCGGCCATTTCACCCAATCCTTGTATTTTAAGAGACGCAGCAATGACTTGTGCATTTATTTGATTTTGAACAACATTCATAGCACCTGAAACCACAAGTGATTCTACATTCGGGTCTAATATTTGAACTAAGGTTGTCTGTCCCTCAACTAATAAATCACCTTTAATTCTCACAGAACCTGTGACCTGTAAATCGTTTGTTGTCGCATAAAATGAACCGGTTGGTTTCCATATACCGCTCTCTTCGATTGCGGTTACGACTGAACTTGAAAAATTTGTAAACTCTGTGTCTTGTATAAACCCTTCTTCACTACCCAAAGGACCTCCAATCCACTTATCATTAAGTGTGTCCCAAAGTAATGAACCTGAGATGGTGTTGGGTGCTGTGGGGTCTTTAATTAATAAACCACCGAATGCGGCCTCAGTCCCATTTAACTCAACAATATTGTCACCAATTGTAACAACATTCGACTCTACTGCGGTTGTTGTACCTTTAACTATTAAATTACCCTTTACGGTTAGATTTGACCCTGTAGTCTCAATCGCTTCTTTAATTGATGCGGACCATTGATTTAGTTCGTCACTATTTGATAATAATTGTCCGGAAATGTATATATGGTCAGCATAGATGGAATGTAACGAACCCGAGATAGCACCTAAATTCACTTCAGAACCTGAAGGAACGTATGCTGTGTCGATTTGTAACCAATTAATCTGTTGTAACGCCATTGAAATGTAAAGTCTTTTACATAAATACTTTTTATTTCAGATGTCAGCATAAAAAAAGGGATTTTTTTAATCCCTTTTTATTTTAAACGTAATTTTTGATTATTTCAACCGCCTCATCTTGATTTTGGAAGTCTCGACCTGGTATAAAAATAGGTCCTGTGTCATCGTTTTCTTTCTTTATGAATATTGTCGGTAATAAATTATGACCTGTTTGACTAACCACTTGGTCCCATATAGGTCGATTCTGATTTATTTCCAATTCTTCATACGGAATTGATAATTCTGTTAATTTTTCTTTTAAACTAGCACAATGTCCACAAGTTTTTAAAGTAAAAATAATAATCGTGTTACTCATACTACAAATTAAATGATTCAGTTATCACTTTATCATAGAAATTTTTAGTGTTTGCTCCTGTTGCTCTAAATACCTCTTTCTTACCTTCAAATAAAATAACCGTAGGAACACTTCTAACCCCCATCTGCATTGCTAAGTCCGTATTTTGGTCAACATCTAACTTTACAAATTCAACTCCCTCATAATTGTTTTGAATTGATTCTAAAGTTGGTACTAATGCTTTACAAGGTCCACACCAAGTGGCAAAAAAGTCTACCAATACTTTCTCATTATTATTTAATTTTTCTGTTAATTGTTCTGTTGTTAATTGTTTCATTGGAATCCTATTGATTTTTTTTCTTTTGTTATTCTGACTTCATCGGAGTCTACATTATATATATCGGCCAAACTCATTGGTTCGACAGATTTATGATTTTTACCTAAGTGGTCCAACAATTTGTTTGTTTCGTCCACCGGTAGTTTTTCAAACTTATGTTCAGCAATTAATCTACCTTTTCGAAGTAACGCTTGGTCAATTCTTTCTCTTTTCATATTAAAGGTTGCAATCACCTGAATGTTCAAACAATCCCCTAATATACCGTCAGTTAGGTTTAAGATGTTTGACACTCCCGCAGGTGAACCATTTCCTTCTCTATCCGATATGACGCGTTCAGCATCTTCGATAATTAAAATACTATTTTTCTTTTCCATCAAGAATGGTATAATCGATGGTTCAGATAACATCTCAGCCATTGATGGTGGAATAAATAGAATATCTTTGTCTTGAACGTATTTGGTCAAATATTTTAAGTAGGAGGTCTTACCTGTACCAGGGTCTCCGTGTAATAAAATAATTCCCTTATCGTTAGTTTTATTTAATCTTTTAATAATGATATCGTGAATCTTTTTAAATTCAGAACCATAATTCAACTCCAAATCCATATCAGGAACGGGTAAATCATATTCTTCTGTATCCAAATGACCCATTTCACTTTTAACCAATTGAATATTTGCTCTCTTCTTTTCTTTGACAAATTTACTTATTTCATCAAAGTTAATTTGTGAATTAATTTCACCATTTTTCAAGTTGTAAAGAACATCAAGAGTTATGATTTCAGTTTTTTTCTCGGTTGAAAGGTCTGCTCGAACCATAATTTGTTTTTCATTATGGATTAATAGACTTTCAATCGCAATGTCATAATTCTTTTTAGTATTTTCAATCTTATGGGTTACAATATAACCTTCTTGTTTGAAGTACTCGAGAACTTTTGGGTCGTAATATGTTCTATTACTATATTTCGACGGCATATCACCAAACAACACAATGAAGTATTGACTATCGGGGAAGTCGTTCGAATATACTGAGTCATATAACTTCAGTTCTGAAGGTAGGATTCTTTTCATAATAGAAAGATAATTAAAAATTGTTTAATAGAAAAGTTAATTCAAAGAGTAGGTACCAAATTTTGTAGATATAATTGGATTGAATACTTTTCTTTCTGTTTGTTTTGTAATAATATTTTTTTTCAGTTCCTCAAATTGTTCTTGTGTTAGGTTTGGTTCACCAAAGGAATCAAAATTTTTTTCAGATATTTTACACAACTCATCATAAAAAATGTCAGGGTTTACGCTTGACATAAAATAAGAACGAGCCTCTTCATTTTTTGATAAAAAGGATTTGATTTGATTTAAATAAATTAAAACTTCGGGTTTATAATTCATTATACTTTTTCTACGTGCTCAATACCAACAGTAACAATCGTTCCTCTACCGAATATCTTAACCTCAACATCTACTTTATCTCCTTTAACTGAAGAAATCACACCATTAAATCCATTAAATGCACCGTCAGATATTGATACGATATCACCGCTGTTTAATGTTATTTTTTTAGATTGTATATGTTCATCAAGAACTTCATCTTTTAAAATTCTTGCAACATCGCTTTCTCTTAAAAGTATCGGTGTTTTATCCCCAAGTAATCCCATAATTGATTGTTGATGAGCAATCACTTTAAGGTCATCATCATTCAATTTTTGTTCGGTTTCAAAATAAAGATATCCACTGTAAAGAACTTTTTCTCTAATCACTTTTTTGTTTTTTACAACAACTAAGTTTTTCTCAAGAGGACACACAAATCTAAGGATGTTTTTAATACTACCCAAAGAAATTTCCTTATTATATTGTTCGGTTAATTGTCTTTCCTTACCTGGTAAAACTTTTACCACATACCAACTTGTACTCATAATTAAATTATTTTTATAAATATGAACTAATAGTTCATTATTAGGAGTTCAGTACCCACGTTCTTTTCTTTCTTAGTAGATGCCGCCTTACTGAAATCTTTCTGTTCCCAACGATAGTTTTCTTTTGGAAACCACTCCGATAATTGTGGAAAATCGTAATATGATAGACTAAATTTACCTTGTATACCTTTAATACAATCCGCCAATCTTAAATGGTCATTCGCGTCAAAATCGTGATTTGAATAATAATTTTCAGTTTTCCAATATGGTGGGTCCATATAGAAATATGTTGTTGGGGAGTCGTATTTTTCAACTACTTTTTGGAAATCCATATTCTCAACAAAGGTAATCTTATCGAAGTGCTCTCTATATTTTGGATTCTTTAACTTATCCATAAACACCAACACCTTACAACGATATTTTCCTTTGTAATCCATATAAGAGGCGGTTTCGGGTTTTGAGCCCGAGAATACCTGACCCAATACATAAACGTACTTACACGCAATTTCCAAACTATTATCGTCAGTAATCACTAAATTCTCATCGAATATCTCTTGTTGATATTGTGCGAACATTTGTCCATATTCAACCGGTGTATCAACAACTCCCAATTGTTGACAAGGATATTGTGACAATGCGCTCCATAGAATGTCATAATTCTTGGTCCATTTCATTAAATTATAATTTAACCTGTTATAGTCATTGTAAACTACGGTCTTAAGGTTAGGGTAATCTTTTAAGTCCATATTGAAAAATACCCAAAACATACCTGAAAACCCTTCTACGTAGGTTTCAATGTCTCTTGGGATATATTCCTTTATCCACTTACCAATTCTAGCTTTTCCTCCAATGTACGATATCATAAAAATTTAGGTTATAAAAAAAATATAAATAAAAAAAATGAGAAAAAGAAATGGGTTTGATTTTTATCTTGGAAATAGTTATATTTTAATATGGCTTGTTCAGAATGTAAAAAAATACGCGAGGAGGATAAAAAGTACTATGATGAAACTGATAAAATCGCTAAGACGGTTTTCATTGGTTTAATTATAGTTGGGGGTCTTGCCGTTTACGGGTTGGTGTCCTTAATAAGATACGTGTTATGATTAATTACAAATACTTCATAGTACTATTTTGTAATAGAAAGAGAAAGAAACTAATACACAAGTCTGCAAAAAGAAGTACTATCACTGAAATTTGGCAGGAATTAAAGACACAAAAAAAACCGCCTTACGTAAAAACAAATTCAGGAAAAAAAAGAACCAACACCAAATATGAATTGGCGTTAATCTATCCCAAAACCAGATGGTCTACTAAAACGTATGTTAAAGACGAATTGGGTAGAAATGAAGAGGTTAAACTAAGTAACGAGAATGAAAGGGTCAAAGAAATAATTCCTTATTGGATTGAGGAATTAATATATGATTTTGACAATAAGAAAAGAATTCGTTACCACGAAATGATGGAGTATATACTCACCGTGAAAGACATCGCACAAGTCTTCACTCTAAATAATAAAATATTTGTTCAGGTAGATAATGATGTGAGGATGTTCGGTAATAAAAATATAGACGATTCAATTCGTCTATTTAATATTATTCGTGAAGATTTGTTAAAGAGAAAGAGAAATAATTTTATCTTCGTTAAGGATGTGACGACACATCAAAGAAGAATGTTGTATGATTTGTTAGTTGCTAAAGGGTATAAAAGAACAGAATTATTTAGACATTACTCTTACTAAACACAATATCCACATCTCCGATTTTTATTGAGAACTTATTGGTGACGGGACTAATTTTTTGTTTTGTCTTCTCCACGTTTAAGTTGAATATTCTGTTGAACTCTTCTTCTTTTAATTCAAAGATTACTGTTCTTGATTCCGATTCTAAATTTATCTTTTCTAATAAGTCTGATATTATCGCAATTTGATTAAAAAAATTACCTTTTTTTTCCATAACCCAATACCGTTAGTATTTTTTTAAAGAACGATGTTTTATTTTTTGGTTTCGGTTCGAACATTTTGGACTTATCAAAAGATGTGATTTCCTTAATCATCTTCTTCTTGTGTTCCTGTATCTCCTTCAAGTCCTTCGTCTGCTCTTTCTCCAACCACTCTAATCCCTGTTGAATCTTCTTGTCCATAAGTATCAATAAAGCTTATTTCTTTTAATTTATCTAATGATTGATTTTGGAATAATGCCTGTAATTCTTTAACTTTTAATTGGAATAGTCTTTGTTTCTCCTCTTCTTCTTTGTTGATAACAACAACTTCGTTTGCACAAGCAAAAACCACGTCATATCCTTCTTGTGTTGCGGTTGAAATTAAAGACACTAAATGAAACTTATCGTTTTTATCTTGCACCTTTGCTTTCACCAACTTATATTGAGATATAATTTGTTCATACTTCCAACTTAGTGGAAATTTTATATCTAAACTAACGTTACTATCAATTTCACGTAGTGAAAAGAAATATGGTCTTAGACCTTTTATATTTTCGTACACTAAATTTTAATTTATGAAAATGTTTATTATTGATGTTAGTATATATGACACAGCAAAATATAAAAACACTTGATTTGTTTTAGAAACGTTCATTGGTTCGGGGTCTTCTTCTCTAAGTGTTAAAATAAATTCAAACACAAATCTAAGTGTGAACACCAAACTTAATACAAGTAGGAACAACTCAATTTTTATCATCATACTTTTTAATTTCTTCTAAAACTTCTCTTCTATACACACCAATCAATTGTTTGATTTCTTGTGCATATTTCCTTGCTCGAATAGACGCACTTCGATTACCCTTTTCATAAACTTTTTGGGTATCAACAGACATTTTTTCAACCAAGTCTTTGATTTTTTTTAAAGTCTCCATATTATTATTCGGTTTTTAATACTAATATAGAGGAAAAAATTCACTTTTTCAAGTTTTGGTCTAACATTTTATAAAACTCAGTCAACATATCTAATTCAGACCTAGTTTTTCTGTAGTTAAAATTGAATAATTTATAAAAGTATTCACGTATTCTTATTATACCACCTTCAGAATCAGTGATATAGAACGCTTCGTAAAAGAATAACCATAGGTACTCATAGTGAGGACCTCTTTCTTTAAAAATAATATTTTCTTTTTGGAAATTTGTTATGAGTTTATCGAAACACCAAGTAAAGTGATTCTGTATGTCTTGTTGTGATGTTAAAACATCATTACCTAAATAAGTTTCTTCAATTATATCTAATAACGATATTAAAAAATCATAATATAACTCTGTTTTTTCCAGAGTTATATTATAAGCTTTATACCAAATATCTAATTGATTCTTGTTACTTTCAGATGTGACAAACTCAATATACCCTTCTGTATTCTCCATATCTTTACTACATTAAAATATAAAGATAAAAGAATAGAAAAAAAAGTAAATTACTGAGTTTTCTTATTGTAGTTTGTCATATTTTTAATTCTCTGAATTTCTTCAGAAACTAATTTTTTTGACGTTTGTTCAGATTCGTTTACTTCAGTAGTCGGTGCAGGGTCCTTTTTATACATAGGTTCTGCCTTTCTTGTTTTCTTTTCTTTATCTATTGATTTAAACATTTTTTCACCAACCTTACTTGGTGTTGTGTTAGCTGTGTCTTTTTGACCATTACCCATTTTAGAATCACCTTCCAATGCCATTCTCAATCTATCAATAAACTCTTTAGAAGGTTTATTATCGTAGTCTAAATCTTGTAAACCCTTACCTCTGTAAGTGTCAACAAATTCTTCTTCATCACTAGTGTTTCTGTACGCTTCTTTATCTTCTTCAGCACCATTTTGATTTGGGAATTCAGAGTCTGTGTTACCTGAAAAATTTAAATAATCATCAATCTTTTTTGTGCTATCTTTTAAATCTTGACCAGATGATTGTCCGTGTGATTTTTTAACTGCCTCTAAACCTGGTATTGATTCTAAAACTAATTTACCAATCAATTCGGTTAACTCTTTTTCAGTTAATCTTACTTTTTTCTTTTTTGATTCGTTCATTTGCTTTGAACATTCACTACAACTACCATCTTCCATTAATGTGTTTCCACATTGTTCACACATTTCGGAGCCTTCGTTCATTTCACCTGAACATCCACTTCCTTCACACATACCTTCTTCTTCCTCTAATTGACTATACACTTCTTTAACGTCGTGAGTTTCACCATCAAAATCAAATGTATCTTCACCTTTTTCTTTAGCGTCTAACATTGCTTTGATATATCCATTACCTTCCATTGGTTCTTGATTTTCCATATTTTCTGTTTCTTTTTTCTTTTTTAATAAATGAGGTGCACATTCTCTTGCTAATGATTTAAGTATGTGTTTTGTTTCATTTTCACCAGCTCCTGTTGGCCAATCTAAATCTTCACTATCGATTCTTGACATCATTTCATAATGTTCTTGTTCATCGATTTTTCCCATTTCTAACCACTCGTCTACTTTATTTTTTACTTCATCCATTGTGTCATCATAGTTATCGTACATTTCCGGTTGACGAAACATTTCATTTAAATCAGTGCTTTCTTTTTCTTCTAATGATTGTGCAATCTCATCAAGATGGTCTATCATCTCTTGATATGACCTATAAGTTTTTTTATCGATAAGTAATTTCTTCTTACCTTTTAACTCACCGTCTTTATTCTTTTCACAATATTCCTTAGCCTCATCAAGAGTATCGAATGTTGCTAATGGTTCACCTTCACAAGTAACGTGGTATTTCACTCTTTTAGTTGTTCCTCCTTCGTTTGTGATGGCGTTTTTAACTTCTTCGTTTAAAACCTCATCAATGATATTTCTAATTTCTGTTGTTTTCATACTAAATAAATATATCTTTAATTCCTTTTAATACAATTTTTTCAACCTCACCAATAGGTAATCCGTGTTTTTTTGCGGTATCTTCTATGGTTTCTCTCAGTATTTCAATAGCATTTATGTCTCCTTGGTTACAATATGGAAACTTTTTACACTTATCCTTAATTTTTATAAAAATTCCACCAGGTCCTCCGAACTTCGGGAATGATTTATCCTTAACCGCTCTACTCTTACCAATACTTTCGGGACCATCAATCTTAAGTGGGTCCTTTCTACCTCCTTTGGTTGTTGCACCAAACAACGGTACATCAAAAGCGGCTGCTGCAGAAATACCAGCGTCCATAGCTTCCTTTAAATCTTTCTTAGTAAATGACATTGGTGCTGAAAACGCACCTGCCGATGCCGCTCCTGTCATTTCATCAAAGTGAGTCATTGTAGGTTTGTTACCCTTTCCAACTTTAGGTTCTTCTTTCTCGGCCCTCCTTTTTTGTTGGGTCATTGCTTTCTTTTCATCTTTATCATATGAAGATGCAACTTTTGGTGTTTCTTTAGAAATCTTTTTTGATGGTCTACATTTTGGATATGACTTACCATCAGCATCTTTTCTACCACAAGGTGGGTGTTTACCGTCTACCTTTTTACTAACATCTACCCATTTTTCCTTAAACCATCTTCTTAAATCCTCACTTAATTCTTCTGTAGATTCGTTCTTGGATTTCTTCTTCCATCCTCCACCTTTTGATTTATACCACTTTGCAGCCCATCCATTAGCATATGCACTTGGGTAAACATCAAATTTTGATTTAGCCATAGATTTTGCTCTTGACCATAGTGATGGATTTGTTGGTTGGTTTTCACCTTCATTTATTTCTTCTGTGGATTCATTAGTTGGGACACAATTAGGAACCATTTTACCGTTCTTCATTTTACCGCCAACTTGTTTATATCCATCCCAACAATCCTCTTCAATCTGTGCTTTCTTTAATTCTGTATAGTATGATGGGTTTTCCCATAAGTGGTCCATTGCAATTTCTTTAGCAATTTCTTCACTATCGGTGTGTTCCATCTCAATTTTAACACCCATATTCAATTCTTTTCTTAAAGATTTAATCATATCTTGAATATGATAATAACCTTTAGCGTCGTGTTTTTTAGCTATTTGAATTAGTGTTTTGTTGTCCGATAATCCACCTTCAATTTCTTCACCAAGAGATTCTTCAGAATCATCATAATCCCAACCAGGTGCTTGGACTACCCAAATCTTAGGGTCGTGTCCTATTCTAATTAATCCCGCTAATCTGGTGTTACCACCTAATAAATCATATTCGAAATCATTAAATTTAACGGCAATAGGTACTTCAACCACACCTGTTTTATAGGCCTCAATAAATCTCAGTTTTTTATCTTTTTCTAATGAATCAAAATCTAAATTAACATTCCCAAGAACATCCTTAATTTTTGAATATCTAACAACACTTCCATTTGGTGCAAGTTCTAACCATCCTGATTTCCCTATATCTTGAAATTCCGGATATCTGTTAGCTTCTAACCATTCTCGGTTGAAGTTGGGTTTTCTATATTTTAAATTATCTAACATTTTTTAATGACGATTCCCAAAAAGACTTTCTTTGCCATAGAGTCTTGAATAATTCAACTACAACCTTAGTTGATAGGTCGACGATTTTATCGTCAATTTTTTTGGTACCCAATTCTTTTTGGATGACTTTGATAACTATATTATGAGCCTGAGTTGTATCAAGAAAGTCTTTCATCTCTTTTCTTGCAATTCTTTCTACTTCGGCTTTATCTGCTGCTGTAAGTGGCATATTAATTTTGTCTTCTTGTTAAAATTAAGTTATTCATTTCATCAGTGAATTTCATCTCAAACCTCTTAAGTTTATTTAAAATCTCCATAACCTCATCACTTAACTTTAATAATGAAGCATTTGAAATGTATACACCATTATCATCACCAGCCGACAATGTGAAATTAATATTGAAATTACCGATAACACCTTCTAATTTAACACTATCAGGATAAACCATCATTTGACCAAGTTCGGCAATTTCTGAAACCTCATTACGAAACGCATCGATAAGAGCAGAAACTTTGGTCTTCTCATCATCTTTCATTTGTAAATCTTGGGTATCGGTAGAATTGAAACGTACTTCGACACCATTCACAATTGTGAAGTCCTTCTTCTCATCACCTCCAGCTTGTTGTGGATTGGTCGGAGTAGGGTTAGTACCTAATTCGGCTTGTTCTCTAAGGTTTCTATTTGAGGTAGGTTTGTTGAATTTTCTCATAGTATTCAACATACCTTTTATCTCGTCGTAACTATTTGTTGTATTCTTTTGCATCGCTATAAAATATTCTAAAATCGAATGATGGGTTTATATCTGTATAAATATTCAGAAAGTTGGATTTACATACAATTCCCCTGAATTTTGTTAAGTTTTCGATATAACCCTGCGATGGTACCGTATGGTAAGGGATGTTATGTTCGTCACATAGTACTGAACATAGGTTAACAAGTGCGGATTTTTGTTCTTCGGTGTACTTATCCCAAAAATAATGATTTCTCCAATTTCTTATGTGGGGGTCTGTTCTATAGGGGTCACCAATCCAATTATTGAGGAATCCTGTAATGGTGTTTTTGTTCAACCATCCGAGGTTCTCCATTGCTATCTTAATCTGTTTCTTATCGACATTAGAGTCGTTAAAAGTGTTTGAGCTATACTTTGTATCAAACAACTGATAAACCACCCCCATTTTGGTTATAATGAAGTGTGGGATATCTTCGTACTTACCATTTTTCCTGTGTTTTAATTTCAAAATGAAATTATCCACTCTTCTTTTGGTGTCGTATAATAGGATTTGTGTTTTTTTACTACGTTTTCTTACAATATTTAACTTACTCTTATCGAGAATTTCTACGTCTTGAATTTCCAACATTTCTTCTAAATGTTTTTCTAGCAGGATTTAGGGTCTGTTCTTCAATAACCGAATCTTCGTCTGATGTTGGGACAATTACTCTATCGTTATCTAAATCATATATTATTTGGAGGGGGTTAGTTTCATCCGACTCTAAATAGAGTTCATCAAAATCCTCCGAGGTCGTAGGGGATGGTGTCGATAAAAATGTGGTTTCCGACTCTTCTTCTAACTCTCCTGAACTTTTTTTTTTAACTCCTCTTCATCTTGTGAAGGGATTTCGGGTGTTGGTTCTATCCAATCGTTGGAGACTTGCACCTCTTCGATTAATGGAGGGACATTTATTAAAGACATTGCATCTTCCATTATCTTATTTATATCATCAATCTCTTTATTCTCAGATTGATAAACAGGTTCGTCACTTACCACATTTACCGAAATGTCAAATGATTCCTTAACTTCATCTTCAATTGATTGTTGATTGAATTCATTTATTGCGTCTGTAAGAAACTCATCATTATCCAAAAGTCTCTCGTACTCATTTTGATTCATTTCCATAATTTCCTCATCAGATAATGATGGAATATATTCTTCTTGGAAAATATTTGTAGATTCGGGGATTATAGTGGAAAAATTTTGTTCAATTTCCTCCTGTGTTGGTTCTTCTTGGAAAATTTCTTCGTCTTCTAACCCATCCATTAATGTTACATCCCAATCGGAGACTTCATCATCAGATGGCATCGATTCAATAATATCCTCATTAGTCGTTATCATCATTTCTGATGCGTTTTGGGGTGTTACTGACGGTTCTTTAATCATTGGGTTATCGAATGGTTCTTCATATAAACCTAACTCTTGGTCATTCTTCATCATCTCCGCCAAAATTTCCTTTTGTTGTTCTTTAAATTCATCAGTATAAACAGGACGAGTATATTCCTCATCGTATTCAACCTCTTTAGGGAATATTGATGGTTTTTCTACTTTGACTTCAACATCAAAATCTTCAATATGTGTGTGATTTTCTCTGACCTTTTCACTATATCTCTTAGCAGCTTCTTTTAATTTTTCATTTGGTTCTTGTGGTTTTAATAACGCCTCTTCCAAAATCTTTAAATCAGCTTCCGATAATCGTACTCTAGCAATTTCACTCGGGTCAATTTCATCTTTAACATCTTCTTTAACTTCATTAAGTCTATCCTCTTCGGTAAATTTAACCAACATATGTAGGAATGATAATGATATGATTGGTAACATACCACCAGCAAAAAATGCTAAGAATCTTTTATGTCCAACAAAATCAGTTGGCTCTACACCCATAAATTCCACAAGTGGTGAAACTAAACCAACCCAATCTTTAAATGGTTGACTGTTGATATCAATGTATGAGTATGCGAAAAATATGTTACCGATAAATTGGATTATGGTAACGATTAAGAAAGGAAAATAAACCTTCTTTCCCATATTAGCAGAAATTGCAGCTAATGCGGATAATGCTGCAATCTCAATACCAATTGACAGGTAAACCGACCAAGTTACCGGATTTGAAATTCCGTACCATTTAGTTACGTGGGAGATTGAAACAATCGCCACGGTAATAATTGGTATTAAAAACGCAGTAATAATTAATGTCTTATAATTTTTATTAATCCAATGTTTCATTTATCGTTGTCTAAGTTTTTTTATTTCTTCCTCAATTTGAGTTTGTCTTTGTACGTCTAACATTTTTCTGTCAGTCGCCTGAATCATTCTTTTTTCAGCCTCTAAGCCCATTATTTTCAACTCAACGTTCAATTCTTGTTTTGTGTATGTTGAATCTTTAATAGCTTGAATATCCTTTCTTGTTTTGGATAATTCACGACTATCACTACAACTTTTAAAGAAGGTTAATAGTGCAATTACTAATACAATTACTGTAAAATTATTTTCTACGAACTTTTTCATTTTTATAGATTATAAATAGTTTATTAACGAATAACTCTCGTTTCTGAGTTTCTTTATTGCCTTGTCTTTAAGTTGTCTAATTCTTTCTTTAGTACAATTAAACTCTTCTCCAAGGTCTTCTAAATTGGATTCGATACCGTTTAAACCAAAATATTTTTCAATAATTACTTTCTCTCTATCATCTAAAACACTCAATACTCTTTCAACTCTTTTTCTAATTTCTTCTTTAGTGTTAAGAATGTCTTCGGGGTTATCTTGGTTCGGATTCTTAATCACATCGATTAATTGGTCTCCCTCATCATTAATTTCGTCATATAACCCAACACAATATGGTAGACTACTACTTGTTGGTTCATCTGTATATTTGATATAATAACTTTCTTCGTCATTATATTCTTTCTTAGCTTTTTGTGCTTCCTGAACAAGGTTAGAAGGAATTCTAATAGTTCTTGCATTCTCATTTAAGGATGCCATAATGGATTGTTTTACCCACCATACGGCATACGAAATAAACTTAACTCCTGATGTGGGGTCAAATCTTTCAATCGCTTTCAATAGTCCAATATTTCCTTCAGAAATAATGTCTAATAAATCTAATCCTTGATTTTGATACGATTTGGAAACTGAAACGACGAATCGTAAATTACCAACAACTAACTCTTCTTTCATAGCCTCAAGTTCTTCTTTGGGAAGTTCTTTCTTTATTAGTTGTTCAAAAATTTCGTCTTGTCTTTGGTGTGTAATTACTGGTATCTTTTTTAAATCTTTAAGATACTGTTGGATTTCCTCGGTGTTAATGATGATGTGTTTTTTGGCCATTAGAGTAAGTTTAGATACTCTAAAGATAACTAAAATATTTTAATTTTCAAAATTATCAAGAAAGTTTTTTTCCTCGGGTGTTAATGAGGATACTCCCATTTTTTCAATTTTGTCCAATATATCGTCCAATGTAAAAGAGGGGGTTTCATCTTTTTTGGGTCTGTAAAAATCCACCTTCATAATGTTGATTTCCTCATTTTCCACGGGTTTGAAGATGAAATCCTTCATACTCTCAGGTATGTGTGCGGTCACCAATTTTTCTCTCTCAAAAAGAAAATAAAATTTAACAAATTCAGGAGTTAAAAAGGAATATAATTCTTTAGATAGTTCTAATTTTTCTTTATATGAATCAAAAATAATTATAATATTTTGATTATTTTCTATAATATATTTTACCGAAAGGATTGATTCACTTGGAAACACTTCTGAACAGAAGAACTCAATATCTTCTCGGTCCTCAAAATTACCGTATACGAATAAGATATAGGTATTCATTATAATTAAATAAACTTTTTATCTTTTTAATTTAATTTTCCAATAAACTCCACCATCCACATAAGGTGTGAATTGACCACTTGTACCATCCAAAAGTCGATTAGCCACTCCAACGCCAACGTGGAATATCTTGTCTTCTTTTGTTTTATACATAACTCCTGTTCCAATGTGTGACACTACATTACTCTTATTTAAACCACCATTAAATCCAAAAAACATTTGACCTTTCTTAGGTTCCTTAGTATAGATGGTATCCTTAACAATCATTTGTTTTATATCACTAATGAATTTTCGGTTTACGATACTGTTTTTTGAGATTGTATCAGTAATGGTAACAGTACCTACGTTATTTGGTAAAGTTAAAACTTCTTTGTGTTGTATTTTAGCAAAATATACTTTTAATATTTCATTTGTATCGACCGGTGTTAAAACAGGTACTTCAATTCTTTTCTCAACTTCAATCTCCACAGGAACTTCCACTTCAACTTCAACCTCCACCAAACTGTCGACGGTTATTGTGTCAGAAACCGCATAAGGTATTGAGTCTACTTTTAAAACTGTTCTATTGGGTAGATGTCCTCCGGGATTAAAAAATGCCAAGAATAATAAAATTATTAAAATAACAATTATAAAATTCTTGGCGTTAAGATGTTTCTTCATTTTACTTTAACAAAAGAATTGATGTTGCAATAATCCCAACATACGAACCTACCTTATAGAGAAAAGTCTTTCTTCTTTGTCCTTTAAGTTCTTTTAAAAGACTTTCAGATTTCGCACGTTCTAAATCAAATTGTTGGTCTTTTTTAGTTATAATTAATTCAAGATTAGATATTTTTTGGTCTTTAAGTGTATCTTTTTGTTTAAACAAATTGATTTGTTCGTCCTTAAGACCTATAACCTTATTAAGTTCTTTTATTTCAATAGCATCACCGTCACCTTTGATTAGGTCTTTAATTACAAGTTTAGCCACGGGTACTTTTAAAGGTACCAAAGTATCAATATTTGTCTTTGTAACGTTCTGTGAAAAACTTTTCAAGGTCACTAAAGTTATAATTGTTAACAGAATCAATTTTTTCATCGGTTTGTTTTTTAATGATTGTTATGTTTTTTGTAACATTGTTTATGTTCTTGTCAACCACGTCGATTTCCTTATCAATGGTAACAATTTGTTCAGATATTTTTACATTTTCTAACTGAACGGAATCAATCTCATTTTGGATTGAATCGATTTTAGCGTTATATCCAGCAACGTCAGTTTTAATCCCTTTCATTTGAAAGATACTATAACCCGCCAGAATTACGATTAAAATCAATAGAATGTCGGTCTTATTAATCTTCATATTATTCTTTTACTATAAATATGAAGAAGGGGACTATTAGTCCCCTTTTACATTACTTTTGTTTCCTTTTAACCACTTCGTCGATTAGTCCGTACGATAGTGCTTCTTGGGCTGATAACCATAAATCCCTTGTCGCATCGGTTTTGACCTGTTCTGCGGTTTTACCACAATACTCACCTAAGAGTTCAAATAATCTATCATTTTTTCTTTTCCACCAAACCATAGTGATTTCAGCGTCTTGGATATTCCCAACCGCACCTCCTGATGATTGGTGTAACATAATCTCGGAATCTTCTAATGAACTACGTTTACCCTTAGTACCCGCACCCAATAGAACTGAACCCATAGATGCCGCCATACCTGTACAAATAGTTCTAATATCTGACTTAATATAATCCATAACGTTTACCATTGATAAACCTGACTTCACAGACCCACCAGGACTGTCAATGTGCATTGTGATATCATTATGGTCAATACTATCCAAGAACATTAATTGGGCTTGTACAACTGTTGACATATGGTCGTTTACCTCTCCCGCTACCCAAATGATACGTTCCATCATCAAACGAGAGAACACGTCCATTGCAGTTACATTCATTTGTCTCTCCTCCAAAATATATGGAGTTAAACTGTTTTCAATTCCTTTATTGAAATTGTGTAATGTTAGTGAGCTAATCCCACGGTCTTTAGCGTATAGACCAAAACTGTTGATTTCCTTTGGCATCATAATAAGTTTTTTGTTAAAGTTAGTAAATTTAAACGAAATTAAGAAATTTTAGTTGTTGTATATTCAATTGAGGATATATTGTCATCTTTTTTAACCATAATGATATTGTCGGACCAGTTCCTTATCAGTGGATTATGAGAAATAACTAATATATGTTCAAAATAATTTTTGATTTTCTTGAAGAATTCCCCTACCATCTCGAGGTTATCATCCGCAATCTTACCAAACACCTCATCCATCACTACAATGTTCGGTTTAGGTAATGATGATATTTTGGTCAATACACTTCTAATAGCCAAAGACGATATTGTTCTTTCGTATCCCGAACCACTTGATAATGGTTTAACCACCCTTGTTTCATTATCAATCATTAAGAACTCTAATTCATTTTTATCATTGATGTTTAATTCTAAAGTGAAATAACAACTATCTGATAATAATCTATAAAGTTCTTGATTTAATAATGGAATCATATTTCTAATAATCACTTTTGAAATTCCATTCTTACCAAATATTGTTAAGTAAGTTTTAAATACGTAGATTAATTCTTCTTCACTTTTAATCTTTTTGATTAGTTCATTGTTAATACCAATCTTTTCGGTTGATGACGTGATGTTTCCATTATGTCTTTCAATTGATTGATTCGTAACTCTAATATCAGCATTTGCGGTTTCGATTTTAGTTCTTAATCCTGTAACCTCAATATCAATTCTTTGATTCTCGTCTAACTTCTTTTTGTTGTTATCGTAGTTATTCAACTTCAATTGTTTTGAATCAATTTCAAGTTGTCTTTGTTCAACTTCCAATTCAAATCTAGCTTTACGAAGTTTATTTCTTTCGTAATTGTCAAATTCATTTTTAAGAGATTCTAAACCATCTGATTGTTCTTTCAACACATTAAACTCAGTTTGATTAGATTCAATGTCTCTATCTATTTGTTCAATTTGTTTTTTGATTTCTTCAATCTCATCAGTATGGTCAACCTCATCTAATGCTCTTTTACAAGTTGGACAAATGGTTCCTTCGGTTAATTGTTTAATTAACTTTTCTTTTTCTGATTTCTCATACTTGAGAGCAAATTCAACTCCTTGAAGTTTGGACATTTCACTCTTAAGTTCTTTGTGTTGGTCTTCGTGATAATATGTTGATGGTTCTTTCACTTCCACACCATCCGCACCTGCTTGACTTTGATTTCTTTTAAGAACTAATGCGTCGATTTCACCTTTTAGTAAAGTAGGATTCGTTCTTATTAGTTCTTGGTCAACGTCATTATTCTTAGAACTTAATTTTTCGTCACGCTTCTCTTCCAATTTTTTCAGTGACTTTTCAGTTTCCTCTAAAAAAGATGTTAGTCTTACAATTTCATTCTCTGAATTAGAAATACTTTCCTGTAATGTAACATTTGTATCTTCTAAATCTTTCACGTTGTATGTGTTTGATACTAATTTCTTAGACCAATCATTATACATTTCTTTACAGATATCTTCTTTCTGTTTTAAACTCTCCAATCCTAAAAACTTAGTAAGAATTTGTCCTCTTGCCGTTGGTTTAGATTCAATTAACTCTTCTAAGTTGTATCCTGTGGTTAATATTGTTGACAAGAAATCTTCTTCACTACCAATAGCAGATGAAATGAATGTTTCAGTTTCTCTTCTTTGTTCTCCCGCTAAATTTGATATTGTACCATCCTCACTAACCTTAAAGAATTCCAAATCACTTTTTACGTTGTATTCACCAGATTTAGTTTTCTTTCTAATCACACTTCTTGAGATGATATAATTTTCACCATCAATAGTTACATATCCTTTTACCTTAACTTCGTCTTTGTCACTAAACTTGTTGAATATCTCCGCATTGGTTTTTGTTTTTGTTGTTGCGTTAAAAAACAAAAACATTAACAAATCCACAGTTGCTGTTGATTTACCACCAAAGTTTCTTGGTGTTGATTCTATAACAGTGATACCGTCTAAATTATCAAACTCAATAACATTATCTTCACCAAAAGATAAGAAGTTAGAGAACTCTACCTTTTTGATAAACCACTTATTGTAACGTACTTTATTTTGATTTGTCTTATCAACTTCGGCATTTACCTTATCATCCAACCTATTAAGTAAATCCCACTTAACATTAAGGTCATTCTCAGTAACGAACTCTTTAACGATATTCTTTTGGTATTGGTGGTCCAAAATATTATCTGTCGCTTCGAGTGTTCTCAATTGTGTGTGTAGAACATTCGAAACAATCTTCGTAACTATCTTAACATTGGTGGAATTGTATTTCTTCTCGAAATAACTTTTAACTCTTTTAATTCTTTCTTGGGTAAGATTTTCTGGTGTGTCTTCCCACTCTACTTTAATAAAAGGATTTGCCATATTAATTATTTTTTACACAACTGAATTTCCAAACCATACAATCAAAAAGGTAACAACCTGAACAACCTAACTCATCGTTATAAACTGCGTCACCTTCTAATTGTGAGAACGGATAACCTAAGAATTGTGCATCATACCTAAGTCCTGTCTCTTTACACTTTTTACAAGCGCTTCTTTTTAATTTATTACAATTACCACATAATGGTTGAAAGTCGGATAGGTTTTGTGTATCAGAACTCAAAACATTTTCGTCGTTGTATCTACCATTTTTGTGGTCTATCTCCATTTTCTTACCCTTCACACCACAATGAGAACACCTACCGTGTTCCAATGCCTTTCTAATATCTTTACGAATATATCGATTTTTATGTGAATAATCGAAATTATATCCGTCAAATTTAAATGCAACTGTTTTCCCCTTATCTCTAACCAAAGTAAATTTAAAATACTTCTCAACAGTTCTGTTCCAACCTGTTCCGTTGTTTGGAATACAACTATCATCTTTGTTGGTTTTACCGAAATCAGGATGTTTTTTAATCTCATCAAAAGTTATCAATTCACTAACACCTTCTTCATTGACAGGATTAAAATGTAGAAGTCTACCTAAGATAGAATTTGATTTGGCGTTTTTTTCTAAATTCTTAAAAAACTTTACTCTTTTGTCTTCATCATCAACCTTATCCTCTTTAGGTGGTTTTATATGTGACTCATATTTTTCATTTAAGAAATCAACAATATAATCCCACTCCTCTTTTCTGGTTGGTGTTAGGTCAAAGAAACTATCTTTCTCGCCTTTAATAACTTCAACATATGTGGCGTTTTTTTTATCACCACCGTTTTTAATTTTTAAAGATTCAAATAGTTTTGGTTCACGTAAATAATATTCCTTAGTTACGTAATAATATAATTCCTTGGGAATTGAATAATCAAAAACCCTATATCCAACTTTTTTTAAATTCATAGATTACTTTAATCTACTCTCTTCGAAGAATTCGATAATAGAGTTAATTACCCATACAATACCTGCGGTGAACATACCATCAAAAAAAATCCCAACAAACCAATGTATACCGAAAACGGGCCCTATTAGTCCACCTAATACTATTGACATAAAAAAACCTACCCAAGTACTTGTACATAATGTACAACTGATTAGGTCTCCAAAAAATTTAGATTTTCTTTTAATGAATTCTCTTGTTGATTCAAATATTGAACCCCAAACTAAAATTGAGGTCATTCCATATGCTGCGAAAGCCCATAAAATAAGTTTGTCCATAATGTTTTTCTTTGTTATAAAAATATAACTAAAAAAATGGACAAATCAAAATCAATTACCTACTTTAATGTGTGTGACTTTAGGATTATCGATTTCCATAATTCTCCACACATCAATAACAATTGACCCGTCAGGAAAAGCAAAGGTTCTGAATTGTTTGTGTGGAACTGTAACTATGTAGGTACCCTTTTCAAAATATGGTTCTACCTCATCAACGAATGGGTCGTAATGGTTAAATTTAATTCCTTGCTCCGTTAACATATTTGCCAACAACATAGAAGGTGAACCCAATATTAGGTTTGTATTTTCTTTAAATGTTTTACCCAAGATGGTATAAGGTCCTGGTTGTTGTGTTAATAATTCTATTAAGAATTCTGTTTGGTCTTCTCTTGCTTCCATAATGTCTTCAAAAAAATTGTGGGATAGATTTAATTTATTTGCCAACCAACTCATTGCAATATTGTCTCTTGGGTGACATCCTCCTCCATCTCCCATCCCTCCATTTAAATATTTGGTAGAAATTAATCTGTTATTTGCCAACTTCAATCCACCCATAACCTCATCAACATTTGCACCTGTTTTGTGACATATTTCCATAATGGTATTGGTGAAGACTATCTTCATACCAATAAATGTATTGTATGAAACTTTAATTAGTTCCGCGTTTTTAATTGATGTTTGATAAAAAGGTTTATCGTGTATTGTTTCATAAAACTTTTTAATCAATCGAGACGCTTCTTTATCTTTTGAACCAAATAGTACAAACTCAGGATTTAAAAAATCTTGTATTGTGGTTCCCATAGCAATAAAGAATGGATTATAGCACAATATAAAATTAGGATTAGTTTTAATAATTGGTTCTATTTCTCTTTCAATAGTACCCGGCAAAACCGTTGAGATGATTATAACAATCTTTTCAGTGTCTTGTCTTTTTATTTCATTTGATAAAAGTTCGATACCTGATTTAAGTGGTTCATAATCGAAATCTTCTCTTTCTTCAGGAATTCTCGTACATCCTTCGAATTTATAATCGTGAGGTGTTTGAATTGGTACAAATATTATATCAGTATATTTTACAACATCTTTAATCGTGCCATAATTAATCTTATGATTCTTTAACAAATCTTCAGCACCTTCTTCGAGATAAGGTAATTTTTTTGTATCTAATATTTTAGAAACCTCAGGATTAATATCATAACCCCACACATCGTGACCTTTCTCATCAATCGCTAATGCACAAGGTAAACCTAATTTACCCAAACCAATAAACCCAATTTTGTATTTACTCACCATAAAGTGTATTCAAATCACTATTTTTCATAAACGTTGCCTTGTTAAATTTATTTAACGCATCGTTTAGTTTATTATTTTCTTCCGATAATCTTTTGTTTTCCTCCTTCAATCTTTCAATTTCAACATTGTCTGTTACTGTAACCTCTTTAATAACTTCTTTCGTTATGATTTGAGTTTCTCCTTTTATTTCAACAGGAACTTCTTTTATAACCTCGACAATTTTCTCAATGGGTATTTCCTTTTCTATAACTCTTTCGACGATTACCTCTTTAATTACTTCTTTCTCAACTATCTTTTCACTTCCTTTAATACCATATGGGGTCTCACCATATTTCAATATAGTGAAACCCCTTTGAAATGTTTCTTTTGCCAATTTCTCAACATCTTTGATGTCATTCAATCGGCAATATTCAAGAAACTCATCACCCAAGGTTAATAAGTTCCTCTTGTTCATTTTCAATATTGTTTATATCTGTTATTTTAAAATGCATATATGGTTGGTCGTTAGGTAAGTCGTGAAATGTATATTCATTTTTTTTCACATCATAAATTCCATAACCGTGATGTTTAATTGTTTCACCAAAGTTTTGTTGAATTAAACTACCAATCATAACCGCTTTACCTCCTTCGGGTAATGTAAATGTTTGTCTCTTATGTATATCACCACATAATAATAAATCCAATCCAACAAAGTTTAATTGGTCATATGCATCTTCAAATTCGAATCCCATATCAGTTGATAATCCTTGAATTGGTCCGTGAAATAAACCAACCGTCAATAATCCTTCTTGTTTTGTGAACTCAGGTCTTGTGTTGTGTTGATATAAAGAATAAACAATCCATTGGATATTACCATCTGTATCCACGTAATCACCACTATCTTTTAAGTATGTAATGTGTGGATTGTTTAATAATTCAACGACAGGTGTGATACTATCCATACGTTGTGTATTATTCTCCAAGAAGTCGTGATTACCCGGTATAATTACAACCTTACCAAAACGAGTTAACTCTTTTAAAAACCAACTGGTTAATAATAATTGTTCATTTGAAATATTAATTTTTTGATGTGCGATATCACCCGCAACAACAATTCTAATTTCGTTATGCGATATATTTTCATCCGCCCATTCTAAGAATTTTATACTTAATTCATCCAACAGTTTTTGAAACTGTTGTTTGTACAAATCGTGTAATTGAATTGTACGAATATGAATGTCAGCAATGTGGATTATTTTCTTAATCATTTTTTAGTGTATTTTGTTAAATCCATTTGAAGGATTGTATTATTAATTTGTGGTGGAACTTTGTACTCTACGAATGTACCATCTTCTTTTAACAAAACAATCACACAACCCAACAATTTTAGGTTTTCGTATTTTGTTCCTTTTAACATTTTTATTAACAATCTTGCATATAGTGGTAATTGTACATAATAATGTCCCAATGCGGTATCGTGATATTCTTGGAATGGTGGGTACATTCTACCAGTGTAGTGTTGTACTTCAAAGTTTTTTGGTTGATTTGTTTTCCAATCGGTAACAACAATCCCAAAATCCGTACCTTCTTTGTTACTCATTAACCATATCTTATCAGGTTGTCCTGTGTATCCTAATTCATTATCTCCTAATACTATTTCTGTATCAATAAGAATGGCACCTCTCTCAATCATTAAATCAAGAAACTGTTTGCCCGCAACAATCATATTGTCACTTTTTGCAAGTTGGGTTTCATCACATTCAAATATCGGTCTACGAACTTCTTTGTAGTTTTCGTGTCTCTCAACTAAATCACTTTCCAATTCAAAGTGAACACGACTACCCATATTCGTTGCATATTGACCGGTTGCTTTCCACTGTTCTTGTAATTCTTTAGCGGCTATGGGGTCTCCATTACACATTCGTAATGCGGTCCCCTCAGCGTCAAATGATTTGTGAAATTTCTTAACAACTTTGGATACCGATGGAAATGTTTTTCTTAACACACCATTAGTATCCTTCATATAGTAGATATGCTCTTCTTCTATAAATGTAAGTTCTAAGTCTTTTCTTCTTTCTTCTAATAAATTGTTTATCTCCTTAGAGATTTCTAATAAATTCATATTAATCTAACTGTATTTTTTTAAAATCATCTAATTTACCTTGGAGGTCCGCAATGTCCTTATCCAATGGTAACTTTACTGTCCATACTTTCCCAAATAATCTACCTCCATTTAGTTTATGGTAAATCTTTTGTGAGTTTTCCCAAGCATCACCATCCAAAACAACCACAACCTCTAATGCCTTTTCATATAATAAACTAAATAATTTTTCTCCCATTACTTTACCTAACATCGGGATTGAATTGGGTAAGAAAATACTATCGAAAGCACCTTCAACAATATAAATTGGCATAAACCAATCGATTAGATATTCGTTGAATATAATAATTTCTTTTTGTGCTTCAGGATTTTTGTATTTGAATTTAGTCTTTGCTTCATATGACCTAGCAATAAAATAATTTAACCTATTTTCTGCATCATATGAAGGGATAATGATTCTATTTGCATATGGACCTTTATAACAAAATCCGATGTTATATTTTGTTAACATATCATCGGTTATATTTCTTTTACGGATGTAATTTAACGCAGTCTTATAATAGTGTGTTAATTTCAAACCGGCACTAACTTTAGAAAATGGAACAAATTCTTCAGGTAATTTAACAGCTTTAAAATTTGGTTTACCATTTTCAAAACTTTCTTCAGGAACTAATAATTCATATCTTTTTAAATGTTTAGTTGTTCCATATTTTTTAATTAATTTATGTAATGAACCGTGAGTATAATTCACTTCACTACAAGCCCAACATTTATAAACGTTGTGTCTATAATTAACCTCTAAATTACCTTTACCATCTCCGTGGTCCAATCCTTTTAACTCATATGAACAAACAGGACAATCGAATGACATCTGACCTTTATAGTCATTATGCATACGATGGTCACCTAGAATATCTTCTAGTATTTCGATAATTGGTTCATAATCATCATCAGATACACCCATAAGAAAAAATATAAGGAAAAAAAATGAGAAAAAAAAATCCCTCGGACACCACTCCGAGGGAACACCAACCAAACGTGGATTTTAACCCACGTCCCGTCCTATTAATAAATATAGAATAATAAAATTCTAAAGTGAAATATTAGTTGCCGGATTTTTCACTTTTAATCATATTGACATATCCGATGACTGCGGTTGCCGCGTCACTCATATCATAATTTTCTTTTTTTAGATTACCTGTTTTACCATATAACCACTTAACATCAGGACACACACTATTAACGTGCTCCCATATTACGTGTTTTTTATCAATATCTTTTGGGTATCCACCAAATAAAACGTTACGACCTTTATCGTTAGCACCAACTAAATCAGGAAATGCAAATTTTCTTGCGTTATATGTTGAAATAAATGTAGGAATGATTCCTAATACGTCGTAACAGTTCTTTAAAATTAATGTATTATAACGTAATAGTGTTCCTACAGTATAAATGTTATTCGATTGTAATAATGGTTCTTCAATCACTACTCGAGTGATTCCCATATTTTTATATTCCAATAAATGTTTTTTAAACGCTTCAGCCTTTAATAATAATTCTTCAATTTTATCTTCAGGTTGTGGTTTAATTTTAGGGGAAAAGTGTGTTAGTTCCAATAATTTAGAACTATTGATATCGAATAATGCCCAACCAATTGTTTTGGTTGAAATATCCAATCCTAAAATTTTTGCTTTGTTTTTTAAATTGTTCTCCATAAAATAATATATAAATAATATTATTTGGTTTGTAAATGGTTAGAGGTCAATTTTTACAGCAAAAACTTGTGTTCCTACTCTATGGATTGGTTTTGGCATTTTACCAATAACTAAAAGTTCTTTGTTACTATTGAATAAACCGACTTCAGTTATTCTTTTGGTTTTACCTGTTGAATAACTTGGATTTTGTGTTGTTGTGAATTCACCATCAGGTAAGTTTACTAAGAATCTCATAACTGTTAAGTCTGAGGCTCTTACCAATTTAACACTACCAGGAAATGGTTGTTCGTCTCCAAATTGAGGTGTTGTTTGATAGAAACTACCATTTGCGTAAGGTGCAGGTTGGTCTGGTAATTCACCTAAATGGTCTTCAATATCATATGTGGTTCCTGAATCGTAATCATCATTAGTTATTACAAAACGAGCACCTTTTAAATTATCAGGGTCAATTAAACCTGTTGTATGATTTGGAATATCAGATGTGATATTAATTTTTCTCCATAAATCTGTTTGTGGTTGGTCTCCCGTGTCTACCAATTGGACTAATGCATATAATTTGTCAGCAATAAATCCATCTTTAAATCCACACTTAGTTGATTTCATATGTACCCAATCATCATCAGAGAATCTAAATGATATATCCGCATTTAATGATGTACCGGTAATTTTTGAGTAATGATTACAATGTAATGAAGTCGACCCACTAAATTCTAATAGGTATGTTACAAACACTGTTTGACCTGTAGTTCCACTCATTAAAGGTTCTAACGGATTTCCTGTTGTGCTACATTTAGTATCAACGGGGACTTGTGCAACTCTCGGAATTGGTAAAGTATATTTTCTATTAGATTTATAATCTAAAACTGCAACAATTTCTTGGTCATCAAATACAATTATTTTATGATTTACATAAACTCTACCAACTCTATAACCTCTTTCATCTAAAAGATATCTATATTTTAATTTATTTAATTTAGTATCAATAGCTGTAGAGTTAACAAAATAATCAGTAGTGTCCATAGTGAATCTCGCACCTACCGTCGTTCCTGTATTTCTATGGTAATATATGAATGGAATATAAACTTCAAAGTAATCTAAATCAGTTATTGGTTCATCGTCTGAATCGTATAATAATGCATCTACTTCACTATTATTAGTGCTAATGTAATCTTCATACTTAAAGAATTTTTCAGGTTCTCTTTCAGTATTAAGTTCTGAATAATGAATAATAGCAATACTATGTTGTTCTTCAGGTAAAACAATTACAGAATCACCAAAACTATTTGTGATGGTTGTACCTGTGTTAACTGTCTGTCCTGATGAAGAACCATATCCTAAAAATTCTTTAGTTGAAACAAATACGTTACTAGTGTATCCACTAATGTATTCTTGTATTTCAGAACCTTGGTTTTTAACACCTGCAGGTCTTTCACTCCACACAATGTTTAACGTCCAAGGGTCTTGTTGGTCTTCGGGGTTTTGTGTGTTAGGTAAACAAGTTAAATCGGTTTCATATGGACCGGGGAAAAATGGATTACATTTATTACACATAACAGTTGCTGAACCTCCCGAACATATGTTTGACATATTAGGTGTTGCTCTATCTAATGTTAATGTGTTCACCGATGAACCTGAAACAAAATTTGTTACTCTAAATATTAAACTTGTTGACGTTCCTGATATTACAGCATCTTGACCAACTAAATCTGTAAATGCTATTGTGATAAACTCACAATTTGAAAATGTATTTCCTGTTAAATATAATGTCGTTGTTCCTGACAATGCAGAAACCGGTATCCTTTCATTTGAACATTCAACTGTTGTTCCTGTACAAGGGTCTGTACTATCGTCAAATTCCAAGTATGCAGAAACAAATCCCGCAGGACCCATTTCATTTCTAATTGTTTCGATTTGAGAAACTTGTATTGGATTACCAAATGTTGTACCTGTAACTGTAGATTGTGATAATTTATATGGGTATTTTACAATAGAATCTTTATCCAAAGGTGTGAATACCTTTTGGGATGGATTGGTGGTACCAGTAGTACCGTCATATTCTTCAAAATTATAGTCGTATTCAGAATCACCTACTTGGAAGTAGGTGATGTTGAAATTACCTTCAGCAATTTTTTGTCTACCTTCATTGGTAATTCTTGCTGCAATATGTTCCGATTCATTTTCGTGTAAAAAACTCATATGTTATAAATATTCTTTTTTTAATTTATAGCGGCACATTTCCTCCACCACTACAATCTGGTGCAAGTACATTATATACATACCCATATTGGTCAATTTGAATTAAATAATAATTAGGTGTTCCGTCAATATATGTGTTTATTCCTGCTGTCAAGCTGACACCATATAAAAGTCCTTCTACTCCAAGTAGTATATCCTCACCATATTCATCGATATAAACTTGTTGATTCATTAAACCACTTATTGTAGTTGCGTATGACCATAACGCACCTGTCAATACATAACCAGGTGAAACACAATATGTTGTTGTGATATCTGAAACCCCTGACGCAATATAGAATCTAGTTAAAGGTGCTGACGTTGGTGTAGGTGTAGGTGTTGGGGTCGGTACTGATGAAACTTGACAATTTCCGACAGTCAATGTAATTGAGCCTGAACCACCAGTTCCATCACAACCCACTTGTTGTCCATATAATTGATATGTTCCAGGTGTTGTTAATGTATATGTTGATGGTGAATAACTTACACTGCTATTTACTTGTGTTAATGTGAATGTTTGTATATCAGTACCCGTATTTGTTCTTAAGTAAGCATAAGCATATCTTGTTCCTGTACCACTATAGAAAAATCCTGTTGGTGTAATTGTTGCTTGATATCCACTCGCTAATGTAAATGTTGATGTCTCTGAACCTGAACAATTTCCCGTTGCCGATAATGTACCAGTCAAACAAGATGGTGTTGTTACTGTTGGTGTTGGCGTCGGTGTAGGTGTCGCAGTTGGTACCGATACCGTTGCGGTTGGTGTCGGTGTTGGGGTTGGTGTACCTGTCGCTGTTGGCGTTGGTGTAATTGTCGGTGTAGGGGTTGGTTGTAATGGTGGATTTGTGTTACAAGTAACAGAACTACCATTTAACCATCTACTTCTTAAATTACCGCCTGCGTCAGGACATATAGTTCTAACACTATAATTGTATGTTTGAGCATCAATTAAATTATTAATAGTCACAATAGTATTACTAGTTGCACCTGTTATATATGCCGAATCGCTAGATAATTTGTATCTATATTCGTAGGTACATCCGCTACAATCTGCCGGTGGTGACCAAGTTAATATTAATTGTGCCATTTATTATAAATACGTTTTTTTATTTTTACTATTGTCCAGCAACATAATTAAGAACTGTTATTGTTCCAACTTTAACATCTAACGTGTCAGCATAACTACCTCCACCGTCACAAGAACTATTATCACCATAAATTAATGTCACTGCAAATGTTACAATTTCAGATGTTGCCGTTAATGAAATCCAAGAACCTCCATTTACTCGATATTCAACAGGTTGATTAGGTACAACCTGATTATTGTTTGAATCTCTAAATATCAATTCCATTTCTGTTATTGTTGTCTCACTATAATACTGAGACATTGGGCTTTGACATTCACCTCCTGTGTATGATGATGCTGTTGGTGATGCAACTATATTATCTACGTTAACGTTTGCACCTCCACTATTACCATTACAATCACAACCTGTTTCCGCAATTGTATAACCTAAGTCAGTATACACTACGGAAGTAAATTGGTTAGCTTGTGTCACAAGGAAACAAACTAATGAACCTAAAATATTTACTGACATTGTATCACCACTTACTACTGTTGGTGCAGTGTCTGACCAAATTGTTACACTACCACTAGTGTCACATCTTTCACCCGTAATCATATATTTTTGTTCAACAGATTCACAAGTTGAACAATCATCATATCCTTGGAACATTGGTTCCCCTAAAACAAATGGACCTGTGTCTGTAATTTGATATCCTGAAAGTGGGTCATTCTCAGGGTCTGTAATTGTAAACTGAGGACCTAAATTAGCGTTTATGGTCATACATCTCGCATCACCTAAAACTGTTCCTCCACTATATAATTGTATTCCATAAACATTACCAATCACTAAACTACCAAGTATTGTATATGCAATAATATTTTCACCATTATCACAAGTCACACCACTATATCCTACAATTGTAAATCCTGTGAATGGTGGGTCACAAGCACCACAAGGATTATCTCCCGCAATTGGTGTTATTCCATCTAAATTCACACTCCAAGTTTCAACATATTGTGTCTCAACTGCAATGATTGATAAGCATTGGTCTCCTACGAGATATACCGTTCCTTCTGTAAGTTGTGTGGTACTTCTACCAATCGCAACTCCCGAATAACTCTCACCAAAACCACAAGGGTCTAACGGATTTGACAATATATATGATGTCGTTGCAGGGTTTTGCATTGATAATGTTCCGATTTCCGATAAAGTTGCACATCCCGGAATTTGTATTGGTGGGCTAAATCCTGTAATTGTGATTGCGGTGTATGAATATCTCATATCATTACAATCACCCAACGCATAATAATAATATGTTGTTGGGTCTTCAGGGTCAACTATATTCAATGTTGGTGTTGGTGTCGGGGTCGGTGTAGCGGTTGGTACCGATAATGTCGGTGTTGGAGTTGGTGTTGGAGTTGATGTACTTGTTGGAGTAGGGGTTGGAGTCGCAGTTGGTGATATAACGGTAATTTCTTCACAAGTTACAGTTTGTGTACTTGTCCAATCACTTGAAATTAATTCACAGACATTTCTCATTTGAAAAACATATGAATTACCTGTGGTTAAACCTGTAATAACAATCGGTGACGAACCTGAATATGGTATAACTGTTGCAGTGTTAATATTACCACTACTAAGTGCGTACCTATATTCTTGAGTACATCCCGTACAACCTGCGGTGTAATTAATTGTTATATCTGCTAATGCCATTTTTTATTTATAATTTTATTTCATTATGCTTGACTTCCTCCACCAGAACAGCTTGTTATGTATTGAACACTTGTTACTTCACCATTACCAGCAATTTGTACTGAGTAGTATGGTAAATCTGAAGTATTCGCTTGGTCATCACTACCCACCGCATACCATAAACTTCCGCCATCGAGTGGTGTGTAGTTCATATCTGAATATACATACGTTCCATATAAACTATTAATTGAAATTGTTTCACCGTAGAATGGACTATTGATTAAATAGTTATTACCACAATGACTATTAAATTCTGACAATCCTTGTGACTTAAACAATCCAACTAATGGTATTGAGGTTGGTGTTGGTGTAGGGGTTGGAGTTGCTGTTGCGGTTGGTATCGCACCACAAGCGGTAACGTTGTTAATATATCCTCCACTTCCGATTGTAAATGTATATCTAGTACTATTAGCAAGTGCAGCATAGTAATTAGAGTTACCATTAAATTCATCACCCACATTACAAGCCGCGGTATTGTATGCATAATCACCATTAGCCGGTATATTATGTCCATTTAAGTATACTGTTCTACTATTAGTAGCAATTGCAGATTCATACATCGCACAAGGCTCAGTGGTATTACTAAATGTTTGACCTGTATGAATTAATATTGATTGTCCTGGGTCAGGTGTTGGTGCAACATAATGTCCAGGCGTTTGGTCACAAGATGTGTAATCATTTGATTTAGTACCATCTATAGTTCCTGCCGGATTTGGTTGTGCCGTTTGATAATTGATAACTTGATAATAAAAACCTCCAGCAGAATAGAATATATCACCAACCATAATTTGTGATTGTGTATACGCATTCATTGTCCATCCGGTCACTGTATTTGGTGCAGAATCACAACGACTTAATAATAAATAATAAGGTGTTGGAGTGGCTGTTGGTGTAGGGGTTGGTGTAGGTGTTGCGGTTGGAGTTGGGTCACCGATTATAAAACAAGTAGGTGCAGATGTACAACTACTACCCATTGACCAACTAATTCCTACAGGACAAACTATTTCAATACCTCCCTGCACACATACAGGTGTTGAATATGTTCCACCTTGTTTCACGCAAATACAAGCAGTTGCGGTTCCATCACCATTGTCCATACTCTCTATTGCAGAAATTAATTCTGTTTCAACACTTGCAGTTCCACAAACGGAGTATCTAACATATAAGTCATTTGGTAAATCATTTACATCATAAGTTACACAATAACACAAGCAACTATCACCTGTTTCTGTCGGTGTAGGTGTAGGGGTTGGTGTACTCGTAGGTGTTGGAGTAGGTCCAACTACTGTTGCTGTAGGTGTAGGGGTTGGAGTTGATGTAGGTGTAGGGGTTGGAGTTGCTGTTGCGGGTACTAATCCACTACAAGTAATACTATTAATTGTTGGTGGATAACAACTATGATAACAAACCGCGCCTAAACCAATTGGTTGAGGACAACAGTCCATATAAGCAATAGGGTCATTCGTCTCAATATTCTCAATAATATATCTACCCGTAAATTTATCGGTAATTTTAACCCAATAATTACTATTAAAATTTAATGTTACTCCACTAATATTAACTGTGGTTGTTCCCGATGGAAAATCTGCATATGTGACATACCCACTATTCATTGGGTATGGTGAACTACCTTCTTTATACGAAACGGTAAACCCGCTCACACTAGGAGATACAATATCGTGCAGTCTAATTACTAATCCCATAATACATAAATAGTATATCCTTTTTTTTATTAAAAATAAACCATAAAAAAACCCCTTAAAATAAAGGGGTTTAATTTTATAATTTTAATTTATTTTTATACTTGATTACCCGGTCCGCTACAATCAGAAATAAGTTGTACGTCAGTAACTTCTGCCATATTGTTAACTCTTATAACATAATATGGTTGGTCATTGGTATTAAATGTATTATCAGAAGAGACTGCGTAATAGAAATCTCCACCTACCCAAGGTTCTTGGATATTATCGTACACCGTTAATCCTAACATACCCGAAATTGTTGTTGAAGGGCTATAGAATAATGCACTTGTCACTTGGTTTTGGTCACAATGTCCGTTATAAGTTGATGATGGGTTACTACGGAAGAATCCATATAATGGTGGTACTGTTGCCGTAGGTGTTGGAGTTGGTGTAGGAGTTCCTTGAATCACCGACCAATTTTTTGACGTTCCTTCACAAGTCTCATTTGTTGCGGTGACCGTTCCTCCTGTTACCGAATCAACAAAAACAATTGTATGTCCTGTTAACAATTGAGCTTTTAATATTCCTGGATGTACAATACCTCCCGGCTCACCTGTAATTGTAAATTCAGTTGATAATGTTGATGCCGAAAATGGTCCTGTTAAATAAAATGTTGCTAACATATTTTAAATTTGTTTAAATTACTCTCCTGCTGGAGTTTCTTCTTCCGTTACCTCAGGTAAAATCTCGTTATAAGTAATAACACCATTCGCAATAAATGTGTTATGGTTTTCTATTACTAAGTTATGAACTGTTTTAGTTCCTGTAACTTCTTCTTTATCGGTTACAATTATTTCAATACCATCTGCACCCATCATTTTATCGTCAACAACAACAAAAGTCGTGTCACATACAATCCATCTTTCTGTATATGCGTCACCTTCTGGTGTTTTTTGTCTAACAATATGTTTGTGGTCTTCAGATGCAGTAATTAAACCATTGTTTATTGAATATACTAAATTAGTTTCTGTTTGTTGTAATTCAACAACCGTTCCTACTACTTCTTCAAATACCCCCGCTTCTTGGTTTAATGCGATTGATTTAACTTCATCGCCAACAATAACATCTTCGATAACTTTTGTTGTTCCGTCAGCCATTGAGATTAATGTCCCTTCGACTAAACATCCTTTTTGATTATTTTTCATTTTTAGTGTTTGTTTTGTTTTATATAAATATCTTATTTTTTATTATAATTCTAAAGTCTTAAACTTCAAATTGTGTACAAACTATTTGGTTTCCTGTACAAGGACTTACTTGTTCAAGACAAGGACTCATTTCATTTTCTTTACAGAAATATGATGTTGGTGGTGGGGTTACACAAGTAGTGTCGTCATATGGTAATACCACAACTTCACTAAAGTCTTCACATTCGTTCGCATCTACAATTCTTAAGTAATATCCGCCAGGTACTAATCCTGTTACATTGTAACCACCTGTTTGGTTAGTTACAGGGAATCCAGGATATACACTACCTCCTGATGTTTCATAAGGGAATGATGTATCTTCATATAGATAATATGTATACGGACCGACACCACCTGAACCATTTAATGTTAATGAACCATCAGCATTATTACCACAACTTGTTGGATTACTTGTATTAGTAATTGTCGCCTCACAAGGTGTTGGAGTCTCTGTAGGTGTTGGGGTTGGTGTATTAGTTGGTGTAGAAGTAGGTGTATTGGTTGGGGTTGGGGTTGGTGTACTCGTTGGTACCGGTGTATTAGTCGGTGTTGGTGTAGGTGTAGGTGTTGCAGTTGAAGCAATTACCACAACGTCAATATTAAACTCACAAATAGGTGTAGCAGTTGGTGTAGGGGTTGGGGTACTAGTCGATGTAGGAGTAGGTGTAGGTGTATTGGTTGGCGTGCTTGTTGGTGTGCTAGTAGGTGTTGATGTAGGTGTACTAGTAGGTGTTGGTGTAGGAGTTGATGGTACAACAACTACATCAATATTAAACTCACAAATTGGTGTTGGTGTAGGAGTTGCGGTAGGGGTATTAGTCGGTGTACTAGTAGGTGTTGGTGTAGGTGTGTTGGTTGGAGTTGGGCTCGGTGTTGGAGTTGGTGTTGATGCAATAATATCTACCGTAATTCCAAACTCACATATTGGAGTTGGAGTTGGGGTGGCTGTTGGTGTATTAGTTGGTGTGCCCGTTGGTGTAGGGCTCGGTGTAGGAGTTGGTGTAGGTGTTGATGCAATAATATCTACTCCGATGTTGAATTCACAAACCGGTGTAGGTGTTGGAGTCACTGTTGGTGTACTAGTTGGTGTTGGAGTTGGAGTTGGTGTAGGTGTTGATGCAATAATATCTACTCCGATGTTGAATTCACAAACCGGTGTAGGTGTTGGTGTAGGGGTTGAAGTTGGTGTAGGGGTTGAAGTTGGTGTTGGTGTAGGAGTCGATGCTATTATATCTACACCGATATTAAATTCACAAACCGGAGTTGGTGTAATTGTTGGTGTTGGGGTTGGTGTACCTGTTGAAGTTGGTGTAGGAGTTGGTGTAGGTGTTGCCGTTGGTGGTATTGGTGTCTCTGTAGGTGTAGGAGTTGGTGTCTCTGTAGGCGTAGGAGTTGGGGTACTAGTCGGTGTAGGGGTACTAGTCGGTGTTGCAGTAGCTGTTGGTGTAGGAGTACTAGTCGGTGTTGGTGTTGGCGTACCTGTAGGTGTCGGAGTTGGCGTTGGTGTTGGACTAGGTGTAGGGGTAGGTGTTGGTGTAGTGTCTTCAGCAATAAATGACCTTTGTGTATTTGGTCCTGCTTGTACTTGAGTACAATTACCGTCAGTACATCCTGTTAATCTTAATAAACTTTCAACACTTGGTACATTATCACATTCATAACCTAAATAATATTGTTGGGTGTCGATATCTAAACACTCAAATTTATTTCCTGTAAATGGACTAATATAAGCCGAATCATTTTTAGTTGATACAACAATTTTATTAACACCACTTGATGGTCCATTAAATAAGATTGTATCTGAATTGATTGATGTTCCCGATGTTACTAATGTATAATAAATTCCTCTATTACAATAATTTAAATCAACACTCGTTACTTCAATAGGGAATCCAAATTGACTTATCATAAAGTCACCACTTTGAAAATATCCTTCAGGGTATTCACAACAAGGTACTTCTGGTTGTTCAGGTCTTACAAATAAATCTTCAGGATATTTGTATGTAAAATGATAAGGAACTGTTTCTAAGTATTCGTTAATGTTAGTGTATACTAATATTTTACTTGTAGGTAACACCTCGAATTCACCATTAATAACATCTTTCTTAATTGAACTTAAACATTCTTTTCTTACAACGTTTATTAATGAATAATCAAAGGTGAATTGGTAACCATTACTTTCAACGAACTTAAACATCTCCGTTGGAAGTAGATTACAATCTTTTTGACTTATACTTAAAATTGTGTCACCTATTTCAATATCTTCAATCAATGTTTCAACAACACCTCCTGATGATAGAGTACTTTGTAATGCTTGCCAAGTTGTTGGTACTGTACCTGAAATATATTTGTAAATTTCAGTTCCTTTCTTTATACCATAATCAAAAGATGTTTTATATTGTACCTTAGGATTTATAGTATAACCACTTACTTCATCAGAAATTTGAACTATCTTTTGTTGTAATCCCTCGATTCTAAATTTTTGTTCGCAGTTTGCAGCATCAGAAACAATTATATCATATACATCTGTTTCTTTAACATTAGGGATTATGTATGTGCAAGTAACTAACTCTAAATCGTCAGCATATATCGCTCTCTTGATTGGTTTGGGGTCATTGATTTCGATAAAATCACAATCAGTACATACACCTGAGTTACAACTTGTTCCACTTGTGACGTATATATTTAAATCCCAGATACCATTATTTTCAACACCGGTTGTTACTCCTGTAACTGTTATGTATACATCTTCAACTAATTGACAATTTTTTGTATTTCCTTGATACGGTATTGCTGGTCCTGATAATTCAACTCTTAAATTACATTCATCTTTATCTAAACCATAATTTGGTTCAAAATAAAAATCAATGTCTTCACCGTTTCTACAATCAGTAGTATCTAATGTAAATCTTACCTTTTCAACTCCATCAATATCTAAGAAATATTCTAAAGAAAGTGTCTTTTTATAAATCTGAGAACAATTTGATGTTTGTGTCTTTGCAGTATATGGTACATAATCATCAATACAACCGTAGTTGTCTTGAGTTATTTGTGTATTAATTGTTTGAACTAAATCGGTTAATGTTTCTTTCCATTCAGTTTTAATTAATGGTAAATTTAAATTAATCCAATTTTTATAATCACAAATTAATGGGATTGATAAAGATGTTTGAGTTAATGATGTGCAATCAACTGTTGGTGTATATCCTGAGAAAAGTTCTGAACGTAAGTTTGAGCTAGTACCGGAATATACATTACCATTAATGTTTAAGTAAATTGTATATGTTAAACCACTGAATGAGAATAATCCTCTTAGACTATCTTCATTAGACGCGTTTTCATATGATGTTGTACCACCACCTAAAATCGTTTCTAAATCTTCTTCAATTACAGTTTCGAAATCAGGATATAATACTTCAACAAATTCTTTTGGTGTGCAAGGTTTTTTGTATTGGAATTTAGACCTACCGAATATTCCGTTTTCAATTAAATTACCTCCTAACCATTGGGTTGTTGCAGGAACAAATTGGTCAATTACATTAACCCAATATGGACTCATTCTTTGAATGAATTCATTTATTTTGATGTAATTGTATGGTGTAAATGAAACACTATTTACATATGATTCATAAACTTGTTTTAATAGTCTGTATTCTTTCTTGTACTTAATAGTACTTGAATTTCTAATTACTTGACTAACCGCTTCTTTTAAAAACTCAGCAAAAGATGGTCTTTCCTGTGGAGGTAAAGTACCAAAAGTTAATGTCAAGTTTCTACTTTTTCTATAGATGTCATAATCGATTGCTCTTGAACCATCTAAGAAAATATTAATATTTTTTCTGTTTAATTTATATGTGAAATTACCATCGTCATCTAATACTTCAGTTTTTCTATTATCAATTTCGATATTCAAATCGTAACCATAATCTAAACCAGGTAATTTTCTGTAGTTATTAAAATAATCTTCACCGTATGTAAATGGTTTTGATTTTGTTTTAAGAACTTTTGTGTTTCCTGTGAGAACTGAATTTTCAACATCTAATATGTCACCAGACCTGTGGTCTAATGTTTTTCTGTACCAACCGGCACCCATTGCAAAATACAATGAACCATCCGAACTTTCCAATCCTCTGGGTAATCCGTCAGTTGTTACAGGATATTGACTTCTTGATAGTACGGTTGAGCCAGATGTGGTCACCAATCTATAAGTGTATGCGTTATAATCAACTCCATCAATTGTTTGTGCAAATGGTACAAACTCAACGTGTTGGAATTCTTTTACTCCGTTGATTACATCTCTAATATCATTCTCGTATGTTGCCTTTGGTAATAAACTATCAACTCGGTAGATGTATTCATCTAACCTTATCATAGGTTCAGGCGCTCCGATGAATTTTAAAAAGAATTCAATCGCCAGTCTTGTACCTTTAGATTTATATAATTGTGCAAGGTTTACAATTAATCTTCTGTAAAACTCATACTCACCCTCTAATAGGTTAGCTCCTATATTAAGTCCTTGGTATTGTGAAGTGTGTCTTGTATAAAGAGTTTCTTCTAATGACTTTTCATCATATAGATTGACGGTTGATAAACCTAATGTCTCCGCTAAATTTTTTAATAATACGTCAGGTACATTGTTAGCTTTATCATAACTAACATTTCTCATAAACGCAATATTATCGATAAACTTCTTTACCTTGTCGAAACTCTGTCCATAAAGTTGGAAGATTGCCTCCGCTTTCTTTCCTTCGGTATCGAATTCATAGAGTTGCGGTGACGTCATAAATCTAATGATTAAGTTCGATTTATAATCGTCAACAATATTACCAATATTACTTAACGCTGAAATGTATGATTCGTAATCAAGACCGACTATTTGTATATTCCATCCATCTCTACTTAACGGCCAAGTTGCAAATTCACTTTGTAATTCTGTAACGGCACCATCATATAAATCTGTCGGTATTCTAAACGCTGCAGTATATTTTGGTGTTGATTCTCTATCTAATAATACGGTCTCTAATTCATCAAGACTATTAAAAAATTCTTCGGTTACACCATTATTCGGTCTAATTAAATAATTGTCAGTGTAGATTGAATACCCACCGAAACAATATCCTTTTACTTTTAATGTGATAAAACCATCATTATCCGGTTCTTCGTATGAAACAATTTCAAATGTTGAGCCACTAAGGTTATCCACCACATATTTTGTATATGATGAATAAAAATCTCTATATGAATTAGTTGATTGTAAAACTTCAACCCCTTGAGGTCTTTGAATGACGATATCAAATGGGTTATAGATTAAAGATTTTTTAAATTGGAATTGTGTAGTATTTGAAATTGGGTCGTATCCGAGAGTTGCTCCTGTTAATACCGCACTAACGTTTGTAGATGATACCGGTGAATCAACATCAATTAATAATGCTGCCGGAAAACTTTCAATAATATTCCCAACCGCACCATTTAATCTTGTTGATAAGGAACCAAATAAAGATTTTGATGCATCATTTTTAGAATTATGAAATTTAATCTTTTTACTTCTATCAGGTAAATTAATACCTGTAGAGTTATTATCATAAATTGGGTTCGTTTCTTCTTTTAATGTATCTAAAGTAAGAAAATCAGAAAATGGTTGTGTATGAAATGTCTTACTGTCTTTTTCAGGAATTACTCTATCGATAAGGAATTGAGTATTGGCCAATTGACTAGAACCATCGGTTATTTGTAAACCGATGAGTTTGTCATTGAACGTTTCACCACCACTAGCCGCCTGATTTGGGACCTTTCTTGTTATTTTAGCCATTATTGAGTTATAACATCAAAATTTAATGTTTCGTCGATATTATCATTCTTCTCTCTTATTTCGTAAAGTGTCTCGTTAATATCATCTTTAATTTCATATAAGTTAAACTGCTTATAGATATTATTATTTTGGTCATAAATCGTGTAAATTCCATCAACAACTGACTTACTTTGATTACCGTAAAGTGCGTGTGCCAACGTTGTTGCATCGTGTTCTACCATTTCAACTTCTAACATAACAGGATTAAAATGTGTATTTGTTAGAATAATATTTTGATTTGGTTGACCAATAAATGGTATGGTATTAGGTCTACTAGACGGTGAAGAGCTTGGTGTTAATGTCAAAAACATTAAGTTTGTTGTTATATCAGAATATCTGTATCTAATTGCTTTTTGTGATGAATTTGTTAAATTGGATAACACGGGTTCACAGTAAAAAGATGAGGTTACAATTCTAAAAAAATTAGGAATCTTAGCACCTGAATCATCTAAGTACTCAACTCTATACCCCACTAAACCTTGGGGTGTGAATTTGTTAGTATCCGCAGCATCGATTTGAGAAATGTCGATAATCAATCCTCTAACTGATGGTAATGATGACAAGACACCACAATCAGAAACTACCGTTCTAATTTGTTTTGGTCTTAAGTACAACGTATATATACCTAATTCAGAGAATCTTGATGATTCTAATTTTAGATTATACATACCACCCAATAATTCAGTACCAGAATTACCACCTGTTGAGTCATTGTGGAATACCGGGGTTAAAATATCTTGTGAGTTGTCTATTTTCTCAAATTGAACTTCAGTACTAGCGGTTCTACCTGAAACGAAGTGATAATATATATCAACATCGGCCGGTGAAACGTCCGCAGGTCTTATAGTTCCGTAACTTCCTACTGCCATCTTTTATTATTTATCTATAAATATAATTTTTATTGTTTTCGTACTTTAAAATATCCATTTCCATACACATCTAATTCTCCTGTATTGTCCATTTCGGTCAATCTGAAGTTTCTTTCCATAACCCCCATCTGTCCTCTTTCAACAAAAACATCTGAAAAAATTTGTGGGTCATCTACAAATCCTAAAAAATGTTCATTTCTTGTAATCATTCCATTGTAAATTTCATCCTGAAAAAAGGTTTCTGTGGTTCCTGAAGTTACTCCAGATATATGTGTATACCCATCTTCGTAGTCCCTATATACCAAACCATCGATAGTATATCCTGAATATTCTGATGTGATTGTTACTCCTGTGTAACCAGCATTTGAACCATATAATTTTTTCTCATCAATTCTACTTTTTCCAATACCCAAAAATGTAACAGTCGTACTATTAGTTGCACCTGTTAAAGTTCTATAGTCTTGTAGATATGTTTGTGAATATGTGTCACCCTCACTATACGGAACATCGAAAGTTAATTCCCCTAAATCGGTTGGGTATCCAAAGGATTGAGTGAAAGGTATTTCAATTGTTTTTTGTACCTTTCTAACATCCCAAGGAGAATTTACGGTAACCTCAATAACATATGTTCCGCTAGTTGAATATGTATGAGATGCACTTGGTAAACTCACATTGTCGATGTTCATAACCGGCATTGTAAGGGTACTTGTTGCCCCATCACCCCAATTAACAGTAAAGATTGCGTCAATTAGTGCTCCATATCTTGTTGTGTTTACGGTATTATAAACGGTAACTGTGCTTGAGGTTCCCTTATATGTGAAATTACATATCTGTTGTGTTTGACTGATATCACCATCAAAACCAATCATAATTCCCAAATCTTTAATACTTTGTTCTAAAAATAATGGTAAATTAAAAGTTTGACCCGTTGTGGTTTTTAATATGGTATGTGTTACTTTATTCATTATCCTCCAGATACTATTTCATAAAATTTTATGGGGTCTCCCGATTCACCAATTCTGGTTCCTGTGGTTCCTGAATATCTAAAGACTTGATAAGAATAATCTGTCCTGTCTATGGTTACCTTATAATATAAATCTCTATACTCTAAAACTGAAGCGTTAGTTGCTAATGATGTGTTTGAAAAGTTTAAAACTGTTCCATCTTCACCATTAAAAAATCTTGCAGTCATATAAAATGTTGTTCCTGTTAACATAGTTCCTCTGAACGCATCATCGTCTTGGAACCAAAACAGATACATATTTTCTTTGTTTCTATAATTTGAACCGTTGAATATCGGTACCTTTATATAATCATTGAATCCTGTATAAAAAACTTTCTCACCTAATGGTAATGAAAGATTTTTAGCAAAAACTAATTTTCTATTTGTTCTGTCAGGATTTTCACCATCAGGAACCATAAAAAATTCCAATCTAAAAAATGTTTTAGTTGTTTGAATTAATTGTTTAGCATTTTCTTGATGGTCAATACCGATTAATGAATAATCTAATCCGCCTGTATGTGTTCCACTTTCATTGTAGAAATAAAAATAAAACCAAATATCTGATTGAGTATCTGTGGAATTTGATGTAATGCCTGAATAAGGTTTATGAATAAACCTCATAGTTTCGTAATTATCAACCGGATTAATGATTGACCTTACTGTTTCATTTTCAAATTGTTCTAATGCCTCTTCTCTCCCTAAATCAGGTTTAAAGTTGGTTTCCAAATTAAAAAATATATTATCTCTAATGTTTTTTAAAACTTTCATTAACAGTTTTTACTTGTGTTTGAATTATTTCTATCTAATCTGTTATTTTTATTATTATATCTATTGATAAATGCATTAAAATCAAAAATACCATCAGCTTTATGTTGATAATTTTTTTCATTTCTCATATAGAAATTAATATCAGTCCTAACGTAGTGTGTGTTATTTAAGAATGGGTAATCTACACCAAATCCTAAATCATCAGAGTATCCATAATCATACACATCTCTCCATTTCCATACATTCTCAAACGGAAAGTATCTCGCGTTTTGTGGTAAATTTTCAATGTCAGGTGTTGATGAGGTTTCGATGTAAGGTGATAGTTCTCTAATTTTAACTCGATAATGTGGTTGGTATAATACACCATACATATTTGTCGAGGTGGCACCCGAGAATCCTTCAACTGTAACTGACTGATTAAAATTAAAAATAGTTGTTGGATTTGTTAACCTATACATCGATTCGGAAATTACTCTTTCCTTTATTGTTGATGGATTATATTCAATAAATGCACCTGTTAATACCGTACCAACAGGTATTGTATTTCCACTAGTGAATGTGATTCCACTTTTAGTAAATGATGTACCTAACCCTAAACCTGACTCGTAAGGTGGTTGAGTTTTGTTTGAACCGTCAAAATGATTGTCTATCCAAGTATTATGTAAATTAAATTTCCAACCTACTTTTGGTGGGTAGTCAAAATAACCATTACCGTTTCTAAATAATATTGAAACATATAAATCGGTAGGTTCGTAATTTAAATTGTTGGTTAGTCCTGTTAAAACGAACGGTTCTTTAAAATCGTAAAGAACTGATTCCATTCTATTTCTTTCAACTAATACATCGTTAGCCCCTGATATATTTTCAAAAACTAATTTTCTTTCGTCTTCAAATATCGGACTTTCAAAACCCGCCTTATCTAAAATGTAATCTCCCGAATTGGTTGCGGTTTTATGTTTGTGTACATAATATGTTGATGTTGTTCCTGAAATATTTTTAGAATCAATACATCTTTTACCTGTGATTAATGTATTATTAAATGTTGTGGTACCTGATGGTATTTGAGATTTTAAAATATCTAAAACATATAATTCAGAATTATAATATTCATTACCAATTGAATTTATATAATATGGATATCCATTTAATATAATAAACTCACCTTCACTCATTCCGTGGTCAACAGGACTTGTTAATCTATAACTTGCATTGTTATCCGTAATTCTAAATGGTATACCATCACCACTAACAAAACTTAATATTGTGTTTCCCGATAAAGTATATTTCATTGGGTAGTTTTCATCGTGGTCGTACACATATGATACGTGAATGTTCCAATTATGATATGGAGCATTCATTGGTGTAATTAATTGGTGAGTTATGTCTCCTGTTTTTGTTACAGTAATACCTGTAAATGTACTTAAGTCTGATACATCTATGTCGTTAGGTTTTTCTCTGTAAACATCATTTCTTAAAAATGCAAACTCATTGTATGGTAAGTAACCATCGAATTCTCCGTCATCGCCGTCACCAACTAACGCTAACTCTTCAGACAATGGAAGATAACTTGATAATCCACTGTACATATTTCTAAACACCATCTTTATTTTACCATACAATTTGTATCTTTTACTGTCATTTCTTTCTTGACCAAATAATTCATTGATATCTAAAATAATATCTCTATCATCATTAGTTAATAAACTCTTACCTTCTTCAAAATTAACTTGAAGAATTTGGTCTTCAGAAGATGCTTTGTGAAACCTTTTTTCAGGTAATATAATTTTTCTCTTTTCCATTACGTTAAGTCTGTTGATTTAAATGCACCCTTAGGTCCAAACCTATCAATAAATTTATCGAGACCAGTTTTACCAGGTTTTAATCCAAAGTGAAACATAAATGGAGTTGATAGAATTTGTTTAGTTCCACTATAATAATCTTGTGTTCTTCTAATGAAGAAATCTGTGGATGTCGTCCAAGGAATTCCATCCCAAGTTCCTGCATTACCATAACGAGTGTATAAAGTTCCTGAAGATGGATTGTCTAATGTTCCTGAAGTTACTTGTAAAACAGTATAACCTGGATATTGTGAATCGTACTGATGATATTCATTTCCTGTTATTCCTGAGATAACCGCATCATATGCAAAACCTTCATCGTCAACAACATTAAGTGTTGACACTGAGGTTCCTGTAAAATCATAAGTTATTGGTAATAACAAATATTTGTCAGATGAATCGTCAGTAGCACCTGTCACATTATATGCGTATGTCATACCTTGTAAAGGTTGTACTTGAACATTTGAAATATCCCAAGATTGGTCGTCAAGAGTTTCAGTATTATATGCTCCAAATCCGGTACCTTTTTTATCCCATAAAAAGAATGGAACTGGTTGGGATGATTCGGTTAATCTCCCTTGAATTTGTGTAACACCATCATTTGCTATGTGAGTCGGTTCATTTAAACAAGCCCTTACTCTTTCACCATCTTCAGAAAATTCCATAGTGATTGGTAATGGTCCCCAAACTCCGTTTCTTTTAAAAACATCAGGATATAATTCTGGGTCTAATATTTGATAACTGTACCCAATATATTTTGGGCTTTGTAAATCAAATTTTTCGATACCTACCTCATTATTAATTGATATTAATTGTAATAAATCTCCATCGAAAGCACTTCGAATTCCATTATTATAAAATCCATTATTATCGAAGAAATTTCTTAAGTCAAAATTAGCATTACTAACATCCATTCTGTAGTTAATTGCCATACCGAGAATCTCACCAAAATCTTTATAAGAAGTTGGTCCTATTTCTCTTGACACAGAACAGTTAGGGTCAAGATTTGGGTCTACACATATTTCTCTTATGAATTCATCTCTCGGACCTAAATCAACAATAGTTGTTGGTCTATTGATTCTTTTTCTTGAACCGTTGAACGTTTTTCCCCACACACCTGTACTATTATTATATGACGTTGCTCGATAATAGTAATGTGATTCGCTTTGATTTGTTTCTAAATTAGTCTGTACTGTTCTTCTAATTAATTCTTCACAACAAGATGATTTAGACCAAAATAAAAATCTCCTTTGTGTTTCGAATGAAAAGAAATATAAAGAGCCTGACAACCAGTTATCCACAAATGAATAGTTAACAACTCCCGAACAAAATAATTTAGACATACGTCTACGTCTTCTATATTCCTTCATTATTGCAATAACTCTACGATTCGACATAGTACCAGGGACCATAATAAAAATACCATTACTAAATTCAGATTGTCCTGATGGTGTTCTTGGTGTGTAGGTTTCACCGTCGTATATTGTTGGTAGTGGTTTGTTAGAACTATCAGTATCTGATATTAACGTCGCCTCTACATCCATACCTGCAGTGTATTGTGCAGGTGTTTTTTCAGTTCTATTTGGTGCAACATAATATTTTTGAACTAAGGATTCGTCATATGGTGTGTCATAAATTGCACAACCCTCCTCCAATATATCTGTTGTAGTTGTTTCAACTGATGATGCATTTTTATCTCTAATTATTGCCGTATATGTTATTGTTTCATTGAACAATCCGGCGGTATCATTAAAAGTTATTGTGGTACCCGATGTAAAAATAGTAGTACCAGTTATGAGAACCCCGTTGCTACTTGTTGTTAAAATATAATTTGTTTGATTATTTAAAAAATTCGTTAAGTCACTTGGAACTGTTGCCCCTGAACATATTCCTGTTGGGTCAGGATTGGAGAATACAAAATTACTTGCAGTTACTGTTCTTGGTGATTCAGTAGATGAACCTTGAATAGTTACTGTACCAACTTCACAAAAATCAATAGCATTACCTAAGCCACCCACAGTACCGTATTCATTATCTTTATTACATTCAAGGCAAGAAGGATAATCAATTAAAAATAATTCTCTTTGTCCACTATCTTGGATTCCGTAGGCGTATCTTCTTAGTGCTCTACTAACAGATTTAATTGGCCAGAAATTAGTTGCATCTGAAAATCTGTGAAATATTTTAGCAACTGTATTATTAAAAATAAAACCAGATACTGTCGATAATTGTTCAAAGAATAACAATATATCGGCAATTAATAATTTAATTGTGTAATTTCTAAAACCGAAATTAACCGGTGGTGTGACAATTGAATTTTCACAATCAGACTCTCTTGGTGGTGCGATTTCCTTTAAGCCTAATAATTGACCCGAAAGAGTCGATAATGAATTTTTAAAGTATGAATTATGAAATGATGATACTGTGAAAACTTTATTGTATGTAAATCTATAAAAATAATCTTGTGGTACGTAGAATCCATCATTAGTGTTTAATATTAAACTTAACGATTCTGATGGGTAGTCATCATAATTTTTTGACCAAGCATATGACTTATCAATATTTGTAGTGTATTCTCTAATATTAGGTACTAAAAACTCTGCCGTACCGGGTTGTTGTGTTGTAAATCTAAAACGATAACATCCTGAAGTTGGGATACCTTTATTTGGGTCGTTTGAATATTCATTTTCACCGAATTCATTGGTGTAAACAAAATCCATATTCATTGGTAGTGACACAATAAATGAACCATCATCGGTAATATCTTCTTTTACATCATACACTTCTAATATCGGTCTATTGTTGGAATCGTATTCTGCGGTAAATCGAATCATTTCTATCTTACCAGCCTTTGTGGTTAAATCACATTTTTTGTTACTGTCTCTTTTAACACTACAATTCGCTTTAACTCCCTGTCTACCGTCTGTGTATGTTCCACCGATAAGATATGCTTTCGGTTCTATTTTAACTCCTTGGTCTGATAAATCAAAATCGGTTCTTGTTATACCAATTTCACATAAATCTTCAGAGCCCCAAAAAGGATAAACCTCAATAGTTTTTCTAAATGTTTTAATTTGTGGAAGTGAGTCAATATCGACACTAGCCTTAAATTCGTAAGCGGATTTAAATTCCTCTAAACCGAATCCTTTTCTTAAGTAATCGTCAGGTCTTAATGAGAAACAACTAATATCTGACAAATCCACGTCACACACTATGATTTGTTCACCCAGTGGTACTCCCCAAATCATAAAGTCACCCGCACTATTTGTTTTTACGGTGTACTTGTAATATTTTTCATATACTTCTAAAACTTCCTCCCTATCTAAAATGTCCGTTTGGTCTGGAAATGTTCCTGTCGCCGCGTGTCCACTATGTTGTCTTCTAGCGGGTAACAAATTGTATCGGTAGTGATTATCGTCTTTAACTGAAACATCCGTGTACGGATATAACGCCGATATTACAGGGTCGTTTACATCGTCATCGTCTAATGGTACGAAAATTGAAACTCGAGCGTTTGGTACTCCAAAACCATTATTTACGGTAAGTCTACCACAAACAACACCATAGTCAGCACATAACGATGTGTATACGTCCCTTTGGGATAATTTTAAAGACAACAATTCCAATAAATCGAAATCTTGTTTGACTTCAAATTTAATGTATTGGTCTTCTCCAATGTTGGTATGAATTCTATGTTTTTGTATCATCTTATAATAAATAGAAACTCAATGGTTTTCTTATAAGATAACTAAAAAACAAATTAATATGTAGCCGAAGTTAAAGTTTTTACTCTGACTTTAATATCACTTTGTGGGAATCGAATTTGACAAATTTGATTTGATTTCATATATATGGTCGAATCGAATTGTAATATTTCTTTTGTGATATTATCCTTGTAAGCTTGAGAGATTTCGGCTGATGAATATTTTCCACCGATTTTGTTGAATACTCTAACATCAACAACGTTCACAACCCCCGTTACATTACCTATTTCTCTCATTAAGTCACCAACAAACAATGGGTCTCCCATTTTTCTTTTGTCGATAGCGAAGAAATTTGTTACGGTATTAACAGTTTCTTTTAGTACGTCACTTTGACTTTCGTTTTTATTTACAACCAAATCAACCTCTAAACCTAAATCAATAACCTCACCGCTCATAATGTCTAAAAAGTCATTTAACATTCTAAATTTAGACAAATAGTTCAATACGTTATTCTTAAGTGTGTTAGATACTATATCCGTTAAATTACCTTCACTATCGTAAGATAATAATTTAATTCTCACTTTGTTGTCTTCTTCCATCACACTAACCTTAGCAGGTGCTCCATAAGTCGATGGCATTGTTTCAATTAAAGACTTATAATCATTTAATGTCACCGCTCTGTTTTGTGCAGCAAAGTTATATGCAACCATATTTCTAATCTCTTCTATAGTTGGTGAATCCGCACCACCCACCGCAGGTGTGATATTGGTAACTCTTAATGATTGATATACTTGGTCATTTATCGTTGAATTTGGTCCGTTTAATGCAAAATCAATTGTATCTATTGATGTTATTACATTAACCCCAAGATTTGATTCTTTACCACCACCAATACGATATTTGATGAATAATGTGGTATTTGCTCTTGGTATGTTACCCAATGAGTTATTATTAAGGAAAGTCGCTATATTAACTTTCATTGTTCCGTTCATATAGTTATCCAAATTATCCATTGGGTCTACATTTCCCGAACCGAAAGTAATACCAAAATAACCTTCAGGTGTATACTCAGTAATAAATTTATTATCAACTCTAAGGTAATCACCAGATTTAAAATTATCTGTATCTGAAATGGTAGTTGCGTCCTCAATAAAAACTCTATCTTCCATTAATGATTTAACTTCATACCATTTATTTCCGTTTGTGAATTCATCATATGTAGGGTTACTGGCGTAGTTTGTTCCTGATTTATGGATTACACTAACAACACCCAAAACGTTTTTCTCAGGTAGGTATAGTTTTAAGAATGGTTTTTGGTCAACCTCGTTAATAACTCTTCTATAAATCTTAGTTGTTCCATTTACAACCGCCTCTCTTTTGGTGATAGTATATGATATTAATTTACTATTGTTATCAAAATTTGGAATCTTTAATCTATTAGGTTCACCTTTACTATTGAAAGGATTTGAAAAATCAATATCCTCAAGAGTTTCAAATATTTGTCCTCCACCTGAAACTTGAGCTCCTGCTTTTAGAATACCCTCATATCTTTCGTCATCTTTATCACCTCTAACAGGAACGTTAATTGAGAAATCACATAACGCAACTGACGGTCTTAAACCAGGTAGTCTAATACCATAAGTTTTTGCAATATGAAATAATGATTGTCTTTGTTGTGCAAAGTCCAACATTGTTTCTTGCCAAACTCTATCTATATGAAAATGTAAGTTATCAGCAACCGCAGCATTTAAATCAAGTAATACTGAATAAATTGATGCATCGTTAAAGTTACTTATTAATTCTGGATAATACTTTTTAGTTAATGAAACTAACTCGTCTCTTAAACCTGCAAAATCTCTTGTTGCGTATGATATTTCTTTTGCCATTTTATATGTTAATAATTATAAAGTCTGATACTGAAAATGCTCCGTTATTTACTGTATAATCAAGTTTAACTTTCGCTGTATAAGGTTTACTCGAATAATCGGAAACTCTAAACAATCTCTCGTCTTCGTCTTGTGTATACGTTTTTGTTTCATCAGGGTCATTTTCCGCTGACATTATGTTTAAAGATTTGATTTCAACATTTGGTATGAATTTTCTTATACCCTCACGAATCTCCTCCTCAATATGATTGAATGTTACTACATCATTTTGTTCAAAAATGTATTCATATAACCTTGTTCCAAAGTCCGGTAAGTAATATCTTGTACCCTTTCTTGTTAAAAGTAGGTGTATGAGATTAGCTCTTACTTCTCTCTGTGGAGACTCGGTAGTTTTTAAGTAATCTCCGTATCTACTATCTCTAAATGGATAGTCAATTCCATATGATGTTAATGCCATATCAATAAATATAAACTAAACTAAAATGGGAATAAATAAAAAACCCGACCGAAGTCGGGTTAATTTGGTGTCTTGATATTCACCCCCTGTATTCTCGAGACCTGGAAGCTCAAGGTACGCCTTGACGACATTAGTACTTTGAGGGAGCCTCCCATTATCTTTATGAACCACAACCCTCACACTCAAATGGTGAGTCAGTTGGTTTCATACTTAAAGCTGTTTCATTTTGTTCAAACAAAATCGACTTAGTTGGTAATTCGACATTTTGTGTGTTTGCTGATGTCGTTTCCACTTTTTGTGGCGCTGACATTTCCACACCCAATGTTTTGATTGCGTCAACCGCCGCTCTTGTTCTTAGATAGTACATACCCGTTTTTAAACCTGATTTCCATCCAAAGATATGCGCTGCCAATAATTTTGGTTTGGTCACGTTATCAATAAATAAGTTCAATGACTGAGATTGGTCAATGAAAATAGACCTATTTGCTGCCATTTGTAAAATTCTCTTTTGAGACATTTCCCAAACCGTTTTATAAACCTCTTTTAATTCCGTAGGTATTTCAGGTATATTTTGTACTGAACCGTTTTCAAAAATTAATTTGTTTTTGATTGTGTCATTCCACATACCAACTTTTAATAGGTCATTAACCAAATGTTTGTTGATTACTACAAACTCACCACCCAAAGTTCTTCTAAGATATAAGTTGGTTGTGAATGGTTCAAACGCTTCGTTATTACCCAAAATTTGTGCAGTAGATGCTGTTGGCATCGGTGCAACTAATAATGAGTTTCTAACACCATAGTTTACCACTTCTTTTCTTAGAGACTTCCAATCCCAACGACCTGATAAATCTTTATCTGTTTTGTCCCACATTTGGAATTGGAAAATACCTTTCTCAATTGGTGAACCGACAATAGATTCATAAGGACCTAATACTTTAGATAAATCTTTTGAAGATGTAAGTGCCGCGAAATAAATTGTTTCAAAGATTTCTGTTTGTAATTTATCCGCTTCCTCACTTTCAAAAGGAATACTTAATAGACAAAATACGTCAGCTAATCCCTGAACCCCCAAACCAACAGGACGATGTTTGAAATTTGAACGTTTTGTTTCTTCGGTTGGGTAAAAATTTAAATCGATTACGTTATTCAAGTTCTTTACGACTTGGTAGGTATATTCATATAATAGTTCGTGATTAAACTCACCATTGATAATATACTTAGGTAATGCGATTGATGCTAAATTACAAACCGCTTGTTCTGTTGGAGAGGAGTACTCAAGTATTTCGGTACATAAGTTTGATGACTTAATTGTACCTAAGTTCTTTTGATTTGATTTATAGTTTGCGGGGTCCTTATATAACATATAAGGTGTACCTGTTTCAATTTGTGCGGTTAAAATAGCGTCCATTAACTTTCTTGCCTTAACCACTTTTCTAGCTTTTCCTTCTTGTTCATATTGTTCATATAAACGAGTAAATGCTTTGTCTTCAGGACTATCATACGCATCTGATAAACCCGGCGCTTCGTCAGGAGAAAATAGTGACCAATCACCATCACTCTCAACACGTTGCATAAACAAATCAGGTGTCCACATAGCCAAGAATAAATCTCTAGCTCTCATTTCTTCCTTACCGTGATTCTTTCTTAAATCAATAAAATCGAAAACATCAGAATGCCAAGGTTCCAAATATATAGCAAATGAACCTTTACGTTTACCTCCTTGGTTAATCCAACGAGCAACTTCATTGTATGTTTTCATCATTGGTATTAAACCATCAGATTCTCCACCAGTTCCCTTAATGTAAGAACCTTTAGCACGAACATCGTGTACGTGTAATCCGATACCACCAGCCCACTTAGAAATCTTTGCAACGTCTTTGATTGTATCAAACAACCCATCAATATCATCACCTTTGTTACCAATTAAGAAACAAGAAGACATTTGTGGTCTACGTGTTCCCGCATTAAATAATGTAGGTGTTGCGTGAGTATAGAAGTGTTGTGACAAGTCATCATAAATTCTTAACGCCATTTGTACATCACCTTTACAAATACCAACAGCAACCCTCATATACATATACTGAGGTCTTTCTACAATTCTGTCACCAATTTTCAACAAGTACGAACGTTCTAAAGTTTTGAATCCGAAGTAATCAAAATCCAAATCTCTATCCATATTAACCGCACCATCAATAACTTCTCTATTTTCCATTACAAAACTATAAACATCATCAGAAATCAATGTTGACTCTTTACCTGTCTTAGGTTCAATAAAAGAATGTAGTTCTTTGATACACTGTGAAAACTTTCTTGGTGTTGATTTATGTAAATTAGATACCGCTATCCTACCCGCTAACTTAGCATAATCAGGGTGAGTTGTGGTCATCTGTGCAGCAGTTTCTGCCGCCAATTTATCCAATTCAATTGTTGATATCCCGTCATAAATTCCTTGAGTTACCTTTAAAGTAATATATGTTGGGTCAACGTATTCCATATTTAAATCGTGACATAAAGCACTAATACGTTTAGTGATTTTGTCATATCTCATTTCTTCTAATTCACCGTTCCTCTTTTTAACTTTCATTTTATATAAAAACTTTTAATTTTAAAAATCCATATCAGAAAACGCACTATCAAGTTCTTCGTCTGATTTATTATGTACTCCTGCTTTTTGATATTCAGCAACTCTTTTCTCAAAGAAATTTGTTTTTCCTTGGATTGCAATGTTCTCCATAAAATCAAAAGGATTTGTGGTATTGTAAACCTTAGAACATCCTAAAGCAACTAACAATCTATCCGTCACGAACTCAAGGTATTGAGCCATCAAATCAGAATTCATACCAATTAAACGAACAGGTAATGCTTCAAGGATAAATTCCTTTTCAATTTCTAATGCACCACAAATAATATCTTTAATCTTCTTTTCAGATAATTTATTTTCAATATGGTTATTGTAAAGATGACAAGCATAATCACAGTGCATACCTTCATCACGAGAAATTAGTTCGTTTGAAAAAGTAAGACCCGGCATTAAACCTCTCTTCTTTAACCAAAATAATGAACAGAATGAACCTGAGAAGAAAATACCTTCAACAGCCGCGAACGCAATTAGTCTTTCAACGAATGTACCGTTGTCAATATAGTTCATAGCCCACTTTGCTTTCTTTTGAATAGCGGGAACAGTCTCAATCGCATTAAATAATTTATTCTGTTCTTCTTTGTCTTTAATGTATGTGTCAATCAACAATGAATACGTTTCACTATGAATGTTCTCCATCATAATTTGGAAACCATAAAAGAATTTCGCCTCAGTATATTGAACAGAATTAACAAAATTCATTGCAATGTTTTCATTAACAATTCCATCAGACGCGGCGAAGAACGCTAATACGTGTTTGACAAAATGTTGTTCGTCATTGTTCAATTTATTTTCCCAATCTGAGATATCCTGTGATAAGTCGATTTCTTCAGCGGTCCAAAAACACGCTTCTTGTTGTTTATAAAGTTTCCATAAATCGTGATGTTCGATTGGAAAAAGGACAAATCGTCCAGGATTTTCTTGCAAAATCTTTTCAGTCATCGTTTTAGTTTTTTTTTGATTAATTAATTAATATTTGTTTTTTTTCTTGGGTCTTCTTGTACACCTCCGCAGCTCTGTTAGCTCTTTCTTGTGTTTTTTGTTCTTCGAATCCAAGTAGGGTGTTTTGACTATCTGTGTCAATGATTAACATTTCATTGTTAAATGTGCAGTTTTGGAATATAACACCATCTCTACCAATACGAGATTTCAATAATGTCATAGTTGCCAAGTTGTGTTCTTTTTGTTCCATCGTTTTACCAACTGACATTACTACGTGTCCAATTTGTGCTTTTTTAATTGAACCACCCATTTGGTCTGTGGTAACAACTTCTGAAGCAATTGATTCACGATTACCTTGTGTTGCTGTCCAAATGGCAATATTAAATTCCGATGTCATTGCTTCTAAACTTCTCATAATTGAACCCTCTCCTTTCCATTCTTCACCAAAGGTAGACCTTTCTGGTGAAATACAATCAACATAGTCAATTAGTAACACATCGACAACAAATCCCTCAGAATGTAATTTTCTAATTTTAGATTTGATTTCAGAAATTGTAACTGAATCACTCGGCATCTTCAAAAGTTTTAACTTACCTTTTGAATTCGCTTCCATTTCTTTAACCTTCGCAATTACTTCTTCTTTTCTTTCGATTTGGTCATCAGGTGCAATTCCACTCCAAATTGTGTAATGCTTTCTTAAGATGTTAGTAACATTATCTTCAAAGAATATTTGAAGTACGTTTTTACCATCTGCGTGTGCACTATTTGCAATTTTGGTAAGTAATGTGGTTTTACCTGTTCCTGTAGGTGCTAATACAACGCCCAATTCACCAATACCGAGACCACCCTTCAAAAGATTATCAATACCCACAATCCCCAATGGGATTGGAACTCTTGAGTCTTTCTCTAAAGCGGCTGACGGATTTTCAAACACATCTCTAATATCGTCTGATGTTGCACCTACTTGTAATGCCTTTTGAATTATCTGTTCAATCTTTCTATATTCTTCAAAATCACCGTTTTCTATAATCTTCTCAACAGTCTTAAGTTCTTTTTTTAATACTTGTTGTTTACAGAAATTCATTGCGGTATCCATAATCCAAGACTCATTAGTTAAATCGTGTTCTTGAACTCCTTTTAAGGTGTCCATATGGATTGAAGATGTGGTATCTTTGTTATTCTCAACTAAGATTTTCTGAGCTAACGTTTCGTAAGACGGCATCTCCCCATATGTACCATACAATTCTTTAATATTTTCAATAATATATCTGAAATATGGACCATCAAAGTACTTACTTTCAATTACATCAACAATAGTGACTGCAAATTTTTTGTTTTCAATTATTACCTTAATTAAGGATTTTTGGAAATTCTGACCAAGTTGACCAAAGTTTTTTTCACTCATTAGATGTATATGTTTATATATTAAAAATATTATTAAAGTTCGTAACCCAAATAGGTAGTTTCAAGTTCATAGTCTGACAAAACATCAGTTAAGTCTGACAAAATTTTCCTAACTTTAGGTCTAACATCAACCGCATATCTTGCCTTTGGGTGGTAGACGTGTGCGGGAAATATTCTTGAAATAAATACATCGTCATTTAACTTAACTTCCAATAAAAAGTACTCTTCTTTTTGTGGTTCGTTCTCTTCCACATTCTCGTTAGACAAGAAATAATTTTGATTTTCACACATATAGTCGGAACTTTTTATTTTCAAATCTTCAGCAATTTCGTCACAAATATTTTTCACTGTGTAGTGTAAATCTAGTGACCTTCTAGCCTGTGGATTATACCCCTTTACGTTAAAGAATCTTTGAATAATGAAATTACCTTCAAGGGTTAAAAGGAATTCAAATTTTGTTACGTCTTGATTGTTCATTTTACTTTTTTTTTAATTTAAAAATGTGTTTATTTTTTTCTTTTCTGGTTAATCTTAGAAATGGATTTAAGAATACTATCCATTTATCATCTGATTTAGGTAATAAGAGGAATATCCCATCCTCCATCATCATTTTCATTGTGTTTTTATATGACCTACCCTCAGTATCCAAATTTTCATTTATTAATAGGGTAATTTGTGATTTAGCATCATCATCTAAAAATGGGATATCTAAATTCACTATTCTATCATTGATGTCAAAAAATTCTTCCCCGAACACACCATACTTGGTGACTCCAGTTAATAGGTTTCTAACCAACCAATTATTTTTATCTTGTTCAAATAATAGGTTACCTTTTTCTTTAATTTCTGAAAGTGTGAGAGGTGTGTTTTTTATCTCAGGAAAAAGAGATATGAGTCTTTTAATCCCCATATTCTTTATCCCTGAAATATTGTCTGAAGGGTCACCACATAAGATTTTAATTAATTTTACATTTTCAATTAAAATTGTTTCGTGGTCGTATTCAATTGTATCCTTCGGTTTGTATAATTTACCGTGTGAAGGATTAAATAATTGAGTATGTTCATTAACAAGTTGTGCTAAATCTCTGTCTGAAGAATAAATAATCTTTTTTTCATTAGGGGAGTTTTGAACATAGTATGCGATACAATCGTCGGTTTCGCAATTTTTATATTCACCTTGTCTAACATAAAGTTCTTCAAGGTATTGTTTTATTCTTGTCCTTTGATAATTGTAATTATCAATCTCCTCTTCAGTTCTTAATCTACTTCGTCTATTCTCTTTGTATTGGTGATATATTTGTTTTCTTAGGATTGCGGAATCTTCTCCATCCCAAAACACTACAATTTTATCTAATTGATATATCTCAAACGCTCTTCTAAGAGTATTGATAAAATGATAAATTCCTCCAATATGTTTGCCCTTATAGTAATGGTTTTTGAGACCATAGAAACCAATCGTAAGTAAATTATCTCCATCAACAAGTAAAACGGACATTTAAATTTTTATTATAGATTACTCTTCTTCTGTTACAACTTGTACGTCTGCGATGTCTGTAACGTTAACACCTAATTGTTTACCGATATACTCACCATTGTCTCGTTTGTATTCTTCGATAGAACGTTTTTCTTCAGTATCGTCTTTACCGTGCATAAATCCTTGTGGAGTTACCAAGATACGACCATCCTCATATCCACCACCATTAATGTGGTTCTTACTGATTGAGATTTTAGTACGTGTTGCGATTCTGATTTTTCTCTTATCTTTAGTGATAGAGATTTTAGTAGTTCCCGCACCTTTTTGGTTACCAAATAAGAATACCAATGATGAGTTTAACCAAATGGCTTCTCCACCTTTAGCTTTGATTTTTGGTTGTCCAAAAGGATTATCAGGTAATTCTACCCAAGGTTGGTTAACAATAACCAATGTACTTGTGTAAGGTTTGTCTGTTCTCCTTGAACCTGCAATACGTTGGTTGATGCCCATACCAATCTTATCAGCTAAAACTGATGCGTTGTGTTGTTTACCGCCTTTACCATCAAAAGTCATTTTACAAGGAACTGAACCTACTGAATCCCAAAGAAATAATAAGTCGTGTGGAATGTCTCCTTTTTGTTGTGCATCTAATAAGTCGTTGATATACTCAGTAATTTGTTCGATGTATTCGAAATCACTATTAAAAAGATAATCACCTTCTTTATCAAATCCCATTAACTCTGCGTGTTCCCAACTCCATTTCTGTTCTGTAATGATGAACACAGGAATGATTCCTTTCTTTTGAGCGTCAACCGCTGTCTTTACTAATGCGGTCGTTTTACCCGTATCACTATGTCCTAATAACATATTGATGTGACCCATTGCAGGACCCGGTAAACCTGTCGCTTCTAAGAAGGCGTCACCCAAATCGAAGAAACGGTCTGGTTTGTATTCAGCTTCTTTCGAGAATTTCTTCTTGATTGCTGAAAAGTCTGTTTTTTTAATACCTGCCATTGTTTTGTTTTTAAAATGGGGTGGATATTTCACCACCCCTTAAATTATTTAGAACGGTAAATCGTCATTTGATTCTTCCTCATCTTGTGGGTCAGTATAAGTTACTGACGGAGTAGATGGTGTAGACGGAGTAGATGTACCAATTGTTGCTTCACCTGTTGAGTTTGAAACGAATTTCTTAGCCTCACTATCCCAACGTGGAACTTCACCTCTTGCTACCATTTCAAGATAATCTTCTCCTTTCTTAGAATAAACATCAGCCCAAGTTAATTCATCATTTGTCCATTGTTGTGCAATTGATGGGTCTGTGTGTAGTGGAGATGGGTCATCAGGAATTACTGAACTGATTGTTGTGTATTCTTTACCATTACCCGCTTTAGTTAGGGATAATGTAAGAATTAAGTCACGACCTTTTTCAACATCTGTAACATCACCTTTGGTTCTGAAAATTGGGTGGATTTTATCCAATACCCCATCTGCCTTTGTGTTGTGTTTAAATCTCCAAAATTTTGGTCCGTCTTGTTCGTTATCACGGTCGATAACTTTAACGATGTAGAAACCACGAGAACGATAGCTTCTTGCTAAGTCTCTGTCTTCTTGTACACCTGTCATCATTAAACTTTCATAAACTTCATTTAATGGTGAACGTTTACCCTCTTGTGCGGGGTCATATAATTTAGTCCATTGTCCATCAACCTGAATTTCGTGAAATTTAACAGGTACGAATGGAGTTCCACCATCTGCAGGTGGTAAAATACGAATACGTTTTTCCACACTTCTTACACCTTTTGGTAAGATTGTTGTGAAATACTTCTTCATTCTATCCTCTTGGGATACTTTGTTTGCACTGCCGCTTGCGGCGTTTTTGGTCTTCTCATACTGAGCAAGTACCGAATCTAATACTGACATAATAATTGGGTTTTAAATTAAATAATAATTTATCTATACCTAAAGTATAAACAAAAAAAGCCGGATTGTCAAACCCGGCTTCAAAAATTTTAAGGAATTTTTATTCCAACGTTAAGAGATATGATAATTTGTTTACGTCAGCTAAAATCTCGTCTTTAATGTTTAACAAATCTGTATCTTTTTCTTGTGACAAACCATTTGCAATTCCAATGATGTTAGATTTTAAAGTTTTTAAAAATGTAGTTAAATCCAATTCGGACAAATTCTGTAAATTAAGTGTTCTTTCATTTTCACTTAATGTGAATCTACCATACTTACCCATCGCAACTTCAACAAATGAATCTATCTTTTCATCCATAGATGAATATATGTCTCCAAATGCAATATGTCTAGAATATCCTTTGGTTTGCCAATGTAATATTTTAAATTGTATCTGTGCTTCTAATAAAAATTGAACGTTAGTACTGAGGTTCATTTTCGTCTTGGTCTGGATTGAATGATTTCATTATTTGTTCTTTTCCGTAACTTTCAACTTCATCCTTAGTTAAAACATACTCATTTTTACCGGTTTGTCTCATTTCTTCTTGTTTTTGACTGAAGAAGTCTTGTGGGTGTTGATTAAATGGATATGAATCTAATGAACGCATTTCCAATTTCTCCTGTGGAGTTTTTGGTTTAACTTGTTCAATTCTACTACCTAACTCATCAATCTTAGCCATCACTGAATCCATTTGAGCTAACTTTTGTTCTAAATCAGATAACTTACTGAATACACCGTCCATTTTTTGGATAACATCATTATTATTATCTTTTGTACTATCTAATTGGTTTTTGATATTTTTAGTCATATTAACTAAATCAGTAATATCAATCTCTTCAGTACCTCCCGCAGCGTCAGTGGCAGGTGCTCCTTCAACAGGAGGTGCTGCAGCATCTACAGGTGCCCCTTCCGCTGGCGGTGCTGCTAATGGGTCAGCCGGTGCTCCTTCAACAGGAGGTGCCGCCGCCAATGGGTCGGCCGGTGGAATTGCGGGAACAGCAGCGTCTGCACCCATATCTTGTTCCAAAATCATTGTTTGTGTGTATTTGTTAATCGCTTTGTGACGATTTAACTCTTCCATTAATTTTTGCTCTAACATAGTATTAGTCTTGTAATAATTGTCTACCGTCTTCGGTAATATATTTTTTATTGATTCTTTCAACGATTCCGTCTTTTGACCTTATGATGTAGCACTCACCAGTAACTAAATCACACTCTTCTCTTTCCATTCCATCTTGGGATACTCCCTTAACAGATTTAGGATTTAAGAATTGGTCCACCGAGTTTTTTATTTTTGAATTTTCCATATCTTTTTATATAAATATCAAGAAATTTTTAAATTTTATTTTATTAATCGGAAATAAACAACATCTCCCTCAAATAATCCAAGTTCATCCATTAACGCTTTGGACATTCCTATACCATATGGTATTCCTGCTGCGGGTCCTGTATTAACCGGACCGATAAATCTTCTTGTAGTGTAATCGTAACTATAACCTAATGTAACCTTTTTGTTGACTTTAGGGTCAGGATTAAAGAATTCAGTTTTTGGACTACCTTCTAAGATATTGTTAGGGGTTACTGTGTTATCAAACAAGAATTTAGTTGAGTAGAATTTATCTTTATCCGAATTAGGACTAAGTTCTGACCACTTAACAACACTACTTGTTTTAGTATTTCCCGACATAAATTCATATCTACTCACAAATCCCATATCTATGTCGTTATTAATAGGATAGTTTTTACCTCCCATTATTGTAACGTTAGCTCTTAACCACTCTTCATCGTTAAATCTAACTAATTGAACGTATTTCTCATTTTTAAATCCGTTGTACGATATACCATAAGGTGTTGATGATGCATTCTCGATAATTTTCTCACCGCTAACAGTTTTTGTACCTGGGTCATAAACATAAGTGTTACCCTTATTATCCTGTACTACCTTTTCGTTATTTGTTTTATTTGCAAGTTTCTGATTTTCATCCTTAACCTTTGCAACCGCTTTGGACACCATTTTATCAAACAACGCACGATAACTTGCCATAAATGAATCTTTAGGGTCAGGTAATGACGTAATTGGTATTCTTGTACCTTTAAATGTTGTTTGAATGTTATTATTTGAAATGCTGTGGTTTACTTCCTGAATCCAATAGGTACCTCTAAACAATGGTATGTTCTTAAGATAAAAATACATTGTTGGTTGTATCATAACATTACCCATCATAGTAACATCACAGGTATATGATTGTGACCTGTAAATGTCAAATAATCCAATATCCACTTGTGCGGTGCTTGAACCGGTTTCACTAGCTCCTAATCTCTCCAACACCGCAAATGACTCTGAGGTATTTTTAACCGATGATTGATTTAATTCAAGACCCTTAAAAATACTTTGATTTTGGTCACCGAAACTAACCTCAAATGCAACCGCTTTATTAGATTTAAAGAAATCTATAGTGTTAAACACCTCAGGTGCTATCAACACGGGGTTGTTGTTTGGTTGTTGGATGTTAAAACTATCATCCTTAAACATCATCTTTTTATTCACCTCACTCATTTCCAAATACTTAGAAGTTGGTCCTGTGTATTGTAATATGATTTTAGGTGACGATTCTTGATAATCGACTTCTAAGAATGTTCCAAATATATTTTTAGCAACAGTTTTTGATGGTGTTATCTTTGATTTGTTGTTATAGTTTGTTCCATAGAAATTAACATAAGCAGGCATTGCTCTCATATCAAATCCCGTTCTTGAGATAAGATTCGAAATTGTACCGTATAAGTTTTGTTTTTTAGAATTTCTTTGGTCTCCAATTTCTATTAATTTTTTGATGTCAATATAAACCGAATCACCGATGTCGACATTTGCTTTATCTAAAAATAAGAACTCTTCCAATAAATTTCTTTGACCGATAGAATTACCGGCAATCCATTTATCGTTAAATGATTTAAAGAAGTTATATAATTCTAATTTAATTATATCGTCATTATATCCTCTGTCTATCTTTAATCTTTGTTCTACATTATCCGCTTTAAGAGTACTGAATCTACCAGTTAATACTTTTAAGAATAACGCAAGTCTATTCGCTTGTCCACCGACTTTAGAAAACGCATCGCTATCTTTTAATATAATGTTGTTTCTTAAGTAATTAACAAAAGTTGCTTTACTAATTCCATATCCCGCTTTTCTAAAACCTGCATAAATGTATATTAAGAATCTAAATCTCTTAATATTTTCTTCACTAAGTTCAACATTATTATATCTAAAGAAATCTTCATAATAGTTATCCATATCTTCTCCAAGATATAGTTTAATATAGTTCTGTGTTTCTGTGTCGATTTGCCCAGAATCAAACGCGAGTCCCGTTGAGAATCTTTCAACATTTGCTTGTGCAAAACCTCCCAATACGTGTGCATTAATTTCTTTAGGGTTTGATAAACTTAACTTAACCAAATTATCGTTACTTAATATATCATTGGTTATTTGATAAAGTTTTTCTTTTTGTCTCCAATAAGCATTCAACATAAATTCATTCATACCAGGAGCGTTGTCAATATTGTCTGTTGAATACTTTGGTATTGAAACTAATTCTTTAAGTATTTTTTTAAATGTGTTATACTTGAATTTATATTTTGATTGTGGTACTTCTTCATTTAATGTATCAGACGCGAATTCAAGGAACATATCTTCAAAGACATCTAATATTTCAGGTTTAAATGTTGCAATTAAATCAACAATTTTTCTATTGTTCGCTGAAATAGATGGTAACGAATTATTCTTTACCATATATTGACTTGGTGGGTTAAAAGTTTCTCCACTATAAAGTGGTGATTGATTACCCATATAAATTTGGTCATAGTTTGACCAATAGGTTTTAAAATTATCTTGTTCGTTTCTACTAAAACCTGTCAGATTTGAATAAACGTGTCCTGAACCTGGTAGTAATGTGTATCTTTGGTCTTTTGAATCGTATTTTGAGTTATCAATCATAACACTCCAATTCCAAGCACCGTCACCACCAATTTTGTAAATTGGTTTTACAACACCTTTGTTAACCATTTCAGTATACATCGTATTACCCGTTGCTATGAACGGATTATAGAAAGTATAATCATTTACTATTTGATGAAATATTGAATGATAGTATGGATAAAACCCAAAGTCTTTCGGATTTACTCCTCTAATAACGTTAAAACTTGCAGTGTTTCCTGATGTACTTCCAGTGAAAGGTACCTCATATGTTCTGTTTTGATTAAAATCATAAAACAAATTAGTGTCGATTGGTTCAGTTATACCTGATAAAATATCTACACCTTCTAATATGTGTTTTTTATATCTATGATATAATGCTCCCCACTTTAATATTAAATGATATGGTACATAATGAGTTGCACCAACTTCTCTAAACATTGAAGACATTAAAACTCCTTCGTCATTTGTATTTATAACCGCTTGTAATCCAATGTTTAAATTATCTTTTAATGGATGTGCTAAGTCTTTAAAGTTTAATTGATTTAACAGTAAGTAAGCAGAACCTGCATATCTTCCTTTTGATGTTCTATTTTGATAATCATTGTATAGTTGTTTATGAAAATACGGAGTATTAATCATCATCCTATAATCCGTGGTAGGAGCGTTTTGATAATCTACTGTATCAAAAAAGATATAATTATTAAATAAGTTTCTACCTGTTTTAGTGTTTCTTGATGTACTTCCTGATACATCAACAACATATTCCACAGGGTCAGACCATACCCACATTTCAGGTTCAATTGATGAAGAAATAAAATCTTCAACAGTATTTAACCTAACCATACCTTTAAGGTGTATTTGGTTTTTAGTAAATCCTGATGATAATAAACTGTAACTATATTCAGTTGAATTAAAAGGGTATATGTTTACCCTATACTCCTCACCAACATAGTTGATTAAGTTTTGAGCTAAGTTTGGATAATATCTATTATTATCCAAAGATTTATTCTTAGGTACGTATTTTTCAACTTTAAAATCTGCCTCCAAGGATTCCCTAATATATGGTATTGTTGGGAGTTGGTCTTCGTAATATGGATATCTTTCATAGGCTGAAAATCCTAACATATATTTCTTCAAGTCTTCAGGATTTTTAACTGATGTTTTTAAAACCTCAATAATATCAAAATCTTCAGCAATTCTATTTTTAAGATTATCAAATTCTAACAACGCTAATTCTTGTATCGTATTGTTACTAAATGAATCTATAGTTGTAATATATGTTGCTCTTTCCCATATTTCATATAGTATAGAAGCAATTGATTTATCTTCGTATGGAATCACATTGTTTAAATGTGTTAACATACTGATATCTCTTTTTTGTAATGATTCAGAATCATTGTTTGTTATATAGTCAATTAAATCAGGACCATTTTCGTTTGAATCATTACTCTCAACTTTTTTGGTTGATACTGCGTGATAGTTTTCTACAAAATCAACTTCAGGCCATAATTTCTTATCATAACTCTGTAGTTTTTTTGACATTTCAAAAGAACCAGGGTAAACTAAAACATTTTGTTTTTTACCCGTTGCTGGTTTTTTAACTTCGGGCCAAGGATATATTGATTCACCAACACTATCGGTTGACACTGAATTAAGAATATCTTTTCTTTGTTCAGCAACTTGGAAAGCTTTATAATGTGTGTCTTTTAATAATCTAATATATGTGTCTGCACTTGCAAGAATTAAACCCACAACATTACGAATCGTAGGTTCAAACCCAATTCCGATATCTCTTCTTTTGATGATATCGTTCATTTTTTTCTCGATTAACTGTTCTAATTTGTTTCTTTCTTCGATGTAATCTTTTTGGATGGTGTACAATGTCTGTAACATTCCATTTATGTCAACACCAATTTTGGAATCTATTTTGTAAAAGTTTTTAATATTCAATAACGCGTTACCTGAGATTGTTCTCGTACTAATAGTTTTGTCTTTCAATAATTTCACATCTCTATTCTTACCAAACGCTTGGTTATTATCCATCGCCTGTACGTTGGTTTTGATTAACAACTCTAACGTACCGGGTGTTGACCCTGTAAGCATTGCTAATGAAGTTGCTGGTTTACTTTTCTCTAATAATACGTTCCATTCTATTTCTTCGTTTGGTTCTTTTCTAAAAAATTCAGCACTTAAGTTTCTTGATTTCCAAGATAATAAAGCCTTTTCAAAGTTTTTTAAAACGTTATCAAACTCACGAATACCATTTAATACTTTTGGGTCAGCAGTTTTTGAAAATATTTCTTCTTCTAAAATACTTTCTAATCTTTGTGCAATTTTAATAACTTCCCTTAATGTTTTATCAGGGAAGGTTTTTGGTAGTAGTCCTTTTTGTCTATACTCAGCATAAACAGATTTTAAAACTGTTAAACCTCTACTTGTTTTTCTAACTACCTTATCATATTTTTTTGTTTTCTCATTAAACTTACCATCTCTGATACTTTCAATTGGGTACATATATGGGGCTTCCATAATACCATCCAACGGAATATCATTTAGGTATGCATATGTTGAACCAACAAATGTTGTTTCTATTTCAAAGTTACCATTTGTTGAATTGAATCGTGAATTGAACTTAACTAAGTGAAGTCTATATCTTATCGCTTTTCCATAATAACCTTTTATGGTTAAATAAAAAATTGGCCAAGGTAAATGGAAAAACGCTTTGTATGGTGAATTTTCAGGAGACTCAAAAAGTGTCTTACCTCTAACATCCACAAATTTAATGTTGACTTGGGGTATTACATTGACTCCCTGTATTTGTACGTTAATACTTTCAATACCAAAACTTTGAGCAGTACTATCAAATTGATAAAACTCACCTGTTGGTATTTTATTTCCGTCTTTATCTTTTTTTGTTTTTTGGTCATATTCAGTATATGCATCGGTCCACTTTGAATCAAAGTCTCTTCCTTCCGCATTTCTCATTAAATTGAAAGTACCCTTTGCAATTGATGTTAATGTATTAGCTTCATTACCTGTTACCAAAGTTGTTCTTGGGATTAGGTCCGCCTCAAGATTCACATACATTACGAGTTCTTCTGGTTTACTTTCTCTTGATAAAACTTGACCGTCGGACACAACGCTATTAGGGTCGATGTACATTAAATTGTTTTGGTCGACCTTAACTAATATATCGTTTGTGTTTCCTTTTTTACTCGCCATAATATAACTTATACAATTCTACTCCCCTTTTATAGTCTTGTAAAGTCGTTACTAATGGAAATGGAACTCTAATAACAAAATTATCTTGAATTTCAAATTCAACGCTACCAGCCATTGGATTGGCTAACATAATTAACCAACCAAAATATGGTGTTCCGTAATATTCCTGTGACGCTTTATCAAGTCTATCCTTACCTTTTTTATATTGAAAATACTTGTCAGTAGACTTAATAGGTATTTCAATGCCTGGTATTATTTTAAAACTACCGTCATCTATAAAATATTGGTATCTATCAAAATATTGATTACTCATTTTTTCTTTTTATAGTAGTTTAATTTATCTCCTAACCTAACATCTGCAGAATGTAGTTTTATTAAGTTGGTTTTAGTTTCTCCTGACAAAACAAAGTCCTCATTTACAACTTGAAATTCAACTTTGTTAGTATTTTTAGGTTCAGGATATTTTCCAACTTTAACGTTAATCTCTTTTGGTTCTACAAAAAATTTGGTTAATTTTTTATCAATAGTCTTAATTACCCCATCATTAAAATTTACGGAATCTTTTTTGGTTAGTGTATCTAAAAGAACTTGTTTTTTACTATAAAGTAATAAACTAACAAACTCTTTAAAATTATCGTCGGATATTGTCATTTCTTTATCAAATATTAATGTAGTATCAATATCTACTAACATTTTTGGTTCATTTTTCTCAATAAATTCTACGCAATTTGAATAACTGCTGTAGATTTTATTTTTAGTAAATCCTGTTGGAGATGCATAATCAAATGTTGCCCCTGAAAAAACATTACTATCTGATACTTTACCGTCGTGGGTTGTATCTATAACAAAATTAAGTTTGTCTAAATTCGCAATTAAATCATTTCTTTTAGTTTCAAGTTCAATCGCCGTTTTATCGTCGGCGGCCTCTTTTAATATTTTAGTTAATTCATCCGAAACTATTGGTTTTAAATAAGTTTCAGTGTAATCTGTTAATGGTTTATTTAAAACATCATTTAGACCAAACATTGTGGTGATATTTGTTGCAGATAATTTATTACTCATTTTTACTCTAAATGCTGTTAATATATAACTTGTATATTTGTTCACACTTTTTTGTTGTCCAAATAATTGGACATTTAAATCAGTAACATTATTACTATTATCAACTTTTTTAATTGTAAAATCTTTTACCTCCCTATAAACAGGTGAGAAAAATGTACTAGCAATTTTACTACCATATTTTTTTGTAATATTACTTATAGCTTGAATATATGAGGTGTAATAATTTGTTGTTCCACCATAAACATTTTTTATTAACTTATCATAGTTCAATACCTTACCCGATAAATCACCAAGATATTGTCCTCTTGAAACGTTATTTGGACTTTCAGGATTAGGTGTTGGAACTAAGTTTGTTGGTACAGGGGTTTTAAGTCCTGACAATTTTTCAAGTTCTTGTTTATTGAATTTAGTTCTATCTTCGGTCGCAGTTGCTCTATAATCATATACTTCAGTATTTGCGTAGAAGTTTGATGATAATGCATTCTGTAATCTTTCAACAGGTCTTTCCATTCCGTGACCACCGATAAAACTAACTTGTAACGTTACATCCGCAATCATCGGTTGTATACCAATACCTTCGGGGTTTAAATCCCAAGGTGAGTTATCAAACTGAATATTCACATCTCTAATAATAACTTTAGAGTGATAAAAATCCCCAACTCTCATAATACAAATTGGTGGAGGTCCGAACGTGGTATTTCTAGCCGGTAAGTCTGTTTCATCGTTAATACCTTTAATTGGTATTGTGTCACCAGGTCTAATACATTGTTGTAAGAAAGTTAAACGTGTATTTAATCCTTCAGGTGTTGTTGAGTGGAACGCCGGATGAAAATACTTTAACTTTTCTTTTAACGAACTAAACGCAACAGGTGATGTTTCTTCTAATTGTTTGAAGTAGTAACACTCACCCAAAGTCTTCATTATAATTCTCTTTAATTCGTCAAGTGGTGGTTTTTCTCTCTTACCTTGTTCTTGAACAGGAATTACGTTTACCGGTGGTACGTTAGGTGGTGGAGTTGGTACGGGTGGTGGAGTTGGCACAGGTGCAGGATTATCTGCAGGTTTTGTTTTATATGAAATACCCACAGTTGTTTCTCTACAATAAAATGTAACAGGTGCCGTTCTTTTTAAATCTTTATTACTTTTAATTTCTTGATTGTGACAATCAATGTTTTTATCACCCGAAATTGTCGTTTTAAATTGTTCTCCTTTATTTGAAACAAAATTAAATTTTAATTCACCGTCATAATCATAACCCAAATCTCTGAATTTGATTGCAGGAATTTCGTCTACTATTTCTTTATCTTTTTCGTTTGGTGTTTTACCCCATTTCACTCCCTCTTTTATTATATCATATTTTGCACCTTCACCTTTTATACTTTCAACAATATCTTTTATAATACTTGAACTTCTTCTATATGAAAGTTTTAAATTGTATGTGTCGTCGGCAACAAATGATGTTGTTGATTGGAGTGATAATTTAATTTCTTGAATTTTTTTATCTTTCAATAAACCCTTAACATCCGTTAATAATTTAGTATATTCATTATACGTTGATGTTAATGTGTCAAACGCTTTATTTATTTCACTAACAGTTTTACCTGTTAATTCGGCAATCTTAGCATCCGTCGGTCTTACTTTGGTTTCTTCGTTATAAAGAATTTTATAATCGTTTTGACTTTTAGGTCCCCAAGCGTGATTAGGATTAAATAACGCATCATCACCAGTTAATAATCCTTGTTCTAATTCTTCCAAAAACGCACTTCTTTGATAAAGTTCATATTCTTCTTTAAATCTTTTACCTTGTAATTCTCCCGAATCTTTTTTAGGATAGTCATTTTTAAAATAAAGAGTAAACTTTTTATTTACAGGACCACCCGCTGCATTGTTTTCCGAACTATCACTTTTAGTTGGTGTGGAGCCAGGAACATCAGGAACATTTAAATCTTTAACAGGGTCAATTACTGTTCTTACTTTTTCAATAATTTTTGGGTCATTTGAAAATGAAAGATACCTTTGGATATTTTCAATATCGCTTTGGTCTAATGTTGTATATTTTCTAATTAAAGAATAAAAATCTAAATCTTCACACCCTGCAAAAAATGCATTAATATAGTTATCAGCTTGTTCATCTGACATACCTTTAAAATGTTCTCTAACTAATAAGTTTAAAATACTTGGGTGGTCAACTACAATTTTAAAAGACACACTACCATTTCTTGTTGTGTTTTGATATGTGAAAATTGGTTCAGGCCTCCCGAGGAAAATGTTTTCTTCCCATCTAGCACTATTTTGTTCACTAACTTTTAAATCATATGGAGGAAACCACATAACACGTCCACCATTATTACCTCTTTCACAATAAGGTAAATCGTTGTATGTAAAACCTGGTATGTTAGATGTCTTCCAAGCTAAGTTCTCAATTGAGAACATATATTTCTTAGCATAGAACCCACCATTACCTTTTACTATATTTGTTGACCCATCAAACGATGATTTACCATCTGAATTTGGATATATATTTAAGTTGTAAGGTGTGGACATTACAGATGAATCGTACTTTCTAATAAGACCAGTTCTTTTCATCGTATCCGAATAATTTAAGTGTGACCTATCTTTGGTCCACACTCTACAATATTCAACACCACTTTCTTCTCCTGAGTACATATTAACGTACTTAACGTTAGAACCTCTCGACATAACAGTATTACCGTCTCTAAAAACTCTACTTGTTTGGTCGATTACATTTGCAACGTGTGACCTTTGCTCAATACCATTAAATGGTAATGTATTAAGTAAATCTTGTGTTACACCTAATATTGAATCGTCTCTAAATCTAAAATTTGTTGATAGTGTTCCTGCGTATTGTGATTGTTCTGACGCAAATTCTTTGTTGTGTTCACCAATCTTGTTGGTTGATTTTTGACTAATCCAAGTTAATTTACCACCAATCGGTCCACCTTCAGTAATATTTCTTTTTCTTTGGAATAAACCCGCTTGAATTGGGTCAAACATTGATGACAAGTAAAAATTACTTCTTACAGGTCTATCATTAAAATCATTCATTGCGAATTTGACATCGTTACCTCTGTCATCTCCGATATACGCTCTACCTTTTGGTGCTTCCACACCTAAAAGATTTTTAACTCCTGAAGCTATTTTATCGGCAAAAGAAAATATTTTTGACGATTGTTGAGACCTTGCGGTTGTTGTATAGTTAGGTGCGTATTTTGAATATGATAATAAATCATACAATCTTTGTCTTTGACCTTCACCCATATATTCAATGAATAAGTCTGAAGGTTTTCTTGATGCTTTAGGTCTTCTTTGTATACCAATTAAAGAACCTATAGCACCTGTAACATCCTGAAGTATTGCCTGAGCTTCGTTTTTTGCTACGGGTCTAACATTTATAGGATTTCTTGGGTTTGTTAAATAATCACCAGGAACCTCACTCCAAGGAAATTCGACACCCGATACTGTTTGTAAGAAATCAATTGCTTTACCCGGTAAGGTTTTTGCGACAGTTATTTTATTATTGAATTCAATCAATGGTTCTCTACCTGTAACAATATTAATTGCGGTTGTTGTGTTACCTTGTAACGCATCAATTAATCTAACTCTACCAACAGTTGCAGCGTATAAGTTTTGTTGTATTCTCGCAAATACAGGACCGTTAGGATTGTTTTTAATATTGTTAGCAGCAAACTTAAATAACTCAGATTCAGTATCGTAGTTACTTGTTGACATTATTCCAATAATGTTATAATCTTGACCCCCTCTAAAATATGGGTATAAAGCCAAATTAGCTCTTCTTGGAATATTATCTAAAGTCTCTCTTACGAAATACTCTAAAGGTTTGAAAATATTTAAATTTTGTGTGTTATCTAAACTGATTGTTCTTTCTCCCTCAACATCCCCTAAATTAGGGACAGGTGAGTCGCTTAGATTTTGAATGGTGTATGAACCCGCATTAAAGGTTTGTGGACCATTTGGAACAGATAAATTCTTACCTAATATGTAATCCCTAAATCTTTTAGTTGAATCAAAATCTACGTAGCTTGGCATTATGTTTTCCTTTACCTATAAATAGGTGTTATGTTAAAAATTTATTGGGGTAATGAAGTGTATGAATCCCAAGAATCGAAAAATTTACTAGCCATATCAGGATTTTTCATAATGAGTCTTGTAAATTCATCTCCACTAACATCGGTAGTAACTTTAAGATTTACATTTTTTTGTCCTGATTGATTGTTTGATGTTTGTGTCTTAGCCTTTTCAGCCTCTTCTTTAGCCTTTCTTTCCGCTTCAGCAACAGGAATAGTTTTTTGTGGTTCAGTTTGACTTTGTGCTTTTTTTCTACCTTCCACATTTGTAACATCATTAATCGTACTTGTAACTGCATTACCTAAACTATTAATTCCTTCAGCAGCAGCTTTACTCGCTTCTCTTGATTTTTTTGCAACTTCCATTGGGTCGAAACCTAATGCGTCTACCACCGCTTTACCACTCTTTCCCATTTGAAGTCTTGCAGCCGCAGCGATAAAGTTTACATCTCTATTGATATTTTCAACCAATCCAACTTGTTGTGTTGCAATGTCTTCCATTGACATCTTTTTAAATTGTTCTCTATATGTTAATAACGTTTCTTTTTGTTTTTCTGATAGTGATTCCAAAGCCACAGTTGTTCCACCCATTGCCTCTTGTAAGTTTTTAGGAACCTCAATAACCATCTTACCATCTTTCATTTGAGCAAGGTTGGTTAAGAACTCTTTATCTTCGTCATTATTAAATGTTAAACCAGCAGCCATTAAATCCGCAGCCGCTGATGACCTTTGAGCCGCTTGTACTGAAAGTTTTGTTAATTCCGAATATGAAATACCCAACTCTTTAGCCATCGCTTGTGCTTTTCTTAAATTGGCACCTGTCACTTCAAATCTTCCTTGTTCACTATTGTATGTCGCTAATGATTCTGCAGCACCGATTAATGCGTCTTGTAAATCTTCAACGTTATTTGTTGAATCGTACATCATTTTAATTGGGTCACTGAAACTACCCATTGCACCACCAATAGCTTGAAGTCCCGCAGCCATTGATAATGCGTTTTCAGGGTCCATAACTTTTTCCGCAAGTGTGTAAACACTTTGCATATCCATCTTTAACTGTTGTGCTTTTTGAACCATACTATTAAGTCCTTGAACACCGTTTTTAAATCCGAATTGATTTAATTTGTCAATATTCTGAACTAAAGTTGCTGTAGTTGTTTTTGAATTTAAACCGAGTTCTAATGAACCTTTACCAGCTTGTGCAATTGCTTTCATTGCATCGTTCGCACCCAAGGAAACATCTTGAAACGCTTTTACAGCGTCGGCGGTGTCATCTAATCTATTAAAAAAGACTCTACCCGTTTCGGTCATACTATTGATAGTCTCGCTGTTAACAAGTCTAAATGTTCCAGCGTTATCAATTAGTCGAACCATTGTTTGTTCTAATTCACTAAATGAATACCCTAATCTAACCGCATTTGGATATGCGTCCGTAATCTCACCTCTGAAATCTTCAGAAAGTTGACCAGTCATACCAAGTTTGGTATTAATTTCAGAATGTAAAGATGATTGTTGTTCTAATACGGTATAAATCGAATTTTGGATACCCTTACCGACATTTTCTACCATTTGACTAAAGGTATTCAACTTACCGGTAGATTTATCAATGGCAACATCATATAGACCTTTTATACCAATGTTTTCACCTGCAGTTTGTTGTGAGTTTTTTAAACTTGCAGCGTCAATTGCATTACCTATAAATTGTCCCGTATTATCCATACCTGAACCTGTTGGGGTTGTGGTATCTGTGGATTTAGGGTTTGAGGTGTCATATAATCGACCAATATCAGATTCAGATGCAGTATCATCAATAGCTCTGTAAGCCTTAATGAAACCACTTCTGTCTCCTTTGTACCTGTTAAGTAAATTGTTTAAATCTTTTGCGGTTACATTAGCCATTTATGTATAAATCTTTCTATATAAATAGATTAATTACTAGATTCCATTTCGAGGATGTAATTAATATAATATCTTCGAACATAAACAGGCATTGAAATTAAATCAGAGTAAGAAAACCCTCGTTTAATTAAAAATAGAATCTCGTCTAATTGTCCTTTCTTATAATCCGTAGAAAGGGCGAAAAAACTCCACCCCGAAGCCGATTTCAACTTCGACTGTCTCTCCTGACGGGGTTGTAATATGTTGTACTAAATCTAAACTTGGTTTATTTTCTAAAATGTATTTACGGAAATCTTGAGAATCTTTGATTGGCATTCTCTCAATAAAATTTCTAATTTGTAATTGGTCTTTAATTCCACCAACAGACTTAATCATCATTTCTAATTGTCTCGTTATAACTGGTGCAACTCCTAAACCATTCCAACTATCTTTAATTTTATCAATCTCTTCTTGTTGTTTTTGAGTTAAGAACTTAAATGTGATATCTGTTTTACTTTTTTCTAAATAAAACTTAAACTCACCATTACTATCTTCCTCTAATTTAAAGTCTCTTAATTTAACTTGTGATAAATCGGCGATGTGACTAAATCTTTCTCCTGTTTTAGGGTCGGTTACTAACATCTTATAATCAGAACCAAACGCCGTATTTCTTAAAAACAAAAGAATAGCTTGTCTATCCTCCTCAACTAAATCATCGGTTGAGATATCTTTATCTAAAACTTTTCTTTTTAGTAGTTCATTAACAACACCATTAGATTGTACTAAATTTGGTGATGCTAAAATATTTTCATCGGATGCGGTTAGATACGCAATTCTTAATGACTTTTTCTTTGTTGGATAATGAATACCTCTACTAGGTAATTCAACAACGTCATACGCAATCGTGGGGTCAACTTTAAATTCTTCCATACCTTAAATTTATACTATAAGTATAAAAAAGTAAAGTTTATATGAAAAAAAATAAAGGTCCCTTTTGAGGACCTTTAAGACAGATTTTATGTTTATTAAAATATTAGTATACAAGGATACATCTATCCATTCTTAATGTAGCACTGATATCAGCTAACGCATCTTGGCTATAATCCAATGTACCAAAATCCAAACCTGATAAGAATGTACCTTGAAGAATCCATTTTTCAACCACAACACCTGTTGGGTCTAACATTTCAAGTTCAATATCTTTTTTATATCCAGCAGCGTATCCCATACGACCTGTTACTGATTCTGCGTGTAAACGGAACCATTCCATTAACGCTTGAGCCGCTGAAGGACCAATTGGGTCTTTAAATTTAACTGAAATAGATTCCCACTTAAATCTACCTGCAACATATGTTGAAGTATTCAAAAAAGGAATTTCTGTTTCAGCAATAGTTGCTTTAGGTCTTGAAGCCGATGTTACGTACCATTCGTTGATACCCAATGAAGATGGGAATCTTAGGATAAATCGGTTCTGTCTTTTCGGTTCGTAAGGAACCGGCATTTTCATTAATAAATCTGCCATTGTCTATTTGTTAAGTTTTAAATTATTACTTTCCTATAAATATGTGCTATTTGGAAAATAGTTTTTTTTCGTTTATTTATTGTGAGAAGCTTGATTTTCTCATTTTTTTTCTTTATTTTTTCTCTAGGCTCCAGTATAACAATAGAATACACCAGAATAATAACTAGATTAATTAATAATATATAATAAATACTAGTATATCTGGTTCCAGAATACTGGGTAAATTATAAAAATATTAGTTTTATAAAATTTGGTTCCCCGTGGAACATTTTAAATTCCACCATAATGGTGTCTATATAAAAAAAGGGGTCCTTTCGGAACCCCTTCTTTATTTTATCTCCTTTTAGATTAGATATTCTCAAATGATGCTCCTGTTGGAGTAATGATGAATTCTACATCAATAAATTCAAGAGAACGAGTTGGTTTGATGTAAATCTTACCTCTCAATGTGTTAGCATCGATGTCCTCAGGGTCACTAGATACTGTTACACGGAAGTCGTAAAGACCTCTTTCTTTCTTTATTGATTCAAGAATTGGGTTAACCAATCTCAAAAATTCTTGTCTTACTTGTTCATCGTTTTGTTCGAACAATAATCTAACAGCAACTGCAGAAATTAATTTTCTTGCTCTTAATAACAATCTTCTTACGTTGATTCTATCAAGTGCAGATTCCCTAACTTGTAACGTTTTGTTACCCCATATAATTGTACCTGTATCAGAGAATGTTGCGATTGGGTTGATTCTTGCTTTGTAAAGTGAATCTCTTTCGTCAAGAGTTAACTTTTTAAATGCTTTAATTGAATTAACCAAACCTCTTGAATAACCTGCTACCGCGAACCAAGGATAAGATACGTTATCTGTCAACGCAATGTTTCTCACAACTTCACCTGTTGGTGGTAAGTACAATTGAGTTGAGTTATCGTTATCTCTAACTTGAATCCAAGGCCAATATGTTGCTGAATAGTTACTATCTAAATTAGCTCCGTCTAATATTTCAGTAATTTCATCAGCAGTTGATATGTTTGGTGAGTTAATGATGTAAAGTGAATCCGCTCTATCATTCTCAATAATATCAATTGTTTGAGTTACTAATGAATTGTGGTCATTAAAGTTGATACCTGGTGTTGCAAATATGTTAATGTCAACAGCTTCAGGGTTTGAGTATGTTTCAATACCTTTTAAGTATGCGTAGTAATCAGAGTTACCTACTGTTGTACTGAATACACCACTGTTAGTTGTGTGTCCTGATACGTAAGTTCTTTTACCAAAAACATATCCGTCACCATTTGTTCTACTACTTCTGTAGATGTCCCAACCATCAAATCCACCACACACCGCAAATGTAAATTTACGGAATGATATTGAATCTAACTTACCTTTATCTGAACCTTCTAAATCATAAGGTGTACAATCGAAAGCTTTACCTGTAATGGTATTACCTGTGATTGCAGATGCATTTGTTGACAAGTGGAAACCAACGGTTACCGCGTCAGGTGCAACACCTTTATATTTTAATAAATCACTATCAAATCCAATTTGAGATGAAAGACCTAAAGAAACTTTCTTCGCCTTATCACCTTGAGCAGATAATGTTGGTTCGCCCGTTAATGAGAAAGAACCTGTTTCGTCACCCGCCTCAAAGAATTGTGTTTTATATTTTACAGCACCTAACACAGATGTTGAAGATGCTAAGTTGTCAGCAACGAATCCTTTGAAACCTGCAGGAATTGCATCTTCTGGATGTTCGTCAGCCATAACTAACATAATATATTTTGAACGTAATTCATATTCACCATCTTGAGTACCTACTTTTCTACCAACATAACCTGGTAATGATGAATCCATAGTACATCTTGTAAATTTCTCCAAAACAACCATATTATCATCACTATCATTAAAATCACGAACAAGTATGTCAAACTCACCTGTATCTAAATCGATATTAAGAAGAGTGATTTTTACTTGATAGTTTGCGGCATTACCGTCAGAAACAGTAAACACTTGGAAAAGGTCAGAAACCTTACCACCTCTTACTTCAGAAACAACCATCGGTGAAGCTGGAGTATCCCACTCACCAACGAAATCGTTACCAACTGTATGGTAAACTTCATCTAAACTTAAACCAAGAATTAATCCTTGTTCATACAACGTTTTAATTAAAGTTGGATAAACTTCGTGTACGTATACAGGAATCTCATCACGTTTTTTATCAAACACATCATTACCAATTACTTTGGTGATGTATTTTGATGACGTTGTATCTAAAGAACAAGTAAACTCTTTTGCTCCACTTGTAGAACCTGTTACATTAATTGTAAATTCACCTAATGGATTAGTAGTTAACGTGTCAGAACTAATTACAAACGAGGAGTTTGAAGTTACTTCTAAACCTAAAGATTCTAATGTATAACCACCTCTTGGTCTTAATGCTGCTACAGTGATATCACCATAATCATTACTTGTTGTACCTGTGTAATTATATCTCGTAACTACGAAAGTTGAACTCGCCCCTGAATAATGGAACAAATATGAATATAATCCATTAACGTTTCCACCACTTGTAGTGTAGAAATTGTTGTACCAATTCTGATTTGTATACTCACCTAATGGACTGTCTAACTGTGTTCCAGTTTCGGCTGCGGTTGCCGCTTCAGGAACCACACCGATTGTAAACCAATCGTTATCTGAATATGATACCCCATCAAGGATGAAATCAGTTACACTGTCACCTGTTGATGCAGTTTTACCTGATAACGCTCCGTAGAATGTACTTCCTGTAATTCCTGTTACCGTTGGCACCAATGTACCTGAAGTTGAAACAGGGGTTTCGGTAGAATCCCAAGAGATACCTGCGATTGTTTTGATACCGAATGTTTTATTAGGTTTGAAACCTGTTAAACCAAGTACTCTTGTTACGAATAATTGGTTCGATTCTTGTAAATACGCTTTTGCCACATATGCCAATTCGTACTTTGGATTACCGTTACCGTATTTTTCAGGTGAGGTAGTACCAAAGTAAGTTTTGAATTCATCAAAATCTGTAATCAATACGGGTTCGAAAGCTGGACCTTTTAAAGTTTCACCTGCTAAACCTAATGTTGTTACTCCGACACTTTGTGCAACAAATGTTAAGTCTTTCTCTGATGTGTAAACACCCGGAGAAACGAATACTTTGTTTGAATTTGCCATCGATTGTTGTTTGGTTAAATTATTTTTATTACTTATTCAATAAATATCTTTGTTTTTAGCAAAGATTTCGGTACTTTTCTTAAAAAAGATAGTTAATTATTTTTTTAGATATATATTTATCTTTACTATGGAAAACAAGAGTAAAAACGTAAAAATTAGTGAGAAACACCACGAAATGTTAAAAACCCATTGTGATAAAAATGGGTTAAAAATTTACAAAGTTTTAGAAAAGTGGATTGAAGACTATTGTAAACCCAAGAAAAAAGACATATACGGGGAATCTTAGTGAATATAGGTAACACCAATATTTGACCCCACAAGAGGAGCAGATAACAACGTTATCTCCTTATCTCCTGAAATTGCAAATCCGTCCCCTTCTTCATCGATAAGACCGTTTATATTAACGTTAATAACACTATCAATCTTATTTGCAACTGTGAATACTAATGACGAACCGTCATATACAAAATTTTCACTATCTAAGAACAATGGTTTACCGTAACTGTCAATAAACACACTATTTCTACCCGCGTAATATGATACCGTTACCTCCCATCCTTCAGGTGGTGGTTCTGAAAAAGTTATTTTGGATGTTCCTGCAATATGGAAATAATCAACATCTTTTTCTTGTATCAAACCATTTAACGCTACAGAAAATAAAAATCCAATAGATTCTCCCACACTAAATGTTGTTTGCATACCATCAGCGACAAACTTTGCGGTTGTTGTTTCAATCGACTTATTAAAAAATTTCTTTTCGTATGGTTTAGTACCAATGAACTCGGTCATTAGGAATAATCTACTAACCGCTGGTTTAATTTCAAATTCCTCATCATCAATTAAAAATCCTAACATAGTGAAGTCATATGTTTGCATATAAAACCTACGACCATCCATAGAATCGATTGGTGAGTTATCACTATTCTTATCTAATATAATTGGAATAAAATGTCCTTTTACTGTTGTATAATCCTGTCTTGACGAAAAGTTCTGAAGTACAATTTTATTGAAACGGTTCAAATCTCTAAATTTCTGACAAACAATTGTAACCTCATAACTAATATCAACCGCAACGGGTTGAGGTATTTTATAAACATCAGCACCCATTTGGGTACCGTTCCAAGTCGGAACAGAAGCATAATAGAATGTTCTTCTATCGGGTATTGTTCTTTGTACAATTGGATTCGTACCTGGCTGAACGTCGGGTCTTCTGATTATTGCAATGAATGGTAACTTCATATTACCGTCTTCATCCATAAATGACCAATTGTTAGTCATTTCACCCCATCTCTGAATTGTTAATATTTTATTAATTACAGGAATTTGTACTCCGTCTGAAACTACTTTAAAATTTTCCTTAACATACTCGAGCATACCTAAATCTAAATCATCGTGTAATATGGCATCAGGTAAATAGGTGTCGGATTTAGTTATTCTTTCAAGTAACTCTTGTCTTCTACCTAATAATTCTTTTTGTCCGTATACGGATATATTGTTTTTTCTTTTTGGTAACGGCATATTATATTCCTCTAAATTCTGATTCTTGTACAGGTGCACAAGTTATTGTTCGATAGTACGGTTTATAACCAAAGTAGTTATGTTTATTGTCTGATGTTACTTTACCATCATTCGTTACCGTATAATATCTAAGTCTACCCTCAGATTCAGGGTATCCAACATAATCACCATATCTAATATCTATCCCCAATTCATCTAAATGTTTTAGATATACCTGAAAAACCATATTACCCGGCTCAAGGTATCTTAACATACCACTTTTATATGATGAATTTTTAGGTTCTTCAATCTTAACCAATGCATTTACCTCAATTGGAGGGAAATACTTTATTTCGTCCTTACCAACTTCAGCATACACGTCATCCTTCTCAGTTTTAGCTCTATCAACACGATAGATAACCAATTTCATATTCAAATCTCCGTGCAAATACTCTTGACCCATTTGTATTTGTAAATCAAAATCTTCGTTTGAGAAGAATTTCGACATTCTGGTAATCGGTAACTTATTTTCCATATACCTATAAATAGTTTAAATATATAATCAAATTAGTTATATTTTATTATGGAAAAGAAAATCCCTGAAATTGAGGCGAGAGAGATATTATCATCATACTCAGGTTCTAATAATCAATTATTGGAATGGAAGGTTAAAATGGAAACTGCTAAAAGTTTTACATTTACTCGTCCACAGGCTGAATATGTGATTAAGTACCAAGATACGGTTCCCAAGGTTGCAAGAAAATATGTTAATATAGTAGAGACGTTTGGTGAGAAAATAATGGAACAACGTTTATTAGTAACGGTTCCTCAAAAAATATGGGTTGAGAAACTACTATGTGATTCAGATAAAGCGTTTCATATATGGGGTAAAGTTTTTGAAACCGATAAACTCCACGCAATGTGGGTACCAAAATCCGCAATCTTACAGGAAGAAAAAAAGTTAAATAGGGTTATTGATTATTCACCATATCATAAAAGACCACCTATGGAACATCAAAAGGTAGCAATTGAAAAATTGTTAGCGAATGATAAATTCATTTTGGCTGATGATATGGGTTTAGGTAAGACCACTGCCGCGGTGATTGCTTCGTTGGAATCAAATGCCAGAAAAATTCTGATAGTTTGTCCAGCATCGTTGAAAATTAACTGGCAAAGAGAAATTGAGAATTACACTGATAGAAGAATATTATTAGTTGAGGGTCGTAGATGGGGTTCTACATTTGATTTTTATATTATAAACTATGATATATTAAAGAACTTCCACACAACTGATAAGAGCGAAGATAGTGACGATTATAAATTATTGGTCAATGCAGGTTTTGAATTGGCAATTGTAGACGAAGCTCACTACATTTCAAACAATACAGCTCAAAGAACGAGACTATTAAATGATGTTTTAGAACAAATTCCTAAAGTTTGGTTACTAACAGGAACACCGATGACCTCAAGACCAATCAACTATTTTAATCTATTAAAAATTGTTGAGTCACCATTGACATTGAATTGGCAATCATATGTTCGTAGATACTGCGCGGGTTACCAATTTAGAGTTGGACAACGAAAGGTTTGGAATACAAGTGGTGCTAGTAATTTGGATGAACTTCGTGAAAGAACCAAGAGTCTTGTTTTACGTAGAATGAAAACTGACATTCTCGATTTACCTGAAAAAATAGTAACTCCTGTTTATTTGGAACTTAGAAATACTTTTTATGATGACGAGTTAGAGGAGTTTATGAGAATTAGTAAAGATAATAAAGAAAATGAAAGTATAACTGTTACTCTAAATCGTTTAATGAAAATTCGTCAATTGATTGCAATTGAAAAAGTTCCATACACTTGTGAATTAATTGATAAATGTATCGACCAAGGTAAGAAAGTTATTGTGTTTACCAACTTCACAAGTTCATTAGATTTATTACAAGAAAAATATAAAAAGACTTGTGTAACTCTCGATGGTCGTATGTCTAAAGAACGTAGACAAGAATCGGTCGATAAATTTCAAAACAACGATAAAATAAAAGTATTCATCTCAAATATTATTGCGGGTGGTGTTGGTATTACTTTAACCGCAGCTGAGATTGTTATTATGAATGACTTATCCTTTGTTCCGGCACATCATAGTCAAGCAGAAGATAGAGCATATCGTTATGGGCAAAAAAATAGTGTTCTCGTATATTATCCAATATTTGAAAACACTATTGAGAAAATTGTCTATAATATGTTACAAAAGAAGAAAGGTATTATAGACCAAGTTATGGGGGATGGGGAATATTCTGAAAGTTTCAGTAAAGATTTACTTAAAAGTCTTCTCTAATTCTTTAATCACCTCATTAATTTTATCTTTAATTGATTCATCAGAATCGTCGATAAAATTAATTGATACCGTTTTGTTCTCTTGATTGTAGTTAACTTCGTTTACCGTTTCGTTTCTTGTAATCAACAATGTAATATCGTTGTTACCTGTGATTCTCATTAATGATTTTAATTCGTTAAACATATCGATTGTTTTAAAATTATTTATTATATTTTGTTTAGGAAAAAACCATTCCTTTTTATTCCTAACATTATTTTTATTTATTACCGTTAAGATATTGTTTTTATAAACCAATACAAAAAAATCACATTTAGAATACGAACTGAAATTTGCATAAGTTGTTACATTACCATCTTTATCTACACTATAGTATTTGTGTTTTATTTGATATTTTGACTCCACTTCGTTATTGTAAATCCATAAGTCAGTACCTTGGTCAATATCGTTACAGTCCCCAAGACCCTCGGTAACCACATAACTTGTTATGTTTGGATTTATTTTATTTAAATAAAGTTCACACAAAAATTCTGCGGTGTCTCCAATCAACATTGTCTCATAACAAATTTTCATTAATTCAACACAAACGGGACTATTATATGTTAACCATTCTTGAGATTTGTGTCTAATAATTCTTAATAGATTTTTAATCTTTAAATCGGTTAAAGACTTCTCCTTTTCCCAATTATCATTAATAAAAATTTTCTCGGTCGGAATATCTACATCGTTTATTTTTATTGATGAGACGCCTGAATTTTTTAATTCTAAAAGGTATTTGTTACATAAATTAAACAAGTAAATTAACCCTCTTGAGTTTGTTTCTACAGTGTTCAATCTGTGCCACTTTCCGTTTATGACTACCCCAAGTTTTACATAAGAACACTTAGGATTTTGTAACCATAAACCCTTTTCTTTATATAATTCCTCTAAAATATATTTTATACTTTTAGAAATTCTATTCTTATAATCCGTTGAATGTATGTCCGCCCACGTATCCTCCGACATTACGTAGTTTGTTATTTCTAAAGTTTTTAATCTTTCTTGGACGTTCATATTACCAAAAATAAACTATTTATAGGAATATATCAAATATGAGCGCAACTATTATATCTCAACCAGAAAAAGAAAAACTATATTCTCAGGTGTTTAACCTATTAGGTATGCCTGTAAGAGGAATTGAATTAACCGAGGAACAAATGGATACCTTTATGGAGTTTTCATTATCTGAGTACGAACAATACGTTTCGGATTGGTTAATCGAATCCCAATGGTCAGCATTGGCTGGATTGGATGTTGATACACAATCATTAACAAGGGCTTTCACCACAAGAAGTTTAGACTACGAAACTCAATACACGTACTCATATTCTAAAATTGTGGGTTTACAAGCTAACGGACCTCACGAGTTAAAAAAGGACTTTTTTGAATTAACAGGAGGAACACAAACCTATGTAATTCCTGCGGGTCGTGAACTGAATGAACTTTTATGGTTTACCCGTGCTGAACTTACAGACTCCATTGTTGACCCGTTCTTAGGAGGTTTTGGTGGTCTTGGTGGTGTTGGTTTTGGTGGTGTAGGTGGTTTTGCTCAAATTGGTACATCGGGTTCTTACTTTATGTTACCGGCGTTCGACTTATTGTTAAGAATGCAAGATAGAAATATTAAAAACCGTCTTATCGGTGGTGAATTAACATATAGGGTTACTGCAGGACCAAACGGTACAAAAATTGTACACTTAATGAACGTACCGGGTGGTAAGTTTGATTTTGGTTCTATTAAACAAGCAAACTATAAAGTTTGGTATTGGTATTATGAAACTACCGACAGAGATACCTGTCTTGAGAAAAATAAAGACGTTATTAAATTACCGTCTGATGTGGATACTGAACAATTAACTTGGGATTCATTAAATAAACCCGCACAAAACTGGGTTAGAAAGTATCTAATAGGTTATGCTAAAGAAGGTTTAGGTCGTATATGGGGTAAGTTCTCGGGTGACTTACAAGTTCCTGATAGTACCATTAAATTAGATTACAGTTCTTTACTTACTGAAGGTAAAGATGAAAGAATGAAATTGGTTGAAGAATTAATGGCTAGATTAGAAAGACTTCGACCTGACAAAATGTTGGAAAGAAAAGCGAACGAGGCTGAAAATCTTAACAAAGCATTAAAGTTCAGGGCGATGCCTTCACCATTTAATGTGATTTAACTTTCCACTGCGTGTAGTGCGAAATCGTTACCATTAGTTTCGATTATCTCATCTTCGTTACTCTTTATACTTTCCGCTTGTAGAGCGACAACTTTTCTATTATGGTCTACCCAATATGGGTCCGCAAGTTCTAAGCTGTTTTCTACATACATAAAGAACGGGTCACGACCAACCCTGTTCCAAAATAACACCTCACTATCTGACAATGTCATCACCTCATCAAATTTATCTTGACCATCTTCTTTTAATGGGTGACCATTGATTAATTCACATTGTAGTTTTGTAAAGTATTGTCTTTCCTCTGGATTTTCAATCAAGATATCTTCACGTATTTCGGGCTTGAATACGCAAAGTAATGGTTCGATTCTTTTATTGAAGTTAGTTAAATAACGAGCCACATTGTATTCTCCTGTTAAGTTAGGATTGTTTACAATTTCTTTTTCAGGAATCATATAACAATTGATTTCGATATATTCACTCGGCATATCAGAACCAAATTTAACTCGATAATCTTCTTGTTGTTTTTTGGTTGGTTTGCTAATCTTAGTTACATCACCTGAAGATTTTTTCACACCATTATTTACATAATATATTGTATCTCCAAGACCTGCAGGATAATCATTTTGAATAATCAATTCCATATGTGCTTGTCGAGACATTAATGAACCTGCTTTAGTTGTCTTCTTAATGTGTTTTTTATAATCTTCAATTGACTGTTTAACACGAGCCTTATTTGCAATTTTAGCTAATGGTATTTCTTTATTATAAATTTTAGTTACATATTCATAATACAATTCAACAAAAGATAAACCATCACCATTCAATAACATCTTTAAACCCTCATCCAAAAACTCAACAATGTATGTTTGTAGTTTTTTAGATTTAATTGTGTTACCTGTTAATTTAATTTTTTCTTTACCTTTCTTCATCAACTTAATAATGTAGTTCTTACGAGACACATTAATACAAGCGGGTGCGGTATAGTCAATATCAAGACCCATTTCATTTCTCATAAAGATATCATTGAACTCTGCAGTGTCAGCTTCAATACCTTCATATTCTTTACCTTCATCCACCAATTCGTTCAAACCTTTACCAATATATTTGTGTTCATTAATTGTATCAGGAGTTTCAAAATTCACACCATCTGTATCCATTACGAGAGGTTTATATCCTTTCTTCATAAAGAACATAATCATCATACGTAAACATTGACGACCTGTACACGTAATGGTTTCACCCATATTCATATCACCCCAAGGAAACACTTGTGGAGCAGATAAACTACCGAAGTATGCGTTAATAAAAATCTTAATTGGTAATTGTTTACGGTCATACATTTCCGCTTCAATTGGATTTGAATTTTTCAATTCACCGGCAAGTCTTTTATACTTAATACGAATGTTACGGAAATACTTTAACATTGATTTCTGTACACCCATAATATCACATTCAGGGAATACGTCATATACAAGTTGAATTGATGGATAAAGTGATGCGTAGTCAAACTTAACAATGTTCTTTGAGTATCCCACATTTAGTAAACGAGAAAGTCCTCCTGTAATTGCACGTTTTTCATCTTTAGCGGGAACCGCCAAGTTATTCTCATAAGACCAAGCTAACATTATTATCTTCCATAATGTTGCGGTACCCATTGTTGCAATTCTTTCATATGTTGTGGGTACCAATTTAGAAAGTAGAAACGTTGATTGTGAAAACGAATCATCAACAATCATTGTTTCGTACAAGTCATCATCAAGATATTGTTCTACAATTTTTCTACCTGGCCATATTTCAAATTTGCCGGGATATTTTTCCATTAATCCTTCAGTACCAGGGTCACCAATTTGTTTGTAATTTCCCGTCTTAGGATTTACATAATAACTTTCATTATCAAGATATATTTTAGAAATTTTACCACCATCAACGTAAACACGATTAGGTTTTTCCTTCTCCAAATATTGTGTAATATATTTCAAACCCCAAGACTTAATCTCTGAGTTAATTGCTTGAGCTCTACGAACAGAATGTGCAATATCAATAATGTTAAACCCCCACATCACGTGTTGTGTGTACGGTTCAATTTCGTTTGCAAGTTTTAACATCCCTTCTTTCTCTTTCATACCTTGTGAGGTAAAGATTTGTGTTAAACCTTCAATATCGACACCAAGTATTTGTGCACGTTTTAATATAAACGGCCAATCAAAGAATGCGGAGTTATAACCACCAATAATAGTCGGTTTCAAATTTCTAATATGATAGAAAAACCTTTCTATACAAGTCTTTTCACCATCATCACCAAAGGCAGGAATTGTTTCATTTAAACCACGGTTATCCTTAACCCCAATCAAAATGATATTACAAGTTTCGGGGTCTAAACCTGTAGTCTCAATATCGAATACGAATCGATGAACACCACCATAATCATCAATACCTTTGAATAATCTTTTTCTTTTTTGAATTAGATATTGTTCTACGGGTGATAGTATTGTAAAAAATTGTCTACATTTTTCATCCCAAGGATTTAATCCACCCATTCTAAAAAATGAAATTAAATCAGTATAACTTTTAATACTTTTTACCAAGTATTTCATACCAGCTTCAAGACGTTCATTACCGCCAGTTTCTAACTTCTCAATTAGAATACCGAACTCACCCATTCTTTTCTTTTGAATAGATTTTGAATTACCATAGAAATTTAATCCTGATAAATCACCTACCCACATAAATGGTGTAAACGAATCTTCTCGAATGATTTTACCCTGAATAGGGTCTTGAATAATTTTGTAGATTTTATTGGACGGATAGTCATATTCGACACCCACGATGAACTCCTCAGGGTCACCACCGTTAAGGAAGCTTTCGATAACTTCCTGAGATATTACTTCTTTCATTTTATATTTTTTTAAAGTGACGTATTAGCTTGTGACCTAAATCACAGTTTGCCTTGTTACTTAATAAATATAAAAAATTAAAAGGAGAAAAACAAATTACACAATGTTAATGTATAACTTTTCTTTGATTGGTAGAATAAGTTTTGTTGTTGGGTTTGAGTTTGTGTCTAAAAATTGAACCGTTACAATCCCTTCATATTTTCCTTTAAGTGACGTACCTTCTTCTGTAAAACGATAGGTGATATAGTATTCGTCAGTTGTTTGGTCATACTTTTTAGTTCTCGTCGTTAAGAGACAAGAACCATTTAAAATGTGATATTCTTCTGTTTTAACATCAAACATTTCAAATGTAATGTCTGAATTTTCTAGCATATCATTAAAGGACGACTTGTCGTTTTTACCGTCATCGACCAATCTTAATTTAAGGATTGGGTCAGTTGCCCCTTGTCTGATAAAAAATTCCATTATTTAATTGTTATGATGTATTCAAAACCACTTTTATTTGGTACTACATCAGTATCGCTCATTTTACCTGTTCCAAAATATAATTCTTCAGAAATAATTTCAGATGGTAAACTAATAGTAGATTTTATTTGATTTTTTACATCTAATGTGGTTAACCCGTCGGTTACTTTAACCTGCATTTTTTTCTTTGTTAACATCTTATTAGATGTTTTAATTTTAATATCTATGTTAATCATTTTTTTATTTGTTTTAATTTAAAAATTAATCCCACCAAATGTAGTCGTTTATCATTTCATAAGAATCTAAATCTGTAATTACTTGAGATAAAACAGATGTTTCATTAATCATCCAAGCGGTGTATGTATTATCACTAACGGTTACCACAACGTATCTATTTTTGGCTACGAATGTATTATTTCTGGAAGAGTGTTCAGTGTCGTGTTCATTTAATAATGCACCATTAAAATCATAAAGTTTGATTTTAAAAGTATTTGTATCTGTATCAAGGTATGTGTACATTATTTTATCATAACCGACATTGATAGTCCAATCCATTCCTTCGGGTAGTAGAAATTCAGTTCCGATACTATTGGCGTTAACCATTCTAGCAAATCCTGTATTTGTATTGAATGCCAACAAATTCGCTTGGTCCAAATATGTACCTGTTTGGTATCCAACAACATAGTATACATCATTATAAAAATTCATTGATGTGAATCCGGTTGTTGTATTATTAACATAATATGAATTTGTGTCATTTGTTCTAACAATCCCGATACTTCGTGTTGAGTTCCAGTTAAGGTTTGTGAGGTCTGTTAATGAATCAAGAATTAAACCATTAGGTCCAACTAAATGAATTGAGTGTAATGTATAACCACTATAATCTATACTAAAAAAATATTTACTTCCTAAACCGTCCCAATTGGTACCATTTGTATCTGAAGTTAACATACTCGTTTCAGTAATTGTAACACCAGATTCGGGGGTTATGGTTAACATTTCAATAAATCCATTACCCATATTGCCTGAAGTCACCGTAAAATATCCTACATCAGATATTTGACCCCAAGGATATATTGTTTTATCAAAACTACCTGTATCAATTAGATTGTAAGTGGTAAATCCTGTTTGACCACTCATCATATACATAATATCACAATAACTAACTTGAGTACCATATTGTATCCAGTTTTGTGAATTATAGAAAGTTAAAACTAAGTTTTCTGATATATTGTCATCAGGCCAAAAGAAATTGTTTGATTCTATACTTAATGACGGATAATTTGTTTTATTATGTGTTGATTCTGTTAATACATCAGTATCTCCATTGTAGTGATATATTTTATAGTCAACAGATGTGTCATCATTGTTATAAAACACTAAAATACATTTATTTGTACCATAAAAACTAAAATCAAATGAAGTGTATATTATATCCCCAAAAGTATGTGAATCACCAATAATATTACCATCAGTGTCTCTAATATCAAACTCAACATAATTTTGATTAACATTATCATATGTTATATTAACCATAAAATTATATGCCGGTCCGTAATGAAAACTAGAAGTATAACCCGACGTTAATGAAAAAATTTGGTCTTGCGTTCCGTCAGTTTTCATTAAATAATAAGTTGAACCCGTTACTGTATCAGTAGACACATCCCTACTTTCTTTCTCAATAATAAATGAACCGTCTGGCGTTGTCGAATCTTCTTCCCACTCAATATCAATATCTTGATACGACGCGTCCCAAGTGTATGTATAAACATTAACACCATTTGAATATTTCATAACACCATTTTGGTTGTCGATATATGCAACCCAAGTTCCATCATATGCATCTAAATCAGTATTGTTTGTTGTTCCTGTATATGTATCAATAATTTGATTGGATGCGTCGGTAAAAATAACATATTTTGATTCGTAATTACCATCCCTACCTTCAAATTCATACACATATCCACCATTTGTTATTGGGTAGATATCATCAATATCCCAAACACTCGCATCAATACCAAAATCAATTATTTCAGCATCAAAATCTGTGAAATTTAGGGTTATCGCACCATAGTTATCCGAACCTACCATTTGAGAAACAAAAACAAATGTTTCTTGACTTGTTACCGGCTCTTCAATTGTTAAGGTGTATGTGTAATCATATTCGGGTAAATATATTGAATATACACCATATGGATGAGATGTAATATTATTAAACGGAATTGTTTTTGACCCCAAATTCTGAGTAGTTCCAGATGTTGACCCCGTATATGGTACAAACGTTACTGTTGCCGTCTTACCGCTTAGATTTTCACTTGTTATTCTTGCACCTATTGCCATAGTTTAATGTTTTGTCTATTATAAATACTTTATTTCTGTATATGTTTCTATTTTATTTTATTCTATAGTTACAATACCATATATTGTGCCTGGTGTTCCTGATGGGTCACAAAATATATGTAAGGAATCAAACTGATTTATTGTTAACCCGCTAAAAGTATATGTTTGAACCGTATCGGTCGTTAAACTTAATGTTGCAGTTGCAATTTGAGATGCTGAAGAAAATGAAGACCCATTTGCATTTTTAAAAACTGAAACAACGGTTGAATTCGGACCGACACCATCCTGTCTTAAATAAATCTTAACACTTGTTAACAAGTTTGATGTTACCATAAACGCAGTATCGGCACTTGGAGATGCCGAATCTGAAGCTGTTCTTGTATTTGCATTAAAATAAAAAGAGTTACCATTTGTTTTTGTGGTTGCAACGTATATTCTGATTGTACCTTTAGCTGCAGCACCTGCGGTAGGTTCCCATAAACTATTTCCCGAATTCCACGCCAATTGATAACCATTCACAATAGAACCAGATGCAACATCATTAACATCTCTTAACTGCCATAAATTTGCCCCAATTGACCCACTAATATTAACCGAACCCGTAAAGTTATGGGTGTCCTCTAAACTATTACCAAAATTAGAAGACCCACTAATACTTGAAGCAGTTACGTAATAAATCGATGAACTTACAATATATTGTTGAGCGGTGATACTTCCTGTCACAACTAAATCACCATTTACGGTTTGATTACCAATTAAAGTTTGTGAACCTGTTGTGGCAAATCCTAAGTTTGTTATTTGTGAAGCCCCCGATACAATTCCTGAAGGAATATTAGTAATACCTGAATAAACAACTTGACTTGAACCTGAAATTAAACCAGAAGGGATACCCGTTAAACCTGAATATGTTATTTGTGAAGACCCTGAAATTAAACCTTCATTTAAAGTTTCTTTTGTTACTTTAAAGGTTTGTGTTTCTGTATTATCGTTCATTATCAAATAAACTCCGGAAGTATTCCCCGTATATTGTGTAAACTCACTAATTTTTATGTCTGCCATTTTTTATTATATAAATAGTTTTATTTAATACTGATATTCAATATTATTATTGTTTTGGTCATTAATTATGTTACCGTTCTGGTCTAAAATATTAAATGTTTCGGGTGTTGGTGTAGGTGTAGGTGTTGGAGTACTAGTAGGTGTTGGTGTAGGTGTAGGTGTCGGGGCACAATCAACTAATATTGATTTAGCAAAAACATTTGATGGGTTATTTCTATCCCTTATTGAAACCCAATATGTTGCTGTAATATTAGGTATTGGTACACCAGTTGTTGCAAATGTGGTTGAACTCGAAAGTTGAATCCATTGATTATCGTTCAATGCTTCTAATTCGGTATTATATAATCCAAACCCTCTATCATACACACCTGAACCACCAATATAATTAGTTGTGAAAACACGTCCACCCATAACACAATCATATGAAATTGTGAAATCTAATGGACTTTCTGTTGGTGTGGGAGTACTTGTTGGTGTAGGTGTAGGAGTACTTGTTGGTGTAGATGTTGGTTCAGGTAAAGTACTAACTACATTTAATGTTGCAGTACTACCTGTAACCGTTACTGATATATTACTAGCATTAGACACTAATGGTACCACTCCGGTACCACTAAAAGTGAAAAAATATGAACTACCACAAATTGCAGTATATGATTGATTTTTAATAACACTAATTGTTGTGTCGGAAGTATATGTAACACCACCAAAAGAAATATTTTCAATACCATATGCAAGGTCAATAACTAACGTTGCCATTTCAGGTGTAGGTGTAGGAGTCGGTGTTGATGTTTCCGTAGGAGTCGGAGTCGGAGTTGGTGTATCTGTAGGGGTTGGTGTTGGAGTTTCCGTAGGCGTTGCGGTCGGAGTAGGAGTAGGTGTAGGGCTAGGAGTTGGTGTTACTGAATTTATTAATTCGAATAAAACATACACCTCAACATTATTTAAGAATAATCCATTTGATGTTTGAATCAGTTCAATTGTATTCTGTGAACTATCAAAATAAAATGACCCAAAATCTTCAACAAACACTAATGTATTACCGGTATATATTACACAATCACCATTTTGACACAATGTTAACCTAAACGGATTATCTCCATTTGTAAATTGTGATAAAAATTGGTAATGATTATTTCCGTAACCATCAATTGGGTTAATCCAAAAAGAAACTTCTAAACCATCATTTGGACCTAAACTATTAGGATTTAATGACCCGACATTATTTTCAAAATCAGGTAATATAACATATCCTTGAGATGGTGGTGCAAATTCTTCTGGTTGAGCACCTGTTAAAATATATCTAAATCCTTCTGAGTTTAATATCGAATATTCTAAATCATTATTAGGTATTAATGTATATGTTAAGTCAGAATTAGGTATTAACGTATAATTAATATCATTAATTAGAATTTCAATTGGGTTTAAATCATTATCAGGTATTGTAATGTATAAAATGTCGTCGTTTGGTATTTCAAGATAACTTAAATCGTTTGACGGAATTAATCTAAAAGTTAAATCATCATTTGGTATTAAAACATAGACAAAATCATTATTAGGTGGTAATATAATATCATTTACCACAATTAGGTGACCACCGATAGGTTTAAATTTATTACTAAAACTCGATATTATCGGCATATTTTAAAAAGTTGTTTTCTGACCTAAAACTCTCCAAGTATTGTTTACTTTTATTAAACTAAATGAATATATATCCGTTGAATTTGTTGTACCTGTTGGTTGACTACCCCCATACCAATTTATTGATACAGAGCCTTCATCGTCTGAATTTATTTTAAATCCTGTTATTTTATATGCGGGAGCACCTTGTTCAACTATTACAGTAAGACCAATTGCTTTATTATTGGCTGTTGGAGTTTGAACAACATCAATCACAAAATCAGATGATGGGTTTGAAACATACGCAATTGAGCCACTAAGAAAATTATGTGTAATTCCTGTCGATGGTTCATCGTATGGTACTAATTTTTCTGTTATAGAGTCAATATTTGTAACCTGAGATATATTAGCACCTACCGAGGTTAAATTAAACGATGTATTAATCCCACCATTTGGTATTACTAAGTTACTTCCTAATATATTAATGTTTTCACCATTAGTAATAAGATTTAAACTTGATGAACTTGAAATATTTGAAGTTTGTATTGAATTAACAAACTTTGCACTTCCACTAAATTCGTAAGTGAATCCTGTTGTTACGGAACCGGTGTTGAAACCAATTTTACTATCACTAATAATACTAATCTGTGGATTCTGCCAACTATTAGATGAAAATAAATGAACGTGAGTATGCTCATAATCTGGACCATCCAAAGAACCAATATATAAATCTCTACCTCTATTGATTAGATATGCGTCATTTTGATAACCAACTGAAAACGGTAGGTCAAAGCCGCTAGAGTTAATACCCATATTAACGTAATGTAAATCTTCGGTACCATTATCAGCAGTTGCCACAAAATCAGTACTAGCACCTGCTGCAGAACTTTCATTTTTTACGTTAATCTGAAGATAATTATCAATATTACCTTGAAGATGTACTATGTTAAAACTTCCACTATTTTGGACGTGTAACATTTCAGGATTATCGGTGTGTCTACTACCACTCGGACCAATAATAACTGCATCTTTTATAGTTTGTGTACCTAAAAATGTATTTGAACCTGTGGTGGCATATGAACCTGTTAAAGAATTAATACTACTTGTAAATGTTTGTAATGAACCTAAAACGGGGTTTAAACTACTAAACATCGTCACAGTATTACCTGTAAATGTGTTGAACGATGATGTTGTTACAAAATCACCTTCGGCTGTTGTAACAAATGCAACTAACTCACCTAATGGCATTTTATATGTGGTATTACCATCATCATATATGGTATATCCTGTTAAATTTGGTTCTGTAATTGTTAAGAGTTCTGGTATTAATTTATTTGTTGCCATTTTTATAAATATTAGTTTTTATGTTCCATATAATATATGAACACCGTCATTAGTTGTTAAAATTTCATTATTATGATTGATAATATGACCACCATCCATTGTGTACACATCGTCTTCACAATTTTGACCACATATAAAGAAATCGTATTGATTTAGTCTTGTTAAAAAATTATGTCTAACGTGAACGAAGTCTAACGGTTCTTCATAATACTTGATTGTCTTGATATTAAAACAACAAGTTCCATTATGAACATTATTCATATACCCTGTCCCACCACCCCAAGATTGTATAAATGGTTGAGTTCCTCTTTCTGATGGTATTACCTCCTCCCAATCTTCTTTTTTATATATCGGTCTTCCGTTTAGATATATTTTAAGTGTCCCCAATCTTCTTTCTCTTTCGGACGCCCACTCCCTGTTCAGTTCTTCAGATGTAGATGTATTTGGGTCAGGTATTAAATCGTTCCAACCACCGTCATTTTCTAAATTACAATCGGTGTATCTTTTATATCTGTCAAATACTATTGTAACATTAAAATCTTTCGTTGCACCTGTTGTACAAAGTTGTGGAGTTGTCCCTTGGTCCAAATAATAAGATTCGGAATATCCATCGGTTGGGTCACAAACTCCCGAATATCTATAAGACACCCATTTTATTCTTCTATCGGCGGTAAATTGAAACGATAAATTATTATCAGCATAATCCTCAACATCGTTATCACCTCTAACACCGATATAATAAAATACATTATTTGAATACCAATCAATACTTTCTCTATTAAAAATAAAATCTAAAGTCCAACCTTTTTCAGTTCTTCTTTTAATTATTGGGTCACAATTATCATCACCAGAACCTGTATTAAATTCATAAGCCCAAGGTTTATTTGATAATTTTAAAGGTATGGGACAACAACTTTCACCATCTAAAATTGCGGAACAATCTATGATATTTTTTGTGAATCCCGTTAAAATTATACTTTCTGCTTGTTGACTATATGACATTATTATATTGTTAGTTTTATTTTTATGGTGTTGGTTCCGTAAGAATTAAATGACTATAATCAAAGTTATAACAGGACGCGTTTTGGAAAACCGAGAATACATTTTCTTGATTATTATATAAATTGTATAATTTAATCGGTATACCCTGAGAATCTTCAATTAGTGTTTGGGTACTATTATCAAAATCTAAAACATATCTTAACGCAGAACCATTAACACCAATTGCGGTTGTTCCTGTGAAAACAATTCCAGATATTGGCATCGAACAAACAACCTCACCTATTTTTTGTGGATTAGTTGTTCCATTATATAAACAAACAACAAAACCACCTGACGGAACATAAAACGGTACAATAGTTTGTCCATTATTTTGATTATAATAAATTGCGGTTGCAGTACCACCAAAAGGGATATCCAACCATTGTGTTAATTCTAAAGTTGTTAAATCACATTGATATATTGTCGACCCTGAAGTATTTTCACTATTTGCTGAGTTTTGAACAAGTAATGTATTATCATCATACATTGCAATACCATAACCCGCATTTCTTGAATATGTGAAATTATCAAATAATCTAAACGACCTTATAAATTCAGCACTTAAACACCCATCAACACTAATCGTATAATCATATTCAAGATAATTTCCTCCAACATCTACAACAAATAATTTAGTGTCATTCATAGCAACACCACTATTCACATATCTGGTTCCGCCTGATTCTATAGGTACAATTTGACTACTTGGTATTGTAGTAAGGTATTTGAATCCTTGTATATCATTAGGATTATAATAAAAAATATTTGTAAAATAACCATTACTAAAGAAAATCGGACAATTTTCGGTGATACCTGACGTACATTCAGGATTCGCATCCATACCGGGTAATACTGTAATATCCGTATTTAAAGGATTATTAAAACCTACAATTTTAAAATAATGGGTTTCACCGGTAATACCTGTATATGTATATATATCATTGTTTAGAATTGTAAATTCATACGGAGAACCAAAATAACCCACAAAATTATCATAATCTAATGTGAATGATAATCCTGAATAGATATAATCAGGGTCATTTGATGAATTATCGTACTCAGACAGAGTAATCGTGTTTCTTGAACAACTTGCATAAGATAACCCCGTGTCAATCGTTAATCCCGTATATGTTATCGGAACTGTTAAATCTAAAACGTCCTCATTGTAGTCTTCTTGGACTTTTGATATCTCATAATCGTAAAATTCTGAACTATCTAGCTTAACATCCAACCTCGAACCGTAAAACTTTAAAATATTTTGGGTATTCATACTAATATAAATATCTTTCATAACATTTGATATTTATATAAAAACCATATTGATGAATCAATTTATAAAACAAGTTATTGAAGAGAAGTTTGCATCGAAAAAACAACAAAGATTTTTCTATGCAAAGGCGAACGAAAAGGGTGTGTCAACTAAGGAGAAGAAGAAATGGGGTAAGTGGGCTAAAGAATTTTCAGATAAAACAGATTTTGAAAAAATACCTGAAAAGGTAGAAAAAGAAACTGAAATGGATGAGATTGTGGATGCCGATGGTAACATCGCATCAAGTGACAAACCAACGAATTTAGCAACAAAAGGGGTTACTGTTAAAGACACCACAGACGATTACGTTCAATCATATATGAATACCATAGGTACATTTGGTGCTTTTGGACCTGCAAGTAAAAATATTTCACAATTAAAATATTGGGCTGAAGGTGTAGAGTTAACCAAAAAGGATATGCTTGAAATTGCAATGAACAAATCACTTGGATATGATGAAACAATGGGTGTGGATGCGGATTATGAAGATGCTGAAGAACATTTTAAAGATGAATTAGGATTACCTGACGATGAGGCTGAGGAAAGATTAGAAAAGATGGGGTATGATGAAAAATTAAAAGATACTGATAAAGTTCGATTAGTTGAGAACCCTAAAAAATTCGTTGAGGAGTATTTGGAAAGTATTATGTCCAAAAGAACTAAAGTGAATGATGTTTTAGAAAAAGATGAAGAAACTAAAATGTCACCAATCATCAGAAGACAAATTAAAGTATTACTTAATACTTTGAAAGATAATGGAATATCACCAAGTGTTATTTTAAAACACACAGAAGATAATGAATAGTGAATTACAAGGTAGAGAATACGATTTACCATTAAACTTAATACAACACTTGAATGTACAATTAGGTGCAAGTTCTGATAATACCGAAGGTGTTAATAGAGCTAAAAATCTAATTCAATCAGGTAAAGTGAATTATGGTCAATTGAAAAGAATACTTCACGACCTCAAATCTGTTGATAAAGTAAAAGACCCAAAAACATATAATTTATATGGCGGTGAACCTATGGAATCATTTGGTTGGTCGGTATTAGGTCAAGATAGAGACCAAATAACAAATAGAAAAGAAGGTAGAAAGAAAGCTGATGAAATGGGTGGAATCACAGGAGAAAGAAAAAATAGTTTTTTAAAGAAACATAGTAAAAAACCTGATTTCTTACCACAACTTAATATGGTTAAAAATAATTCATTTAAAACACCAATATCATCGTTGGGATTATTTGAACAAATTGAAAGAATTAAAAATTTAATGTAATATGGCAACACAACTTGAGCTACTTGCTGAAAAATATAGAAAAGAACACATAAGTAAAAATTCCTATACTGATAAAGGAATCTATAGCTCAATGCACGAAAATGCGTTATCTACTGGTGATGAAAAAGGTAAAGGTGATAATGAAGGTAAAATCGGTTCTAAAGTTGACATTAACTCAAGGATTGATAGTTTAGCGAGAAATACATATAATAGTTCTAACGAATATTCCGACGCAAATCGTAACGCATTATCTGATGGTGACGAAAAAGGTAAAGGAGAAAGTAACGGACAAGTCGGTTCAACAACAGACATTAATACAAGAATTTCACTTTTAGGTAGAAATTTATATAACGATGGTTTTGGATATGGGGTTACAAATCCAAATGCAATATCTGATGGTGATGAAAGAGGTAAAGGAGAAAATAGTGGTAAAGTGGGTTCATCTACCGATATTAACTTAAGAACACAAAACCTAAGTAAAAATTTATATGGAAGTAATAACTCATATGGATTAACTCACCCGAACGCAATTTCAGATAACGACGAAAAAGGTAAGGGTGAAAATAATGGTCAAGTTGGTTCAACAACTGATATTAATACAAGAAATCAAGTAGTTGCAACTAATAAATTTAACAAAAACAAGGGCTATCCTGATTTTTAATGGGTATTATATCTAACATATTTAAATTATTACTGAACGAACAGGCAGATACTAAAACTCTCTTGATTAGAAATGCTATTAGTGAGAGAAAACCCATTACTATTGATTATAGAAGTGATGATGATGAAGTATTGAATGGTTTAAGATATGATATTGAACCTGTCGTTTTAGGGACTAATGCAAAATCAGGTAATAAAGTATTTTGGGCGTACGTTTTTAAAGGAACTTCTAAAAAAGGATTACCGGGATGGAAAATGTTTAGGCTTGACCGAGTTAAGGAAGTAAAAACAAAACCAGGTTTAAATCCTTTTAAATTAACCGACTTACCCGATTATCAAAAAGGTAAAGCACCAAATGCGATGAAATCTTTAAGTCAGGTCGATGTGTTCTCACCATATTGGTTCGAGGACGACCCAAGATTTAAAAAGGACCAACCGACACAACCCGCACCACCACAACCTAAAAAGATTGTTCCAAAAACAACTCCTACGGCGAAACCGCAACCACAACCTACCCCAACACCACAACCAGAACCTTTGGTTCAACCTGACAAACCTATTGAGAAGCCTGAACCAAACGAACCTAAGTATGGACAGGATGTTTACAATACGTTAAAAACTAAAATAAAAGATATAAATGGTGAGAAAGTTCTTAGTCGTCAAGACTATGAGTCTGCCGTTAAAGATTTATATAACAAAAAAGAAGGTGAGTGGAAAAATTACCAAAGACAAATTAGTGGTAATGAAAGACCTGGTGAGGGAACAAGACAAAGGTTTGATAAATCATCGAGAAGTGAATTAGACGCATTGATTTCCCAAGATAATGTGAAATTAAATGATGAAAATCAAACAAATCCAACACCTGAGAATTTATCTGAAACAATTAGAAGATTTAAAATCTTGATAAATTCATAAATTAAAAATATATTTATAATATGTCAAAATTAAACAATGGTCCAATATCGTCAAACGATTTAATGAGTAAATTGGTACAAGCGAAAAAATTAATGAATAAAGTCGATACTGGTGATTTCGAAAGAGGTAACATAGATGAAAGTAGATTGATGGCACCATCAAATGATTCTGAATATCTTTCAGAATCTTATGAACAAAGACCACCACAAGTAAACACTAGACCCGTAGGTACACCAACGGCTGATAGAATTCAACAATCTAAATTACCTGATGCAATTAAAAAAGCTATGATTGAAAATCCTATTCCACAAATTTCTTTAAGTGATAGTTTAGATATGGATTTCGTTAAAGGTGCAAAACGATTAATGGAACAAGAAGGTGTACAACCAAAACAAACACAAAAAAAACAATCTCCACAACCCACAGGTAATGCTAGTGGTGTGAATATGAACGCATTAGCAACATTAATTGAAAATACAGTTAGAAAAGTTATGGATGAAAAGTTAAGTCAAATTTTGACCGCACAACAAACATCCACAATTAATGAGAATCTTGTTTTAAAAGTTGGTGATTCGATATTCAAAGGTAAAATTACTGGTGTAAATAAGGCAAAGTAGTTTTGTTTTTTCATTTTTTTTCATTATATTTTTGATATAGCCACACTTTAAGTGGTATTACTTATTATGTCAAAAATTAGAATTTTAGCTATTCCATCAGACCAATATGGTGTTGGTAAATTTAGAATTATGGGTCCCTATACCCACTTACAAGAAAACTATGGGGATGATTTTCACATCGATATAAAATACAATGTTGAAGACAACGATTCGGAATTTGATAATTACGATGTTGTTGTTTTACATAGCTTTATCCACAATAAAGTACCATTTGAAAAAAACATTGAAAGGATTGAGTGGTTAAAAAAGAAAGGTGTTATTGTTGTATCCGACATTGATGATTATTGGGAACCTGACCATAGACACCCGATGCATCGACAAATCATCAAAAGTGAAACCCACAAAAAGAAAGTTCAATTACTAAGAGCAGCAGATTATGTAACTACTACTACACCAATATTCAGAGATACTATAATGAATAGATTAGGTGTTAAGAATGTATTGGTATTTCCAAACGCAATCGACGAAAAAGAAACACAATTCAAGCCTAACCCTGAAAAATCAGATAAAATTAGATTTGGATGGTTAGGAGGTTCTTCACACCTTTATGATTTGGAATTAATTAAAAGTGGAATCTCGAGTACATTATCTTCATACAAGGATAAGACTCAGTTTGTACTATGTGGTTTTGATTTAAGAGGTAATGTAAATGAAGTTAACCAACAAACAGGTGAAGTGAAACAAAGACCCATCAAACCTATGGAAACTGTTTGGTATCAATATGAAAAAATGTTCACAGATGACTATAAGATATTGTCTGAGGAGTATAGGAACTATCTTTTATCTTTCAAAGAAGATGATTACAATGATGTTAATGAACCATATAGAAGAAGATGGACAAAAGAAATTTCAAAATATGCATCAAACTATAACTTGTTTGATGTATCTTTAGCACCTGTTGTTGAAAGTTTATTTAATGGTAACAAATCCCAATTAAAAGTTATCGAAGCAGGATTTCATAAGAAAGCAATCATTGCGAGTGAATGTGACCCATACACTATTGACTTGATAAGTGCGGTTGACCAAGGAACATTTAATAATAAAGGAAATGCGTTATTAGTATCCCCAAGAAAGAATCATAAACAATGGGCTCAACATATGAAAAAATTAGTTGAGAATCCTAATATGATTGAAGACTTAGGAAATAGACTTTATGAAACCGTTAAGGACAAATATTCTTTAACCACAGTTAATAAAAATAGAGCAGAGTTTTTCAAATCAATAATTAAAAAATAAAAAAAGAACAATTATGTATTACTTAGTAACTATCGGTTATGAAACCGAACAAATGGACAGAGAAGGTAACCCACGTATTAAAAAAGTTAAATACGTCCTTCAAGCAGAATCAGTAGAGGAAGCAACAATCGTAGCAGGAAAGTATCGTGCCGGTGACATTCGAGGAAGTGAAAGTTTAAGTGTTGTTAAAATGCCAATCGAATGTGTTATCGATGAAAAAAATACTCCTGAATATTACAAATCATAAAAAATAAAAAAAATGGAATTCTATAGTCGTGAAATACAGATTATGCGTCAATCCCAAAGTAAAATGGCTTTGGAGTATGTACAATCTGTTGGTGTGTTAGTAACTTTAGAGGAATTGGTACGAATTACTGATTTATTCGTTGAAATTTGTTTGAGACCACAAGACGAAGACCTTAAAAAAAGAATTAAGGCATTAGATAAATGGATTTCAGAAAAACGAAGTAATTAATATTATGGAAAAGGATAAAGTCCAAGATTACATCAATAAATTGATGGAATTAAATAACGAAATATCAGAAGATTCTGATACTGACAATACAGGTGATTTAGATGATAATTTCATTCAAACACTGAACCACGTATTGGTTTCATTGAACAAGGATGTTGAAAATGAAATGATGGAATCTATCACAAATGTTAAACCCGACCAACCCGTATTTTACACCAAAGTAAAAGTAAAAAAATTACACTCAAACGCAGTAATTCCTTCCTATTCTAAAGAAGGTGATGCGGGTATGGATTTAACTATAACTTCTGAAATTGAAAATACTTCATTTAGTGTAACATATGGTTTTGGTATTGCGTTAGAAATACCTAAAGGATACGTTGGTTTAGTATTCCCGAGGTCATCAATTAGAAAATATGATTTGTTATTATCTAACTCAGTTGGTGTAATTGATAGCGGATATAGAGGTGAGATTCAAGCTACCTTTAAGAAAACTAATGGGCTGGATTCATATAAATACAACACAGGTGAACGAGGGGCACAAATCGTAATTTTACCTTACCCGCAAATAAAAATGGTAGAATCTACCGAACTTTCAGATACTGAAAGAGGTGAAGGTGGATTTGGTTCTACGGGTAGTTAGAAGATATTTATAACATAATAAGATACAAATTAAACAGGAGATATTTTGTTGAAACAGAAAGTAAAAAGTGTCCAAGAGGATAAAAAAACATTACCTAAACAGAGAATTAGGGAATTAATTAAAAAACCAAAAGAAAAGTTTTTAACTAAAAATCAAGAAGAATACTGGAAAATTTTAGGAGATAATCAAATTACTTTATGTTTTGGCCCTGCAGGTGTAGGAAAATCCTACATAGCAATGAAAAGAGCAATCGATTTATTGTGGGATGATAATAACAAATATGAAAAAATTATAATTGTTAGACCTGCGGTTGAGGCTGAGGAAAAATTAGGTTCTCTACCCGGTGGATTAGAAGAAAAATTAGACCCCTACATTTATCCATCATATTATCTTTTAAATAAAATAATTGGTAAGGAGGCAAGAGAGGCGTTAAAAGATGAAGGATTTATTGAAGTTGCTGCACTTGCTTATATGAGAGGTTGGAACGTAGATAATACTATTCTTGTATTTGAAGAAGCTCAAAACGCAACTCCTGCACAGATTAAGTTGTTATTAACTCGTATTGGATTTAATTCGAAGTTCTTTTTATCAGGAGACTTAGAACAATCTGATAAGTTTAAAGACAAAACCAAGTCAGGATTATATGATGCTAAAAAAAGATTAGGAGATGTAAGAGGTATCGGTGTCTTTGAATTTGGTAATGGTGATATCGTAAGAAATCCTATCATATCTGAAATATTAGAAAGATACGAATAACAATAAACCTATTTTTGATTAATAAACCCACATCGTTTATCATAATGGTGTGGGTTTATTGTTTACTTATAATCTCCTTAGTGTTATATTTAAACTATGGAAATTTTTATAAGTATAGACGGTGTTCTAAGAAACATTATACAGAAATTCGATTATCACTACCAAGATTACTTTATTGATACCGAAGTCGAAGAAGGTGACGAAAGAGAATCTTTTGAATATGGTAAAGAAGGTAAAATCCAAAATGATAATCTTTTAAATTATTATAAGTTTCAATCAAAAGAAGAATTTGAAAACTTTCTTTTTATTGATTATCCTATTGAAATATTTGGTCACGCAACCAATAGTTACCAAAACGTGTTTCTTGAGTTTAATAAGTTTGTCTACGAAAATAAAGAACATAACATTACATTAGTTGGTTTGGATGAATTAGGTAAAGCTAAATCAGCCACTTTATTTTACTTATCAAGAAACGGATGTATGTCAAATAATATCAAGTTTATCACCACATCGGATATTCCAAATTTGTGGAGTAAATGTGATTTGTGGATTACAGATAATAAGAAGATTATTGACAACTGTCCAAAAAATAAAAAGGCAATTAAATTTAACACCACATATAATGAGTACTTTACAAATAACTTAGAAATCAATAAATTAACAGAAATAGATAAATTATGGTTGAAGTCTTCGGAAAACTTTATTACATCGACCTTGACTCGATTAGTGAAGTATGTAGAACCGGTAAAACAATTAAAGATGAAGAAGATGATTCAGAAACTCTTGAAATCAACATCTTCAAGTACGAAGTAATAAAAATGTGTATTGAAAGAGTCTTAAACGAATTCGAAGATTCAGATGAAGAAATGGGTTTATTTGCACAAAAAGAAACCACTGTTTCATTTAGAATCGCATTCAATACTTTACTAAAAAATAACATATTAATAGAAGAAAATGAGTAACATTGAAAAGTTAGAATCCTCACTAAGTAGGATTAGTAATAAAGAAAACGTCATATATTTTTTAACATATGACACCAAGAATAACGCTAGAGCCGCGGTAAAAAATATCTATGATATGGCGTTAGCACTAAAAGAAAGCGGTAGAAACGTTAAGATTTTAGTTGAGGATAAAACGTATACAGGTGTTGACGGATGGTTAGGTGACAAGTATAATAGTCTCGAAGTCGTTTCAATCAAAGAAGATAAAGTTGAAATAAAAGTTGAAGATGTTATTGTGGTACCCGAATATTATTCAAACGTATTACCACAATTGTCTAACATTAAATCGGTAAAGGTTATGTTAGTACAACAAAAAGACTACATCTTTGAAACCTTACCAATTGGTAGTAGATGGAGTGATTATGGTTTTGATAAATGTATCACAACTAGTGAATCCTCAAAGAAATATATTTTAGATTATTTCCCTGAAAGTTTGGTTCATTTAATTCCACCATTTATTGGGGACAATTTCCAACCTACCGATAAACCAATTAAACCATATGTTGCAATTAGTTGTAGAGACAGATTAATTCATAGAAAATTAATTTCTGAATTTTACATCAAGTATCCACAATTAAGATGGATTACATTTAGAGATATGGTACAATTATCTTACGATGAGTTTGCGGACAATCTAAAAGAATGTATGGTTTCACTTTGGGTTGATGATGAATCTACATTTGGAACGTTTCCATTAGAATCTATGAAATGTGGAGTACCTGTTGTTGGTAAAATTCCTAATACAGAACCCGATTGGTTAAGTGAGAACGGTCTATGGACTTATGATGTAAATAAGTTAGTTGAAATTTTAGGTACATTTATTTTAGCTTGGTTAGAGGGTGTTGAACTTACAAGTGAAGTAAAAGAAAAGATGAGAGAAACCGTGGCACCATATAATAAAGAAACTCACAATAATAATACATTGTCAATTTTTAATTCTCTAATTAGTATCAGAGAAGATTCTATTAAAAAGGCAATCGAAAAAGTTAAAGCAGAAAACAATGAAGAGTAAAAATATAACCATACTATTACCAATCCATAAAATTGGTGAAGAAGAGTCAATAATGTTATCAAATGCGTTGGAATCTATTGAAGATTTCCACAATGACATTAAACTTAAAATTATTTGTCCGTTAGATGTAAAAAATAAATTGGATAATTTCGAGTTTGGTCAAAAGTTAGAAGTTGAACTTGTTACAAATACAAGTAAAGAAACTGATTTTTGTACTCAGATAAATCTTGGTATTTCATCTTGTGATACTGAGTGGTTTAGTATTTTAGAAATTGACGATGAATTCAAACCTATTTGGTTAACATCGGTAAATGAATATATTAAAAACAACCCCACTGTCGATGTATTTTTACCAATCGTAAAAGACATTAATGTTGAGGGTTCATTTATATCATTCACAAATGAATCGGCTTGGGCGTACGGATTTACCGATAACCAAGGGTTCATAGATAATGAGGTTTTATTGGAATTTCAAAATTATCAAACCAGTGGAGGTTTATTTAAAACAGAAGTGATTAAAGAAAATGGATTATTTAAAGATAATATCAAATTAACTTTTACATATGAATTTTTACTAAGATTAACACATAATGGTGTTAAAATTATGGTAATCCCAAGAGTAGGATACCAACACGTTAATTTTAGAGAAGACTCTTTGTTTTGGACATACAAAAATGGTGAGGACGGAAGACTAAACGAAAATGAAGTAAAGTTTTGGTTAGAAACCGCAAAAAAAGAATTTTTCTTCAAAAATAAACGTGATATAAATTATGTAGAAGATTAATGCCAAGAAAAAGAACCCAAAAAATATATTTTGGGGAGGAACAAGAGAAGGCGGTAGTTATGTACCTCGAAAGTGCAGACGAAACAGAAAAAAATAAGATATTCAACGAATATTTACGTGAACCCCTAATTATAATGGTCGAATCAATTATTCGACGTTATAAACTTTACAGAAAAGATATGGAATTTTCTGACTTACATACCGATACAATGTCATTTTTGATGACTAAAATCAGTAAGTTTGACCACACAAAAAACCATAAAGCATACTCTTATTTTGGTACAATTTGTAAGAATTATCTTATGGGTGCAATCCAAAAAGATAGTAAAGACAATAATAGAACAATATCCTATGACGATATATCATCGGATATGGAAAACAATCCTGAGTTCTCATATATATTAGATGAAACCACCTTAGATTATAAAGATGTCATAATTAAAATGACTATTCAATTGGAGGAGTTTATTGAATCTGAAGATTTAAATGAAAACGAACAAAAACTTGGTTATGCATTACTTGAAATTTTTAGCAGTTTTGATAAAATCTTCCAAGTTGGGGAAGGTAACAAATTCAACAAAAATCTAATATTATTATCCTTAAGGGAAATGACTTCATTAAACACTAAGGAAATCAGGATTGCACTTAAGAAATATAGAAAAATGTATGACGGTGTTATTTTTGGGTTTCTAAATTCATAAAATATCTATTTATGTATATGAAAGATAGAAGAAAAAACATATCCTTAGACACTGACTCAGCATTGGCTCTAATGCAGGAGATTTACAACGATATTGTTGAAAATAGAAGTACTGCGTCTCTGATTATGAAAAAAATGTTGTCTTTTATGAAAGATGCGGAAGATATGAGTACCATAGGTCCTGTAATCAAAGAACAACAAAAAATACTAAATGATTGTACAGAAAAGAAAATTTCATTAGTTAAATTACAGGGAGCGTTATTGAAACAATCTGGCGGTCCTGCAGGTAAAGAAGGATTCTCTAAAATGACATTATCTGATGAGGATAGAGAACTTTTAGAGAAATTAGTTAACGATGACGATAATAATATAAAAAACGCTAACTACGATAACTAATGGCAAATCCACAAAGAGCACTTATTAGGGCAAAATTAGATGCTATTAAAAAATTAGCAGACGAAAAACCAACATACGTTGATGACGTGTTTGATTTGGTTAAAGACCAAATGCCTGACATTGACGGGTCCATTAAAAGAAAGATAGACGATTTTAAGGACAAAAGAAAAGCAAAACAAACCCAAAAAAAAGACATATTTGGTGAATTAATAAAGACCTTCGAGGGATTTATGGGTTCAAACGATACAAATAGTATTAACCCAAATCAAAAGCCGGTTGTAAAAAATAAATTAAAATACTACGCAAAAGAATCCTCAAACATAACCCTTAGAGAATCTAAACAAATTGTTATGGATTCTGTGAAAAAATCATTTTTTAGCGGTGGTGGAATTTGTGGAAGTAATAGTTTGATGCCAGCAAACAACGTTGATATATCACCCAAAGAAATTGATTTTTTAAGTATGTTAAAAGTTGCACCTGATAGTAATACTGGTCAAATAATGTACGAAACAAGTGAAGATACGGGGTTTGTAAAAATGAATAAGGAGTTATATAACAATTTTGATTCATCATCTGCATATTTTTTCAACAACAAAGACTATAAAACCATTTTCACTATGCAATGGAACGATTCGTCCCAAGTGTATAATCTTTCGGGATTACAAGGTGTAACAGGTGCGACAACTGTTGAAAATTTTTTAACCGATTATTATTCTGCGATTGAATATCCTGATATTGGTAATGTGGTAAAACAAGCGATGATGATGACCGTCCAAGGAATGGACGATGCTCCTCAATCATTCACTGTGGGTATGAATAATTTAAACAGAATTTGTCAAAAATTATTTGCTATCTGTGGTAAACCACAAAAAAACGCTAGTCCGTTAAATGAAAATGCTGTAGATACAACAAACAACGAAGAGGATGATGTTGAAACCTATTTTAATTTTGATGATGTAGAAGGTATCGATATTGATGATGAAAATGCAAGATTAAGAAGAGTTTTAAGATACACCGATTGTGGTAATTTTGAGTCTCCTGTTAATAAAAATCATTTGGAGGATTTTGTACACTTTACGAAAAAACCAGGCAAAAATATTGATTCGATAATCGATAGTACACTTAACAAAGTAGCTTCAGAAAGTTACCAACAATCGGGAGGTTCTGTTGGATTGGATAATTTACAGGCAAACATTACAGGATTATTTATTCTAAATTTACCAAAGGCGTTAGTTCAATCAATCCTATCTCCAAAAATCTTCTTACCGATAGTAATACTTTATAAATTATTTAAAGGTGCAGTGGCAAGTGCCGCAGATTTTTTAGTAAGAATGGCTAAATTATTTTTTGACGTTGTCAAAAGAATATTTTGGAAGTTCATACAAGCTTTTTGGAAATTCGTTAAAAAGGATTTATTGGATTTTATTAAAAAAGTTGCCAAAACTATCTTATTAAAAAAATTAAAAAGATGGAAAGCAATTTTACTATCATTGATAACACTTTTATTAAAATTACTAACAACAAAATTAGATAGTTGTGAGGCAATTTTTAATGCAATATTATCTACAATAAATGGAGCAATAAATGCAAGATTGAAAATACCTATACCGGGTATTTTATTAGCAATAGCAGATAAGTTACCGGGATTTAGTGCCGATAAGGCTTATATGTCAACAATTGAAAATATGACAAGGAGTGGAATTGTAACAGGTCCACTTTACGATAGAGAAAATAAATGGAACAAAGCACTTAAAGCAACCATTGACGGTTATAGTAAAACTATGGATGAAGATTCATTCGTTAAAATCGGACTTAAACCATCGATAATACCTGCAGGTGTTGCGGGTGCAGTTATTACTCCTATGGTTGTAGGGGCGGGTAAATTATTTTAAAATATGGATAAGGAAAAAATTATTGATATTATTAAAAACGTAAAAGACAAGTCAAATTCCGATTTATTTGGAGCTAGAGATATTTTAATTGATGAACACGAAAAAACAAAAAATCTTATTATTGATTTAACTAGACATTTGGATAGTATTGAAGAATATTATGAGACAATAAATAATGAAATTGGTAATAGAGTAATATAATATGAAAATAATTGACGTCGGGGTTTGTGTTTCAAATATCGACCCAAAGGGGATTGGTAGAATTAGATATAGACCGTATGGTCAGTATTTAAGTGAAGTTGCGGGTGGTATTAAGTACACTGAATGGGACGATAAAGACCCATTTATTTCTATCCCATTCCTGCCGGCACATATTAATATTATTCCACAATTTGGACAATCTGTCAAATTAATTCAATACGATACTGATAAGGATTCACAAAACGTTGAGTATATCTCAGGACCTTATACGTCACCTCACGATTTTGAAAGCCAAACGTTCACAACACAACATAAAGACACGACTTATGGTGGTGTAATAGTTGAAGGGTTACCCGATTTAAAAGATAAAGCAGGGAACTACATTGATAGAAAATCATTTGGTACAATGGCTACCTTAGATGATACCTCAGTAAACGGAAACTATGGTTCTGATATAGTTTTCACAAAAAACGGTATGATGTTAAGAGGTGGTAAACTTATTAACAAAGACGTACCAAATCCAAAATTTAGACAACGTTTATCTGAAGTACCATTATTATCTGAAAAGATGTCAAGACTCGGACTAAAGAAATTTCCGAGAACAATGGAAGTTAAAGACGAGAAAATAAAGATAACAAAAATACCTGTCGCGAAGATTAATCATCTAATTGAATATTCTATCGATGATTTAACAACACCAACCGAAGTTAAAATTAATGTGTACAAAATATTGGACACATTTGGTCCTGTTTTTGATTCTAACTATTTTAACGAATCAACCTATGTTGATATAACTGATTCTAAAAAAGTTAAAATTTATAACGACGGAACGACAACGGGTTCCACTATCACAATTTCAGTGACATCAATTCAAGACGCATATATTGAATTAAGAGAAACGTTATACACATTATCAAATGAAGGATTATCAAAATTCAATACGTCTTATCCTAAAGATGATATACACCCATTTTATTTTAGACCTGCAGGAGAACTAAAAACAAGGGCAACTGCGAACTTAACAGAAGTTACTAATCGAACTAAATTTGTGAATGGTGTACAAGTTAAGGGTGTTGGGGGACTTGGTACGGGAGGAGGTTTAATTTTTTCAAAACAATTTACAACCCCACCGACCAAAAATAGTGAAAAGAAAATAAAAGTTCTAAAAGCAAGGGACAATAAAGGTGAGCAGACTTTTGCAAATTTGGTTGCGGATAAGGTATATTTCGTATCATCAAGTACGAATAAGGGACCAAAAAAGAGTGTGGATTTTACCAAAATTAACAATTACGAGTACACCCAAGAAGATTATCTAATTGAAATTGAACCATCGACATATTCAACGGTTAGAGGTGAAGTTTTGATTAAGATATTAAATAAAATGTACGAATTTTTAGTTGGTCACGTTCATAATTGGGCTGAACCTGGTCATATGGATACCGAAAGAATGTCGATTTTGAAGGACTTGATTCAAACTATGGAAAGAGATTTGGTAAATGATTCAATTAGAATAAACTAATTGATATTTATTAAATAAAAAGATGTCATATTTTCGTTCATATTTCAATAAAAACAACACACTCATAAAGGATTCACAGATTAACACTGCGAAAAATCCTAATACCGAGATTTTCTATGGGTCTGGATTCTCTAAATTTATATTTAGGGTAGATTTAACAGATTTGAAATCTAAAATTGACAACGGTGATTTGGTGATTACACCAAATACAAAACACTACTTACACTTAACAAATACCATTTTTGGTGACGAAAGTTTATTAGGTCAAAAAAATGGTAAGGGTAGAGAAAGAACAACTTCATTTGATTTAATTATTTCCCCAATAGACGAGTTTTGGGATGAAGGTGTTGGTTTCGATTATGAACAGGCATATGATTATACCTCAGGTAATGAAACCTTTGACCAAAGACCGTCAAACTGGTTCAATAGAACAACATTAGATACTTGGTCACAAGAAGGTGTCTATTCTACTACACCAAGCCAAATAATTGATACAATTCATTTTGACAACGGTAATGAAAATTTAAAGGCGGATATTACTTCATATGTTAATAGTATCGTTACAGGTACATCTATTAACTATGGTTTGGTGTTGGCGTTTTCACCCGAATTTATGGATGTTACCAATGATGTTGACCAATCTGTGGCATTTTACACAATGTATACACAAACATTCTTTGAACCGTTTGTGGAGACCGTTTTTGATGATACCATAGAAGACAATAGAGAGAATTTTATTGCGGACGTACAAAGAAATTTATATCTATACGTAACCAGAGGTACTAACTTCTACGATTTAGACACCTTACCGACTGTTGATATTATGGATAGTAATAGAACGGTTCTTGCGGGTTTGTCAAACCTAACCACAACAAAAATTAGAAAGGGAATTTACAAGGTAACATTTGGTATAAGTGGAGTTCTTTGTGATGGAAAACGATTCTTCTATGATAAGTGGAAAGGTATTGAAATTGATGGTATAACCCTTGATGATGTTACACAAAAATTCATTCCTAAACCACATAGTTCATTGTTTACGATAGGTGCAAATGAAACTGAATTAGAGAGATACATAGTTCAATTTTTTGGAATTAAACTAAATGAAAAAATTAAAAGAGGGGAGAATAGAAAAGTAGTTGTAACTCTTAGGTCAATTAATCAACCAAAATCTGTTCTATTTGACGAGGTTTATTACAGAATTTACGTTAAGGAAGGTCATACACAAGTAAACGTATTCGATTGGACAAAATTAGACAGAACGAATGAAAATTCATTTGTTTTAGATACTAGTTATTTGATACCAAGAGAATATTGGGTTGAGATTAAGGCTAAGACCCATACAGAAGAAATATTTTATAGAGACGAAATAAAATTTGAAATAATATCAGAAAAATAATAAAAGTTATGTCAAAGCAAACTGTAATCCTAAAAAAGGATTTTCATAAATTAAAGGAACAAAAACAAGGAAATTATATGTTCTTTGGTAACATAGAACAAATAAAAAGACAATGTGAAATGTTGATGGAAATTGATGAAAACACCATCAATGAACTATTAAATAATGGTCACGATTGGGCCGACGACCACATTTCAGTCGCTAAAGAAAACTTAGACCAAGTATTTGACTTTATTATGAATGAAACTAAAAAAGAACCTAATATGGGACAAAATATTAAAGTTGATTTTAATCAAGTTAAATCACTAGCACCCGATTTGTTAGATGGAGGTATTCAAATATCAGAAGCATTATCTTACCATATATCAAACAGAAAACCATTGATTAATTCAGTATTCAAATTCGGAACTCAAAGCTATGAGAACTTAATTGAAGAAGCATATGAATTATGGTCTGAAGGTGTTTTAGATTTATCAGATGACGATTTAAAACTAATGGAAGATTTAGAATTCGGTCCTACCGAAGAAACTAATTATGTTGCTGATGATTTATTGAATGAAGCAGAATATCAAGGACGTAAAGTTCAATTAGGTAAAATTATGCAAGGTGATATTAAGAAATTTAAGGTTTTCGTTAAAAACGACAAAGGTAAAGTTGTTAAAGTAAACTTTGGTTTCGGCGGTAAATCAGCAAAAGGAAAAAGAATGGTTATTAAGAAAAATAACCCTGAGAGACGTAAATCATTTAGAGCAAGACACAATTGTGACAACCCGGGTCCACGTTGGAAAGCAAGATATTGGGCTTGTAGAACTTGGTAATTAATAATATTTTACATCAACCCCACATTCGAGGAGGAGTTGGAGAGATTTCTTTTGAGATTCGTCCCACTTCTCCTTATTTTTTGTGGTACATACCTCTTTACAGTAAACAGTTTTGATACCACTATTTACGATACCCCTAGCACAGTCCATACACGGTAATCCCGAAGTAAGATAAATGGTTGAATTTTTTAATGGGGTCCCGACTCTTGCCGCGTTATAAATTGCATTACGTTCTGCGTGTTCAAACCAGAAGTATTTTTCAGGTCTTTCCTGACGTTCTTTTAATGAATCATCCAAACCCCTTGGAAACGAATTATAACCCGTAGAAAGTACCTCATTGTCTTCCCCAACGATAACAGCACCTATCTGTGTGGATTGGTCTTTAGATTTTAGTTTAATTTGTTCCGCGATACCTAAAAAGTATTCTATCCAATTCATATTTTTTGTATTAAATCAAATAAAGAGTTTTCCTTATTAATCTTCTCAATAAACCTATCGTGACACTTTATTGACCACTTTTTACATAATTCATAGTTATAATCAAATCCCCACATAAACTCTCTTACAAATTCAACAAACATCTCAGGATTTCCTTTATGTTCCCTAAATTTTTCCATAAACGGATGTTCTTCAATATCCACCATTTTATGAATACAATCTAATGGGTAGGAATGTGTAGAAATGAAAGGTATACCTGCAAGAATAAAACCAAGAGTTTTTTCAGTTAGATAGTGGAAAACCACCTCATAGTTTTTTCCTCCGTGACTCTCATCGAGTATGTGCATTTTAGATTTGGGTAACCTTTTGAAAAACATATCCAAACCATTGTGTAAATTAACGATGTAATCCACGTTATCAAAATCGGTTTCCCCATTGATTTTATTTACCTCTATATTTGGTATTAAATCGTTATTTAATTTATCCGATTGTGTAACTGTAATATCTTTAATTTCACTTAAACCTTCGGCAATAACTTTTCTGTGTTTCTTGGATGTCATTATGGAATACCCCAACTTATATTCGTGATTAAGTCTTTCAAAAATATATTTGAAATCATAGTACCACTTCAAATCATTATGACCGTTCCAATTGAAAATTGTATTAGTGAATGTATGATATACATTTGGGTATTTACTTGAAAATGAATCGTTTAGAAGAATATTATCAGTTATAATTTTATTTTTTGATAATCGATTTATATTCTCCTCGAATGATATCATATGCTCATTTGGTTCCTCATCAAACTTTGAAAATATCTTTTCCGTTTTAAAAATAAGGACCAACCAGTTACTTTTATTTTCAATAATATCACATAATCTACCCATCACTGATGTGTCAACAAAACCATCAAACGCTCCACAATCATTAAAATCTGAATAGTTTTGGAAGTCTTGTCTTATTGAATAATAATCAATAAGATGTAAACCGTCCACATTATCGTTTATTGTTGGGTTGAATATAAGTTCAAATGTAACTCCATTGTAATTACATTTAACATTTGCAAGTTTACCTGATACATTAATTTCTTTATCAGTCGTATTATGACACAACTTATAGAATAATTGTTTCGAGTAATAATTGTGGACATATATTTTCATATTAACTTACCCTTTGACCAATACCATACTCGATTATCAGAATATCTATTGAGTGATTTTGCTTCTTTTTTTTCCACGAATTTCCCGATTTGAATTAAATCCGAATGATTTCTCATATCAATACCCACATTAAATCCACCTTCGGCTTTTTCATAAACTGTGTTATTCATTGGTGGTTCATATTTCCCCTCATCATCGAGTTTCAATACTTTTACAATCTCATCCTTTTTCATTTTGCATTCGATACCCCTCGAATACACCATCTTTTCAAGGACATCTAATCTTAATTTACTATAATCAACGTCAGACATAGGACAAATGTAAGAAATATTCTGGAATATACCAAAAATAAAAAACCCTCGATTTCTCGAGGGTCTTTTACTATATTAAGATACTATTATCTTAAGGTATCCAAGCTAAATGATTGTAATCCTCTAACTGTGATAGTAGCGTAGTAACGGTTGTTAACCATCTTCTTCGCGTATCTTGTCATAATACCCTTGATTGGGGTCATATTGAACGGATTATACATTGTTGGAGTTAATTGTAAAGGAACATATGGTGCGTAGATGTAACCAGCGTCTAACAATGACTTACCTTTGTGTCCAATCAAAATTTTGTTTGCTGGGAAGTAAGGGTCACGATATACTTGGTAACGACCTGCTAATGTACCTACTTTCTCAATACCCATATTGTATTGGTCTTGCTCAGGATGAGCGTTTGATACGTGGAAATATTCTAAATCGTCGAATACTGCAGATACTTCTGAAGAAACAACAATCCAGTTAGCACCACCTCTCAAAGTAGACTTATGGATTTGAGCTGATAATTGGTTAATCTTAGTGATTAACGTTTGGTTCCAGTCTTTTTGAGTGTAACCTGCGAAAGCAACACCACCGTTACCATATCTCCATTCGTTGTAGTCCCACTTAGTTGTCCAAGCGGCACCTTTACGAAGGTCACGTAAGATTTCACGGTCAACTTCTGCTGCGATTTGCTCAGATAACAATGCTGTTAACTCAGCTTCTGCGTCGATGTTGTGGAATGCACTTACGTCTTGAGCTAATTCAGGAGACCAGCTAGCTCTTAATTTTCTTTCAGTTACAGAAACAGTTACTGATTCTAAATCGAAAGAAACTTCACCAATTGCATCTTCGAATTCTAAGTCAGAGTAAACTCTAAATTGTAAAGTTACGTCTGAAGCTTGGAATGTGTTAGATAATTGTGCGTTACCGAAACCTGCTGTGTCAGAGTAAGTTTGTAAATCTACATTGATGTAGATAACACCTTCCTCATCACAGATATCTTGGAATCTACCACCAGGGAATGCTGATGTAGCTCTAGAACCGTATTCAATAATACCTTTACCGTATTTCTGAGTTACAATGTTGAAGTTTTTAGAAGCACCACTTACGATAACTTCAGCTCCAGCTAAGAACTCTTCAGTATCCATTACAGAACCGTTAGGTCCGATTAACTTACCTTGACCATCTTTAGTGAAACCAGAGAATTTCAATACTAAGTTAGATTGAGTAGTACCTGTTAATGCTGCACGAGCAACATCACCTACAGAACCACCTGTGAAAGCCACAACTGCAGCCGCACTTAAAGTAACAGCAGAGTATGAACCTTTAGAGTAATCGAACAAACCTTCAGAAGGAGAGTTACCATCACCAGCCTCATAGAAGCTATCGTAAAGGTTTTTAGCATCTGTGTAACCTGCAGTTGCTGCGTCGTTATTACCTGGCATTCCATAAGGTTGACGGTGGTTAACACCATCTCTTCCTTGAATTTTAGGAATGAAGTAGAATAATTTACCGATTGGTAAGTTCATAGCTTGTACAGACACGATGTCGTTAGCTAATAATTTAGAGAATACACGACGAATGATAGGGAATACCACAGTCTCGAAAGAACCAGAAGCATCAGATACTGCTGCTTCGTTGATTAAATAAGACGCTTGGTTTTCATATAATTGCGCGATGTTATCTTTTTGGTGACCTCCAAGACCTTCTAAAAAGCCTAAGTCATCCCATTTTTTGATGGTATCTTCTTTGATAACACGAAGGTGCTTAAGACCGATGTTACCAACCATACCTGATTCTAATAATGCTCCCATTTTAAAATTGTATTTTTTTGTTTTTTTTATTATTTTATTTTACTCATTAAATCTTTCATTCTTCTGAATTGAGGGTTCTCATATGCTTTTGATTCAGATAATACCTCAGTTGAAGAAGTTTGTGGAGTTAATGAAATTTTCTCAACTACCGACTCAGTCATTGGTTTTTTAGTGTCTAACTCGGTTTTGATTGATTTGTAAAGATTTTTTGCTTCGTTTATAGAAGAAATCGAATCAAATCTTTTTAAAATATTCAATTTTTCTTGTTTTGTTGTTGAATGTTCAGTAAACAATCTTGTAGCGTAAGCTAAGTTTGCGTTGAATACTGCGACTTCGTTAAGTTTTTCCTTGAAAAGAACTAAAGCTTTCTTGTATTCAGAATTTTGTTTTTTCAATGTTTCAACTTCTTCATTTAATTCAGGTCTTCCAGCTTTGAACTTTTTACCTTGACGTGGACCTACGCCTCTTACGTCATTACCTTGAGTTCTTGCAGCTTCTGTAGCTTCAACTTTTTTAGGTTCTTCAACTCCTTCTTTGTCTAACGCAATTTCGTCTTCATCAAGAGTGACTTCGTAAACTGTACCGTCTTCGTCATCTTCTTCCCCTAATGCATTTAATTGAGCGTCGTCTTCAGGACTTGAAAAGCTTTCATCATAAGATTCTTCTTCTGAAAGTCCCATTTCAGTTCCACTATCTTCACCATCTAACTTAATGATATACTCTTGGTCATCAACACTAAGTGATAATTTATCACCTTCTTTTTTAACTACAATACCGTCTTCTGGTTTCATAGCTTTGAAAACTTTAAGTACTTCATCATCAGACGCAGATGTCATATCGACAACGTCATCATCAGATTCGTCAGACATTTCATCAGACATTTCATCTGTTCCGAATTCATCATCTTCCATTTCACCTTCTTCATCAGCTTCAGGTTCATCGGCGATTTCATCTTCTTCATCAGATGGTTCATCGTTTATTGAAGTTTCTTCATCTTCAGGTTCGTCACCTGTTACATCTTCTTCTTCGTCAGGTATTGGTTGCTCAGACATTTCAGCGTCTTTTACTTCCTCTTCCTCTTCTTCTACTTGTTCTCTAAGCAAATCGTTTAGTTCTTGTTTCATTGTTGAAGCAAGTATACCTTTTGCATTTTGCTTTACTGCCTCTTCAAGTGTTTGTACTTGAAGTAACGCTTGTTCTAAAATAGATTTTTGACTCATCTTAATTTATTTGTTTTATTATCTTATAAATACTACGTTTTTATGAAAAATTTACTTTTTCAGTATTGGTAACCCTATAAAATTTATTATTTGGATAAAAAGTTATCTAATTTTCCCATTAATGACTTCATCTTATCAAATCCTTCACCTTTTTCTTCGATTGATTCTTGATACTTGTCTCTATCCGATAATTCAGGGAAAACATATGCACCTGGTGTAGATGGAGATGATACTAAATCAAAACAAACAAGTTCAAAATCCTCTTGTACAATGTTTTGACCTTTAATGTTTTTAAGAGACCCCACTCCACGAGAAGAAATACCCAAAGTGGCTCCGTTCATAATTAACATAGCCGCTTGGTCTCCTTTAGTGGATACAATACCCATTTTCTTCCAACCTGGTGAAGTGAATAATTTTATCTTACCCATTAACATTTTACCATCCCACCAAGTCTCAATAATAGAGTGAGATACTCTATCTAAATCGATAAGTGAAGATGATGGGTGATTTAATTCATTTAAAGCACCACCTTTCTTAATAAGGGTTTGATATTTTTCGTTCTCTCTTTTAAGTAGAACTTCGGGATAGATTCTCCCGTTTTTGTTAGGTGTGTCGTATTTTTGTAAAACAGCATAAAGGATAAGGTCTTCTGAGAAGTCCATACCCTTCATTTCTGATATAATTTTTTTGTTGTCGTCAGGTGAAACGTGTCCTGCGTCGTATTCGATTAAGATTCCCTTACCCGTCTCGTTTGGACCTAATATCTTCATTTACAGTTTTTATACTATAAATACATCGATATCCCAACTTATTTCTTGTTCTTATAGAAATTAAACAGATTTTTGTCTTTTAAATTCCCATTAATAATGTTTTCCGATATAGATTTAATAGTTTTTTTAACTTCTTTATCTCTGATATCAAATTGATTTTTAACGAATAATGTAATTTCTAAATTCATAAAGGACTTTTTTTCTAATTTGATTCCTTTAGTCCTGACATCTAAATCGACAATATTTTCTTTTTTGAAAAATTCATTTTCCAAATAATACAAGTACGTTTTTATTTCACGTCTCGTTCTTGATAGTATCAACTCGAAATTATCGGTGTCATTCTCAGGTAATAACCAAGAATTTAGTTTTATGTATACGGTTTTTAAATTTTTAAAGTCCACAGTTCCGTAACCAATCTTTACATTTTCATAGTATCCGAGGGGTATAAATTTCCCAGTTTTCATTAATTTTGTTCATATTATTTTAATTTATGGTGTTAATTAAAATATAAAGAAAAATTCTTGTATTTCCAAAATATATTTATATAATACTAAAACCAAATTATGTTAATAATAGAAATTAAAAATGAAAAGAGTCTTGAATCTGCTCTTAGGACCTACAAACAAAAGGTTCAAAAAACAAAACAGATACAAAAACTCAGAGAAAGAGAAGAGTTCGTAAAACCTTCAGTTAAGAAAAGAACTCAAAAGTTAAAGGCGATTTACATAGAGTCAAAAAAAAATGGTCTTAATTAAGACCATTTTTTAATTCTTTAAGTTTATAAAGATTAAACTTATTAAAATTCATTTCGTTTACCTCTTTTTGGACTTGAGTTAATTTTGTTGTTAATTCATCATCTTTATTTTCAGATAATATAGTTCCCACTTGGGTTAAAACAGATTCTTTTAATTCGGTGATGTTTTTCTCTAAGTCTTCTTGTGACATTGAAAGAATTGTTTTCAATTCCTCCTGTTGTTCTTCATTTAAACTATTTGTATATAAAACGTTGAAATTGTTTGCCAATACGGCGTGTAATAAACTTTCGTTAGGTACAATACCTTCCACCTTAGATTCGTTTACTTCTTTTTTGGTTGTTAAATGATTTACTAATTTTTTCTTCGCAATAACCTTCTTATCGATATTGTTTAAACTATCCTCTTCCAATAATTGGTCAAGAGTAGAATAAATCTCATTCTCATTGATTTCTAATTCACCTAATTTTTGATTTAATGAACTACAAAATTCAACAAGACTTTTAGACTTACTTCTCAAAATTGTATTAAGTTCTTCAACATACAATTTAGCAACCTCTTTATCTTCAAAATATTTGTTTTCTATTTCTTCATAAAAAAGATATAATTCTTTAAAGTCTTTATTCTCTTTTATAGTTTTTAAAATATCCTTCATTTCAGATTTATTCTGACTTGAGTAAGATTCTGTAAGTTTTTTTAAGATTTTGGTTTTTAATACCCCTATTTTGTTCATTTTTAGTCGTTTAATATATCCTTCAATTTATTCTCTATCTCATAAATATTCTGTTGTGCTTTATTAATATCAAATAAATCGTCTAATTTTTCTGAATCGTCACCTAACATAGATAAAATCTTGTCTTTTCTCGATTCACTTAATGGTGCAGCACCTCCCGCAGGTGCTTCTGCAGGTGCACCCATATCAGTAGGTGCTCCACCCATATCCATTCCACCACCCGCAGCTGCTGCATCACCCGTCGCACCACCGGCAGCTTCTAATTTTTCTCTTTCTTCTTCAGGTATACCATATTTTGCGTCGACGTCATCGAACACACCTGAACGTTTAATAATTTGTGCAGTTGCAGCTAACTCACCACCAATAGCTCTTTCAAGTCTTTGTTGTTGTAAATCAAGTATAACCTCATTATCACTAAATCCAAGAATATTCTTTTTAGCCCAAGTATGTGAAACAGGTAATATACCAAGTTGTGAGTTGTCAGATGTTGCGTCTTTATATAACGTAACCTTTTCTTTCCATTGTTCAATCTTAAGTAAATCTGATTGAGATGATGGATTTGTTAATGATAAACTAAAGTTGTGTAATTCATCTTCTAAACCTAAAAGATATAAATGAATTAATGCAATTTTATTTAATTCTTGTATTAAAGATTTTTGAATTCTATTAATTGTTCTCGCAAAACGAATATCCATCAATGCAAGGTTCTTACCATCACCAACCACTTCTTCAAATCCTAAAAATGCTTTAGGTATACGAAGAGCCGCTAACATTTTCTTTTGGATGTATTCAATATCGGCAATCTCACCTAAATTAGCAGCACCCGGTAATGTCTCAATCGGGTTAGTTTGTGCCGGGTCACGTACAGGTATGAAATAATCTTGGTCAACAGCCATTTGATTATATCTCATATCAACGTTACCATTCTTTTGGTCAACAACTGTATCTCTTTTGAATTTGTTTGCAACACGTTGTACATATGGTTCAATATCTTTGTCGTCCATATTACCAACGAATACTTTGAATACACGTCTTTCAGGTGCTCTTGATGTTCTATAAATCAACATAGCATCTTCTGCAAGTAAAAGTTGTTTCCAAATTCTTCTAATCTTATCTAACATAGATGTACCATATGGTAACTTTCTATCATCACCTAAAATTCTAAAGTGAGCAATTTCCCAAGCTTGGAATTCAATGTCTTTATTCTTCCAATTAAATCTTAATTCTCTTGTTGGTATTTTTGAATCTTTAGGTGCTGCCGCTAAGTTCTTAAGTGCTGCTCCCTCAACTCTTTCAATTTCAATGTTTGGTAATTGTTGACAACCGATGATTCCTTTTTCAGGGTCTACTTTAAGGAATACAAAATCATCTCCGTATTTACACATACCTCTAGCCCACATTTGTAGGTTAGTATTGATGTCTAATTTTTCTTTAAATAAATCCTCAAGAATACCTTTGATTCTTTTTGATTCAGAATATATTGTTAGAATTTCACCTTTCTCAGACATTGTTGTTGATTCCTCAGCATATATGTCTAACGCTGCAGATATTTCAGGAGTAAACTCCATAGACTCATAATCATAATACGCTGACAATCTATTTGGTTCATAATAAACCGATTGATTATATAAGGACTGGTCTAATTTAGTCCATTTGTCTGCAATGTATTGTGACTGTTGTGCTTGTAATAACGCTTTTTCAAAGTCTTCTTTACTATCAGTTTTTAATATTTCTTCTCTATCTAAATTGAAAGATGGTGATACCTCTTTCCCTTTTCCTTGAAAACCGAAAACCTTAGTAAGTTTCTGAAATACCGTTAAATTATTTTCTGCCATAACTATAAATACTATTTGTTAAAAATCTATCCTATTTTATTCAAAAAATAAAGGTTTATTTGGGTTTACCAAATAACCAAGAGTATTCACCATAGGATTGTTTTGATGGTGTTTGAGGTTGATTATTACCATCCATCGACATTAAACCTATTGGGTCGAATGTGGTTCCATAGGAATAAAAAGACTTATTTGCTTCGTATGTTCTTTCCGATAATACCCAAGAATCTAACATTGCTTTGTTTTGTGCATCAGTTCTTTGTAGTTGGTTAAAACATATGTCGCCAGCATATAACGCCATTGACATACTCATAATAGCATCATCGTGAGCACCCTTCATATGGTCAGGTCTACCGTTCATATAAACAAACGTATTAAGTTCATTCAATAATCTTGATGACCTCACGATAAATCCTTTTCTAAGTTGTTCTTCAAATGCTGCAACAATTTGGGTTCTTTTATTATTAAAATTTAAACCCGGTATTTTATCCATTGCTTTTCTATTATATTCCCAAATATTTTGAGTATTAATACCATCAATGTATAAATTTTTATAATTTAATTCTTGTAATTTTCGTGATGTGGCAACACCCATACCTCCTGTTATGTCAACAACAATGAATGCGTTGTAAAGTACACCCCATTTGTATGCGATTGCCGCTAAATCATCGGGTGGTATCTTACCAATATATTCCGCAACCTGTTCTCTATCATCAAAATCAATAATATTGATTGAAGAAAAGTCTTCACTATCACCTCTACTAACATCCACACCCATAATGTAACGATGGTCTTGTATTGGTTCCTTCCAATGCCAAAAAGTTCCTTGCATATATTTTTCAAAAGGAACTCTAATCATATTTTTGGCTATATTTTCTTGAATATCACCAGGAATTACACCATCACCCGAACCTAAAAAGTCACACTCCAATTCCTGTGCGATTTTACGTCTATCGTACTTGAATTTTTTAGACATAGATTCAAACCAAGACGAAAAAGGTTTGTAACCATCCTCTTCTAATTTTTTGTAATTAGACATATCGAATTCACGAAGAACTACTTCATCATCATTATATTGTTCTCTATTCAACATATAATGACATATGTCTTGACATTTAACCCAAACTAAGTCTTTAGTATAACGAGGGTCCTTAAACCATCTTAAATCCGTTATATGAAAATCGTTCATACCACGTAGTGATTGGTCATAAACCCCATAGTAAATTGGGTCGTAACCATTCGGTGTAGATATAAGAATAATTTTACCTCCCGTAGATAGTGATGCCATTGAAGCGGCCCAAAAGTCCTCACCTGCTTCGATATATGCAGCTTCGTCAAATACAAGTACTGTTGGTGTATAACCACGTAACGCATCTGCAGATGTTGCAACCGCTTTTACTTCGCAACCATTGTTTAATCTAAATCTACTTTCGGAGTTTTTATCGGGAGAGAACCCAACATTTAACCAATCAGGCCATTGTTCTAAAAAATTACGAACCTTGTTTGCCATTTCAATGGCGGTATCTCTCTTATTTGCAATAATAAGAACTCTTTCGGGGTTCTCGGGTTTTGCTAATTGTAGTTTTTTAGATAACCAAGCAGCGGTTACTGTTGTAACACCCGCTTGACGATATTTTTTAGTGATATTTTCATTGTAGTCTTCGTAGTCCTGAATCAATTGTAATTGGTCAGGGAACAAATCCATAGGAACATATTTCTTTTGTGTATTATCATACGTTTGTAGATATGTTCTTAAAGCATATGGTGTATCTTTAATGATTCTAGCATATTCTTTTAATTGCTCAATTTTACTCATATATATAAATACAAAAAAAGACGGTTAAAAACCGTCTTTGTATTATTGTCCTGATAATGAGATTCCTAAACCCGATAACATATCTTGTAAACTTTCACCCGATACTTTAGGTGCGAGCTCCTCAATTAATTTTCTGAACTCGGATGTTGATTGTGTAACTTCTTCACTATCTACCTTTCTTGTTAAATCATAGTACATAGCACCAATCAACTTTTTACCCATTTCTGTGTTACCAATAACTTCCTTCATTAAAACTAAAAATTCTTTTACAGGTAAATTGGCAACATTTGAATAAATGAAATATTGTAATTTTTTCTTGTCTTCTTCATTTTTAATTGATTCAGGATATAGAGCATATAATCTTCTCCAAATAGCAGGACCTAATCTAATGTCCCAAATTTCGTGAAGTACGGTATCTTCTAAATCCATAGCTTTTTGAACTCTTTCAGGGTCTTCAGGATTTCTTTGTTTTGATAAGAACTCCATTACACCTTTAATCGTTTCGTGAATTAAGAAAGGAAATATAACTGCTCTTGCAATAACTGTTGGAGGATTTGTTGTTGAATCAAGTCTTGTTTTACCTGCACCTTGAGCTTCAGCGATTGTTGATTCCATCATTTCTTCAGGAAACTGCCAATAACCTAACATCATAGTTGAAACGAAAATTGCATATTTGTCTGTTAAATTCTGAACTCCCGTAATTCTTTGAATTTCAGGAATAACATCTTCAAACATCCAAGTACCATCAACTGCGTGACCTTGGGTCATTGCATTTAATAGTCTTCTTTTTGCTCTTTCTAAATTTAAAACCTCATCAACTAATTCTTCTTCTTGTTCTTGAACTTCCTCTTCTTCAGCATCTTGATTTACTTGAATGCTTTCAGATTGTAATTTAATATCGAATTGTAATCTATTTTCAGGAATCTTAAAATGTTCTCTGATTAATCTCTCACATAGTTCTTCTAATTCGGCTTCGTGATTTCTTTCAGCATTTTGTATTTCAGATAATATTCTACTAGCTTGAATTGATAATTGATAATATCTACCTTGTATACCGGTACCAATATTACTAACACCCGTATAACGTGATAATCTACCTAATGCGGTCGAATATTCATCACTGGCTAATAATTCTTCGTAGTTGTTATATCCTTCTTCGTTTGGTTCAGGAAAATCAACTTTTTTAAATGGGGTTTCTCTATCGACTAATTTATTAGTTACACCTGAATCAGGTCTACTATTATCATCAAATCTCATATCCTCATTAAATTCTTTATTTGCCATTTTTTAAAACGTTTCTGATTTTTTTCATAATTGACTCTGAAATAGAATCAGCACCTTTTGGTTGATTCATTGACCTCAAAATATTTTTAAATTCCATAAAAGCCGGCATACTTCCACCATTTCCTTTTTCGAACTTAGGTCTTGGGTCAGGTCCTTCACCAGGATTTTGCCAAGGGTCAATGAAAGGGTCTTTATCAGGTGATGGTGGTGCATCAATATCAGGGTCAATATCAATATCAGGTTCTACATCGATATCTGGTTCCATTACATCTGGCTGTTCGTGTAGTTTCATTTTGATAAGTTCCATAATTTCATCTTTAGTTGTTAATGAATGATAATCATTTTCTACCAAAGAATCAACCCACTCTTTAATTTCTTTTTTATCAATATCCTCTAATTTCTTTTTATCCAACTTCTTCTTGTCACCACATTTACAACCAACTACTCCACATTTTGGACAACACTCTTCTTTAACTTCTTTCTTCTGACCTTTTAATATTTTGAAATCTTGACCATCAATCTTACCATTGTGGTTTTTATCTAATTTCTTTTGTTTACCAACTAATTTTTCAGTTAACTCAACGTCAATCCCACCATCAGTAACTTGTTTAATTTTATCAGGAGGTGTATTTGCGGGCATTTTAACCTTACCTTTACCACTCACGGCTTGTTCACCAAGTATTCTTTCAGATAACATTTCCAATTGTTTATCTGACATAACAACTAAAGTTGATTGTGAAAATCCTTCTTTAACTAATAAACCAACAATTTGATTGCGTTTCATTTTAAAATTTGTATTTAATTTCTTCATTTATTAATCTTAAACCCTTCGACTCCAACTTCTCAGTGATACTATCAATGTCCTCACCGAAATGAAAAGAAACTCTTTCAGGTCTTTCTTCTGAATGTATATCAAAAGGTTCCCATCCTAAAGCAACAATTCCATCTACGGCATCTATCATTCCAAAGTAATCTGAATTTTGAACCAAATCTAATTCTAATTCTGAGTTTTTTAATAAACCCACTAAATTAATTTGTTCTAATTCAGGTGGAATTGCTCTACCCGAAGATGGAATTATAAACCATTCATCCATTAATACATCAATATCGTTACCGAATATAAATTCGTATTGTCGTTGACCTTTATAGTCTCGTCCTAACTCATTGATGTATAAAAGAAACATTATTGTTCAAAGTGTTTTCTTAATGTTTCTTTAACACTATTATTAATCATATCGGTTAACTCATTGATATCGACTTCTTTAGTTACTACTTCATCCATATCTCCATATTGTTGTCTATCAAAGTGAGCCAAATGTGCGTCATTATCAAAACCGCCCTCTGGTTCATTTTCCATTGATTTAGCCATTTCCAATTCTTTGTTGAATAAGTTTTCCAACTCTGACTCATCTCCCATTGGGTCTTCTTCTTTTAAATCAAAATTGAACATATCACCATATTCGTCATCACCAAAGATATCAGCATCACTATCGTAATTATCTGAATCCATTGAAGCTTGTCTAAAATACAAATCTTCTTCACTATCAGGTTCAACAAAATGTTTTGTTTTCTTTCTTACCTTTTCTTTTTCTAAATCAATATTTGAATCCAACGCATCGTGACGACCAACAGGACCCTCATCTTCAAACTCATCCTCATCATCAAATCCCATTTCTTCAGGTTGTATTTGAGTGTCGAAATCATCGAAACCTTCGTCAAAACTCATATTAACTAAATTTTCTAACGCATCAATTCCATCCATTTCACCCAATTCAGATTCATCACCTGCTTCAGGTGTCGGCATTTCAGAAGGTAATTCTTCACCACCTAATCCATCTTCACCTTCGAAATCTTCCTCATCTTCAAATTTACTTAGAATTTCTTCTTTATCGTCCATTTCTAATTTATCTAAATTAACAGCAGATAAAACAGAATTGATAATGTACTTAATGTCATCACTTTCCAAATCATCTTGGATATCTCTAATTTTTTGACCTAATTTACCTGTTAGCTTTTGAACGACTTTTAATTTATCGTCACCACCTTCTTCATCACCCATTTCAGGTTCTGCACCCATTTCAGGTTCTGCACCCATTTCAGGTTCTGTACCCATTTCAGGTTCTGTACCCATTTCAGGAGATGCTGGTGGTAATGCAGGAGGCATTTCGGCAGCAACCTCAGCAGGTGCTGGTGGTGCAACCTCAGCAGGTGCAGATTTACCAGTTTTTAAAACATATTTTGTTTCTTCTTGTAAATTATCTTGTCCTTTTAAAAGTTCTAATCTTTTAAGAGCTTCAGCGTATGAGGAGAATCTATTCTTATTCTTCATAAACATACCACCGATATAGTCTAACGAATTTTCGTTCAAACCTCTTTTTACGTAGTACCCATCTTTTTCTTTGACTACACCATATAAACCTGACTTTGTTGATTCAGATAGATATTCTGCAGATTTAGATGTTGCAACATTCTTATTATTGTTGTTGTTATAGTAGGTAAGCTCGAGAATTCTCTTTAATTTCTCATCTCCGCTTAATTTTTCACTACCGAGTGGTTTTATATCTCCCATTTTTAATATTATTAAATGAAATTATTCTTATCATATAAATACATAGATATATGAAAAAAAATATGGTTTATTATTGTGCTACGGATAATTTCTTATTTTGAATCCCCTTTTTGATACCCATTAATTTCTCAATGTATCCATTTCTCCTAAGTAATTTGAAGGTTAAATTTTCATAAGAATACTCCCCGCCCTTCTCGAGACCTGATTGTCTAAATTGTTTTAATTTGGTTTTTACATCATCAACGTCCTTTGAAACGTCTTTTCCTGATTCTGAGGATTTAACCAATGAATCTATTAATTCGGCATATTCTTGACCCTTTTCCATAATGGTGCGGTCATCAATGAACTCCTTACCCTTTTTAGGCTCAATTATCCATTTGTTATTTAATATTGAATAGACTCCCGTCGAGAGGTGTTTTTCATTTGAATCTTGAACATAAAGTTCAACATCATATCCTTTTATTTTTATATCGTGTTCCGAGTTCCAATTGTTTTTCTTTGAATCAAAGAATTGTTTAATTATTTTCTTCATTGACGTCGAATCTTTTTTATTCGAGTCATTAAAATCATTGAAATCTACTAATACGTGTAAATCAACATCCGAATATTCAGACCAATTAAAATTTGATAATGAGCCTGTTAAATGAATATCATCAATAAAAAAATCAATACCGATGAATTCCACAAACTTATCCGCAATTTCTAATAATTTAGTTCTAATGTTATCCTTCATAATAAAAGAACCATTATCCTCCTCAAATATATCAGGGGATAACGATTCTTTAGAATAAAAAGACTTAACTATCTTTTGGTCTAATTCACTATCTTCAAAAAGTTCATCAACCAAAGACTTATTTGTCATACTAACCTCTTAAATTTATATTTGCCGTTTATGTTACTATTCAAAAATTTACCTTGAGATTCAGACATTCTAAACTTAGTGAACTTGTCCCAAGGGAATTCATAGTATTCATAAATAGAACCATTATTAAATGTAATCGTTAAAGTTTCGGTTTCTGTATTAAAACCCGCACTTTTAAGATTACTTGAGTTGATTTCAACTAAGATGGTTTTACCATCAATTTTTTCACTTATAATACCCATATCTTATATTTTTTAGTATTATTAATATACGAAATTTTTAGTTAATAATCAAATACTATAATATAAATATCAAATAAAAAACCCCGATTACTCGGGGTTTCATTTTAATTGAGGGAGATTAGACGTTCTATCGATTTTTTCTTATCTATCGGTAGGTTTAATTCGAGAATACCATTCTCAACTTTACCCACAATATCCTTCTCTTTTACATCGTCAGGGATATTATATGATTTGACGAAACTACTAGTGAAGTAGACACTATCGTCACTCTCCTCTTTCTCGAAGGAAATTTTAAGTATTCCTTCCTTTGTAGAAATTTTTAAATCTTCCTTTGTTAAGCCAGGAACACTCATTAAAACTACGTATTCGGTTTCAGTTTTTCGAACGCGAGTTTCAGGACTTTTTAGGTACTTTGATGTTTCGAATACACTTTCGAAACCTTGGAAAAACGGGTCTTTAAATAATGTTATCATAGTATATTAAATTTTATTATACTATAATCAATTTTTTTGCCAAATGTCTAAAACTGACATTTAGACATTAGTTAGACATTTTTTTAGACATTTTGTCCGCGATTTGTTTTTTTGAATGAAAAATGTTAAGTTTGTATAAATACTAAATCATACACATATGTCGGTAGACTTTTTAGAAGACGGAGGTGCTAAACCTAATCAAAAAAATAGAAGAGGAACTTCTACAACACCAATACTTGATAATTTTTCAAGAGACTTAATTAAACTCGCCGAAGAAGGAAAGATTGACCCTGTTGTAGGAAGAGATAACGAAGTAAAAAGAATTTCACAAATTCTTTCTCGTAAAAAAAAGAATAACGTAGTAATTGTGGGTGATGCGGGTGTTGGTAAATCTGCACTCGTTGAAAAACTTGCAATACAAATTCACAAAGGTAATTGTCCTAGTAATTTGTTAGATAAAAGATTAGTCTCTTTAGATTTAACTTCACTCGTTGCCGGTACAAAATACAGAGGTCAATTTGAAGAAAGAATTAAAGCAATTTTGAATGAACTTCAAGAAAACCCTAACGTAATTGTATTCATTGATGAATTACATACAATGGTAGGTGCGGGTAACGCTAGCGGTGCTATGGATGCCGCCAATATCTTAAAACCGGCATTGGCTCGAGGTGAAATGCAATGTATCGGTGCAACAACATTTGATGAATTTAAAAAACATATTGAAAAAGATTCTGCGTTGGTTAGAAGATTTCAAAAAATTATCTTGAAAGAACCAACACAATCTGAAACGATTGAAATATTGAAGAACTTAAAGTCTTCATATGAAGAATTTCATAAAGTTGAATATCAAGATAATGTTGTTGAAACAATAACAACTTTAGCATTAAGATATATTACTGATAGACAATTTCCTGATAAGGCGATTGATATTTTAGATGAGTTAGGTTCAGACAAAAAAATCTCAGGTAAAATTCCTGAAATAATTGAAACCCTTAAGAAAGACGCCGAAGAGATAAAAGAAAAAAAGGTTCAAGTAGTTAAAAATCAAAATTACGAGCAAGCTGCTAAATTGAGAGATGAGGAAAGAAAGATATTAAAGAAGCTTGACGACGAAAAAGAAAAATGGACCTTAAAACAAAAAGAAAATAAAACTCCCGTAACCGTTGAGGATGTTTATGAAATTGTATCTAATATGACGGGAGTACCAATTAGTAAATTGGATTCCAAAGAAACTGAAAAGTTATTAAAATTAGAAAATATATTATCATCTAAAGTTATTGGTCAAGATGATGCTATTAGAACAATCTCAAAAGCAATAAGAAGAAACCGTGTTGGTATTAAAGATACTAATAAACCGATTGGTTCATTTATTTTCTTAGGTTCTACAGGTGTTGGTAAAACATTTTTAGCAAAGTCATTGGCTGAAACATTATTCGGTGACCCTAATAAAATAATTAGGGTTGATATGAGTGAATTTATGGAGAAACACAATGTTTCAAGATTAATTGGTTCTCCTCCGGGTTATGTTGGTTATGATGAAGGAGGTCAACTAACAGAAAAAGTAAAAAACAATCCGTTCTCTGTAATATTATTTGATGAGATTGAGAAAGCACATAAAGATGTATTCAATATCTTATTACAAATACTTGACGAAGGTCACTTGACAGATTCCTTCGGAAGAAAGGTAAACTTCACCAATACGTTGATTATTATGACATCAAACGTAGGTGCTAAAAAGGTTATGGATTTTGGTGATGGTATGGGTTTTGCAACTAACAGTAAAGAAATTCAAAAGGAGGAGGTTAAAAAATCAATAATCCAAAAAGCATTAAAACAACAATTCAATCCTGAGTTTTTAAATCGTATTGATGATGTCATCACATTCAATCCACTAAATGATGATACACTGAAGAAAATCATTGATATCGAATTGACAAGATTAAATGACCGATTGAAGGAGAAGAACTTTAAGATTACTTTTGATAAATCAGTAATTGCAAAAATTCACGAATTAAATTCTGAAGAAGAATATGGTGCAAGACCAATTAAAAGAATAATTCAAAATCTATGTGAAGATTTTTTAAGTGAGGAGATATTAAAAGGTAATATTGTTGAAAATATTGCTGTTACACTTAAATTTAAAGACGAAAAATTAACATTTACAAAAAAAATATTGTAAATAGTTGACTTTTTATGAGAATCATATATATTTATATTCTCAAAGGTTCTCTTTGTCGATTACCTTTTCGTTTTTTTTCATAAGTAAGTGGGGTTGAACCCACCGAAAGACCTTAAAACCCCGACAGACTGTTGGGGTTTTTTATTTCCAAATATTTTGTTTTATTGATTAAATTATGTATATTTACAATAGTATGAAAAAATATATATTAATCTTCGGTATTTTTGCCTCTTTGGCATTAACTGCCTGTGGTAGCGGGTCAACCACAAATGAAACAACTGACTCAACTGCGACTCAAGTTGATACAACTGCAGTAACTGCAACTGACTCAACAACAAGTCAGATTCCAACTGACAGCACTTCAACTGAAGTAAAATAAGTTTGGAGAGGAGGGGATTCCCTCCTCCCTTCTTTTTAATCGTAACCTAATTTATTTTATGAATCAGAAACGAAACAACACAATACTATTTGTAATAAATTTATTGATGCTTATTTCTCTTTTTTTCGTTGTAGAACATTATAGAAAAGAGGTTTATTCTTTAAAACAACAAATAGATTATTTGGAGAAAATAGTTATTAACAAAAGATAAAAATATTTTTTTTTGTTAAAGGTTTTTACTTATTTTGTACTTCTAACCAAACACTATTTAAATGTCAAACTACACACCTAAACCTCCGAGAAAAAGAAGTTCCCAACCCGATATTGTATTAAACATAGAGGGTAGTTTTAACGATTTTACCGATTTTTACGACGGTAATAAAGAAGTCATTTACAAAAACATTTTAGATTTATTTGAGGCGTTAAAAACCACCAAAAAGAAAAAACTAACTTTATCCGTGGTTGCTAAAATTAGGGGATTAGAGTGGGATACAGATTTCACCTTTTCCAAAGATGATAAAGAAACCCTACTTAGAGATGTGATGCCGTATTTTGAACAGGTTGAGGATTATGAAGTCTGTTCAAAAATAATAAAGTTACACAAGGACTTGACTATTTGAAAATAATGGTTTAAATTTTATTAGTATCGTTAAGAGATACGTTTAGTTTTTTTGTCAATGAACCCCTGATGTTTCTACATTGGGGGTTTTTTATTTTTAAAAAATTTAATTGTATTTTATAAAGAACTTCTTGTTATAATCCTATTATTCTCGGTATTCTAATATTTTTGTTGTATTTTTCTCATACTTATATTAAAAAAATACAATATGTTAAACTTAATTATCGGAATCTTTGTCTTATGTTCCTCTTTTGGAATCACTCTATCAAAAATAACATCGGATTATGGTGTCAAAAAAAATAGACAACATATAAAACCTTTAACTATAGACAAAGAAATAGTGTTATAATATCATTCTACTACCAATCAAGAAATTACTCAAAAATGGTGAGCCCGGTGCAGTGTTACCACTTAATTTATAATTCACACTAAGGCCAAATCTTTTACTTATTTTATAATCAAAAGAAGAACCTAATAGGAATCCCATATGTCTATTTACAGTTGTTGTTTGAGCATCACTATTATATGATATAGGTGCAAACATAGTGAATATCTGTGGTGATATTGATAATTTTCTACTATATTGAAATGGTTTAGTCCAAAACGCAACAACTGATGTTGACATATTATGGTTAAACCTGTTATTTTCCTCACCCTTCAATAATAAATTAATAAGACCTAAATTGTAACCAAATACTCCTTTCTTTTGTGTTGGTTTAATCCACGTATATCCTAATAAGTTCATATAGTTACCATTCAAATACGCAAATGCACTTGAGTAAGAATGTATCGCATTTAATTTACCATTTGAAAAATCCATCTTAGTATATCCACCACTAACTATAAATGTTTTTAAATCACTCATAATCACCGTATTTGCTGAATAACTTTTATCACCCATTAACGAAGATTTGGACACACCTATCGTCATAGATTGTAACCATCTACCATCAGGTGATTCTATCGTTGATAAATCTGAAGAAAGTAACATTGGATTAGATACTGCAGCTTTTTCTTTTTTCTTTTCTTCCTTCTTCTCCTCTTTCTTTTCTTCTTTTTTCTCTTCCGATTTACTTTCTTCTTTTTTCTCTTCTTTCGATTCTGATTTAGTTTCTTCTTTCTTTTCTTCACTCTTACTTTCGGATTTTGATTCACTCTTTGTTTCGGATTTAGTTTCGGTTTTTGTTTCCGTCTTACTTTCAGATGAACTACTCGAACTTTGTGATGAAGATGATGAAGAACTACCCCCACTTTGTGATGAACTACCACTAGCAGGTGGTGGAGTTGAACTACTTTGTGTTGGTGGAGGTGTTGTTGGTGGAGGTGTCGATGCCGCAGAACTTGCAGCGGCAGAACTCGCGGAACTACTTGCTGCTGAACTTGCAGATGACGATGCTGCAGAACTTGCCGCTGATGAAGCCGCGGACGATGCCGCTGCGGTTGCGGTGGCGGCTGCAGCATTTGTAACAGCCTGTTGTACTACAGGATTATTTATAACAGGACAAGTTAATGATTCATATGTGGTTTTTGTTGATAACAACCAACTCTGTACAACCCCCGTTTGAACTTCTAAAGGTGTAAACGTTCTTACTTGACTATAGAAAGATACAGTTGCATACCCATTAATCATAGTTGTGGTTGCTATCTTTTTTTCGCCAGTACATTTATCAACAAAACTCTGAGTATAGGTTTGACCAAAGAGTTTAATTGATGTTAGTGTCACAAATAAAATTAATAGGGTTATCTTTTTCAACTATTTCTATTCTTGTTGTAATCGATTATTATAGTCATCAATACTAAATGGTGTGTACAATGAATATCTAACATTATCAGAATTATTTTTAGTTACTTCGTGATAATAATTGTATTTCATATGGTCTAATAAAATAATTTTATTAAAATCAGGAACAAACTCTATAGTTTCATTTTCCTTATGCACTTTTAATATTGAACCATCTTCATATGTTCTACCTTTATTTAAAAAAAATAAAATTGTAAAATATCTATTATTTGCCGTAGGACCATCGGTATGGTTCACAATAAATGAATCTTTAGGATACACATTAAAATGACCAAATAAAACATCTTTGAATGTCACTTCTTTTTTAAATAAATCAGTTAATATAAATCTAAATGCTTTATCATATAATTTAATAATTCTACTATTCATTAATTCATCATCTCTATGTGTTAATAAGAAATTAAAATAATCATAGTCAGTATGAAATAGATTTTTATCATTTACATTTAAACCAACCTCATCATTTATCTTTGCCAATAATTTAAAATCCTCATAATTTAAAGAATTACTTGTAACCATTTTCTCAAATTCTTCGGGATGTTTATTTTTCATAGCATCTTGTATTTTTTTAGACCATTGTAAAAATCCCAAAGATGAATTTATTTTACTCAAATCAATTTTAAAATCGGCAACCAATTCTGACAATTCATTGTATTCGTCAATTGTTAGAACGTCCTTCATTTCATATATTTTCAAATCAAAATCTAACATAAAGTGTTTTTATTTACTTGTTATTTAAACCAATTGATATTTGATTAAAATTTCTTATCGGGTCCCTATCAACTCTCAACGTAAAAAATTTAAAATCTCTTATAATTCCAAATTTAAATGTTGTGAAATTTGAATTGGACTTAGGAAACGATATACCACCAAGAGCATCTCTTCCTTGATATCTAATCACTTCATTACCAAATCCAATCATTCCGTGAACACCCATTTTACGAAACCTTTTACCTCCACCTAAATAAAATGTACCCTGTTTAATAAAATCATTATTACTTAGTGGAAAATCTACTTCATTAATTCTACCGTATGGGTAATATTGGTTTTGGTCAATATCATATGACATTGTATAATCTAATATCAAATAACCTTTCTTTTTTCCTGCAATACCCCAAAATGACACTTGTTTATTATTTGTATAACCAACACCAAATGAAGTATAAACCGATTCACGTCTAATAGTATCTCTTTTACCATTTTCATATACGTGAATTACACTTCTTTGTCTCCACCCAAAGTCATCGTACCAAATGTAAGGAAATGGTTGATACCAACCCCAATTTCCCCAATAGTACCCAAATTGGTTAGGTCTTCCCCAATTTTGAATTCTAACTCTACCACGAGGGTCTGGTTGTGATGGTCGCGGTGATTCATTTCTCCATCTACTAACATCATTTCTTTGAGGAACTGATGGTTGTACTCTTGGTGTCTCAACTCTTTGTTGAGGGGGATTATTTCTCCAAGAACTAACTTGTGAAAATGATAATGTTGTTACAGATAATAATAGGATTACTAAACCTGTGATTAATGAATTTTTTCTCATATACTTTTAGTTAAAATTGTGGTTAATAAATAACCTGTTATTATTGGTGCTGGAGTGAAAATTAAAAAGAAGAATAAAAGTCTCCAAATTAACGGGTCAATGTTAGTATGATGACCTAATCCCTCACAAACTCCAAAAAACACTTTATTGTCTCTAACTCTATAAAACTTTTTCATATCTTATAAATATAAAAAAAGGGGTCTTTAAACCCCTTCATTTTAAAATATGTCTTTTTTTGTGTTATTTTTGAAAAATACCCTTTTTAACCATTCTATCTAAAATTCTAGCACAAGCAATATCTAATGCTTTTTTAGTTGCTATGGATATTGTGGATTGATTGAATTTTACAGGGTCAACAGTAGCGTCCGATAGAAGAGTTAATTCTCTTGTTGTTTTAGCCTCACCTAATCCTGAAGCTCCGAAAACTACACCGGTTTCTGCGTTTGTAAAACGAACTTGTAGACCGATACGAGTAACCATTAAGTTTTTTACCCCATCTTTTAAATTAACAGTTTCATCTTCTGATACTGAATAATCGTAACATTCAACGGTCACAAAATATTCTGCCAAATTAATTTTACCCCTACCATCCAATTTGTTTTCAGAAATGCCAGCTTGAGATGCTTGGAATTGTTTTACCATTCTGTTTTTTATCTCCGTCTTGTCTTCAGTAAATTTGAAACGATTAAGATTTTCCAAATATTCCATAGTGATATTTGCAACACCTAATCCCACTCTTTTCTCCTTTAACTCAGGATACATTTCATACATCTCGTCTGATATACCCGCCTTTAGAATTTGAATAGGAATTTGTTTTCCGTCATAATCCAAGAATTGTGAGATGTCAATTGCAGTCTCAAAAGATGCTTTATATTGCTCCGTTTGGGTTTTACCAACTGTTTGTCCAAATGAGGTTATACTAACAAGTATAATACCTAAAAGTAAAAATATTTTTTTCATCATTTTTTATTTTGGTCCTTCATACCATATGTTATCGGGGTCGTTTTTAAAATTACCATCAATTTTCCAACTTACTTTTCTTGATATTTCACCCGCTCTTTCTTCTTGACCAGAAAATTGTAAGTAAACAAAGAATACTTGTACTGTTAATGCTAATGTAACCCAAATGAGGCCAAGTGCTAAGAAACCTTGCACCATTTTTTCCTCAATTTTTTTTAAAATTGTTGTCATAAATTTAGTTTTTTTGTCAATGCCCTATTATCCTTCAGATTCTGTTTCAGAATCTAATTTATTTTTGTCGTGTTCAGCTTTTCTATTGATATATTTGTCAACCGATGCAATACCAAATGAACCTAAAGTAATCACTAAAAATCCGTTGAAAATATATTCATTGATTAATAATTCCTTACCCATCCAACCTGTTACCAAGTCTACGAATAATGCAATTACCATCATTGTGAATGATAAGAATCCAACCACCGATTTTTCGTTAATATCGTTATTGTCTTTAAAAAGTTCTTTAAGAAATCCCATAGTTTTGTTTTTTTGTTGTTTTATTTATTATTAACCTTCCATTTCTTCAGGTTCAGGGTCCTTAATTTTTCCACACTTAAGACATTCCTCATCTCCATCCCCGTCCAAATCACCCCAAACGTGCTCACATTGTCTATGTGCGAAGTATTCGTCAATCTTACCATCACCATCAAAATCTAAACCATCCATAACACCGTCACCGTCCTCATCAACTTCAACACCAACTTTGGTTTCAGGTTTGAAAGGACTTTCGATATGTTGTGGATTATTTGGTTCTGACTGTACATCTACTTGTGATGTTGACTCAGATAATACCAATGGAGTGGTTGACATAGGTACAATTGGGTTGTTTGGCATATCTGCAGTATTTGATAGTGAAGTACCATCTTCTTCGTCCATTTTTTGAACTAACATCTTATCCTTATCAGTATCACTGAACCAATAGTCAATGATTTTACCATAAGAACCAATGAAAGCACCCAACAATAAAAGAAGAAGTTCCTTCCACTCACCCTCAATTGCGGATTTATTTAGAATTGCTCCAAATATCCCCATTATGATTATCATAAATCCTCCTAATACGATGGCTGTGATGAACCATCTACGTTTCATCATATTAGCTAATAATTCTTTAAATCCACCTGATTGTTCTTCTTTCATATTAAATTACCATTTTGGGGCTTCCTCTTTAAATTCATCACCTTCTTTTTTCTTAACCGGTTTTGCAGGTTCTTTAACGGTTTCTTTTTCTTTAATAATAACAGTTTTACCTCCACCACCTGAAGCCTGTTGAGCTTGTTGGTTTGAGTTTGTAATGTTAATTACAGGTGCTGCTTGTTGTACAGGTGCAGGCTCGTCCCCACCTCCTGTTATTTGAGTTACACCCCAAGTTCCTAAACCCATAACTGCGGTTGTTGCAACACCGATAATGGTCTTTTTTAAACCCGACCAAGTACCATCATTGTTTTGTTCTAATTCTTCTGACATTGTATTATATTTAATTTTTTAGTTTATTTTATTAAAATCTGTTATACCCATTTCCTTACCATTCATATCATAAAACCCAATTCTATAGGCTGATGATGGTAAAGCTGATGTATATACTTTAAGTACGTTATCTCCCACTTTTAAAGTGACATTTTCTTTCGAAACCACTTTATTTGAAATATCAAATATTTTGATTGTTACTGAACCCCCAACCTCACTTTTAACGTTCATTGCAACTTCAGAAGTTACAAACGCTGATTGTAATTTAATACCTACTGAACTAGCAATTTTTAATTCAGGAGTAACTTCTTGTGCGTTAATTGGTAAAATGTCATCTTTATAACACCCCGTAAGGGTAAATAGTACAAATACCGTTAAGATTAGTTTTTTCATTTTAGTTTAGTGTTAGTTTTGTCTTACTTATTTGGGTTTTGTCTTCCGAAGCAAGTATCAAATATAAATACTTCGACATTATGGATTTGGTATATATTTTCTTCACATTTTCGCCGGATTGGCCCCTAAATTTTTCCCGACTAATAACTTGTCCTGTCTGAACGTCAACAAACGTTAGGGTATAAATTCCCGAGGACGGTAGGTCAAAATATATGGACTGACCGTTAATAACAGTACTCTCACCCACAGTAAATATTTTCTCAACAGGAGGTGGGGTAGGTTCTATCTCCATTTTTGTACAGCCCCATAGTAAAATCACAAATATTAATATTATTAGTTTTTTCATTATTGTATATTAATTTTTAATGTGGTTCCATTCTTATTTACTGCGTCAGTTGTTGATATTGATGTTAGACCCAAAATACCATTAATTCCAATTAATGGAACGAATGTAATTTTATATTCGGTTGTTTTATCCAACGTAGTTGAACCGTCTGTTATCAATGAACCTAATGTTACATATGAACCCCTGTCAGTCCCAAAATTGGTCGGATTTCCTTTTGTTAGAAATTCTACTTTTTCAAATCCTAACGCGGTTTTATCATAATTTAATTGAAATTGAGTTCCAACCACTTCTTGTTGTAATGGGTCCAATGATATTGTTACAACCACCTTACCACCTATATTTTCACTCATTAGATAAGCGTTTATTTGATTAGAAACTGATGAACTCATAGTTGATAAACTCATAGTTCTAATTGAATTGATTGCAACACCACTTGTTGTTTGTCGTGCTGAGTGAGATAAGTTTACATCACCTACCCAAGTCACATTTACGTTGTAAGTGTTATTCAACGTACCACTATTCAAATTAAATGGGTACAAACTTCTTGTTGAGTTAAATTGATTACTCCAATTGGATTTAGTTATTGCATCATATTCAGTTTTACCATATAATTTCAACAAATAAGTCAAAGTAGAATATTGTGTTAGCGGTGCAACCCCTGTTAAATGTTGTAATAATTTGTAAGTATCTGCTTCATTAAAAATACCATTACCATCTACATCTGCGTTCATAAATTGAATACCCGATGTAAATTCTAATCCGCTTTGGTCTCCAAATATCCCACCATTTGATAATTCCTTAAATGCTATAAACACATCCGATACAGTTACAATACTATTATATAAAGTGTTTAATTCGGTTTGATTGGTATATGATAAATCAATCCCGTGTTGTTTAAATACCATATTTGGTGTGAATGTAAATTCCGCACTTAATCCCCAAAAAAATCCTGCTCGTCTTATGTTTGACGTAAATGATGAACCCGCGAAATTAAGTTCTGTTGGTGTATAAATCCAATATGCCGCCCAAGTCCCATCATCCCATTGATATGTTACAGGTCCATTCCATAAATCAAATAATTGTAAATTTGTGACACCACTTGCTGAAGTACCTTGTGGAAACTCTCTTTTATCAATTAAAATTTGATATCTTTGATTTTGAGATTCGTAATCATATACGACACACCATTCTACTTGCCCACCTGTTGTTGTTGCTTTAACACCACCACCATTTATTTTTGTGGTATCTAAATCGTTTGTTAAATCAACTTTACCTAATCCACTTATCGCTCTTGATGTATTAGTTGTTGTTCCCCACACATTGTTTACAAAAGTATTTGCCTTTGCTGTAAATTTTGTTTCATCCACATTACCACCAAAGTCAAAATTAAATCGTGCAGTTAAAACTTCTCCGTTTGAATGTGTTACTGAATTTGTATAGAATTCTGTAAATGTTGCGTTATCAGGATTAGTCCAAGTTCCAAATTCAACCACATATGGATTTACAAAATTTGGTGGTAAGTCATTCCATTGAGAACCATTCCATTTGGTTACCGCATAATCTTCATTTCCACTATTATTTGGTTCACCCCCTGCCCAGTTGTTGTATTGTCCAACTATGTTTCCAGCGGTTTGGCCGTTTGATGTTTTTATTAGCGTACCGTTTTCAGGGCCAGCATCGATTCTCCATTGTCCTTCAACTACTTCATCAGTTAAAGCAAACCATATTTGATTTTGTGGAACGTTGTTGTAAATAAACACGTCTTCATCAGCAGATGTGATTGTCACCAAATATCCAGTCTGTCCTTTAAATGTTTGTTGTGATGAAAGTGTTTTAGCGTTAGGGTACGTTGCGCCGGTAGATACTGGCCTATAAAAGTGTCCGTTTACACCATTATAGAAATATCCTGTTGGGTTTACGGTTGCCGCCACCGATAATGTAACATTACCCTTTACTGACCCGGTATTTACTTTTAAAGATGCTAATGCTGTATTGATATTAGCCATAGTCCCCGTTACAACTAAACGAGTTTTATTACCTGACAATGTGAATCCACTAGCTGCGGTTAAAGCTGTTGTTGTGTTTAATACGAATGTCGTACCTGACGGCGGATTTACTAAACTGATAGATGCTAATAGTGTTGCAGTGGAACTAAATCCGTTTAGAACAAATCCACTGGCGTCTTGTCCTGCTGTGGATTGTAAAAAAGATTTAGAGTCCGGAGCAGATACACTCTGTCCGAACCCTAAAAATGAAATTAGTAAAAAACATATTACTAATAGTTTCTTCATATTACTCGACGATTAAATCAACTTTATTTCCTTTCGCATCAACAGCATCAGATAAAACAAAGTAGAATAAACCGGCGGTATTTGTTAAAGTTGTTTTTGGTGTGAATACCAACTTATACGGAGTTCCTGTTTTAATTCTCGCAGTTTTCAATTGGTCAATAGAACCGAAAGTTAATCTACCGTCTTTATGTGTTGAAAAGTTTGTTATTGTTGAACCCGCGTCAAATATCACATTATCCAATGTTAATTTTGATTCGTCATAACTCATAATAACTTCCAATCCTGCCAATCCTTCTTTTGTTAAATTTGTGGTTAATACAACTTTGCCATTTTCCAAAGTAGATGTTACACTCAACTTAGCAGTTTCTACCGCTTCAGTTTTATATGACATTGATTGTGTTGATATAGTCGACATAGTACCAATTGAATTTACTGAGTTTGTGTATTGTCCGGCACTTATTCTACTAGCAATTACTGCTGGGTCTGATGAATGTGACCAGTTTAAGTCACCACCCCACGCGTACACCGCATACACTTCTTTAACAGGAGTATCAATTGTAACTTTATTTTTAATGTTACCATCTAACCAATCTTGATTTAATAAACCACTATGCCATCTCCAAGAAGTTGATGTTTGTGTTGGTATAAATGCATTTGTGGAAACATCTTGACCCATAACATATGCGAATGAATAATATGAATCCGATTCATTAAATACGTTATCGTTTTTAGTGATATTACCAACCTTCTTCTCTAAATTTGGATAAGTGAAGAAGTTCGCAGTTCCTGATATATCTGTTTGTGAATGTCCTAAAAACGCTTTGTATGCGTCTGAAACAGTAATGACATTATTCATCCAAGCTTTTTGTGAGGCTGGACTAACAAACACACCCAAACTATCACCGACCTTTACTTGTGTTGTAAATAACGCTTCACCTGTTGCATCTAAAGGTAATTGAGCAATCGGTTGTTGTGACCAATCAATAGTACCACTACCATCCGTTTTTAATCTCATTAATTGAACATTATGGTCGGTAATTGTATATCCTTGTGGGAATAGAACCTTTACTTTAAATTGTGACGTATTACCAAGAACACCACTTAATGATATATTTGTTGAACTTCTTGTTATTGGTGATATATTAACAGACGAATCGTTAATTGCATATGACAAATCCAATTTATGAATATCATTATATGTGTTTTGGTCTTTTAATATAAATTTTTGAGTTGCAATATCACCATTAATTGATGCGTCAGTTCTTTGAACAGTTAATTGCCCGACATTCCAATCATTATTTACTGAATATCCCCAAGGAGTTGTGGTGTATTGTGCATATAATTGTGTTTCAGCAACATTTGGTGCCGGTGTAAACTTATAGTTATTCCAACCTGTATAGAATGTTTGTGTTGAACTACCTTGAGTGAATACGGTACTGTTCGGTACCATAGACAACGCCTTATTATTAAAAGAATATCTCAACCAAAAATATCTTGGTGTTGTTGTTCCTCTAGTTACAGTGTACTTAACTGTTAATGTATCACCAACCTTTAATCCCGTTGTTGGGGTGATAGTTTGATTAACCGTTAATTGTGCAAATGATGAAATGGTGGATAATAAAAATACACCGATAATTAATAATTTTTTCATTTTTACTTTTTAATTGAAAACACTTTATTTATTAAAGATTCACACGTCTTTTTAATCGCGGATGAAAGAGCTTGTTGATTTATTTTATCACTACCTTCATCGGTTATTAATGTTGATGTCGAAATTTCCGAGCTTGATTCTTCAGCAACAGCCTCTTTGATTTTCTTACCTTCTTTAGTTGTTAACTTACCTCTCATTACCACTAAAGTTTCTTCTTTGTCCGAATGAAATACTGAGATATTAGTCTTGGTTTTATTAACATCAAAAAATAAGATTTCAGCACTAAAAACCAAATCAGCCTTAGTGATGTCTTCGACAATTAGATAATCTTTATCTTGTAAAATTTCTTGGAAAATGTTTTTAGCACCAAAAGCTAAATTTCGATTATTGGCCATTTTACCAATAATCACTTTGTTCTCTACTTTATCCACGTAGACGGATTTTGGGTCCTCAATCGGTTGAAAAATCCTTACCAATAAGCCCACGAATAGGATGTACAGTATCGGTAAGAGCGATACGTTTAGTCTGTTTGTCATACTAATAAATATGACAATTGTCACTATTAGTATAAACTTTATATTATTTTAATTTGGCAATATTGCCGTGTTTTTAGATGTTAAAAAAATATTTTTAAACTTTTATTGATTATATACATATTTATTAGTATCTTTGTAAAAAGAAAAAACATTAAATAAAATTCAATGAGACAATTTACACATATTATGTCGTTTACAATCTGTTCAAAATGGGCGGATGAGCGTTCTATGTCTATATGTCTCGATGATACTGATGTTGGTTAAATTAGTTTAACTTAAAATATTAGAAAACCTCGGGACTTTAAAATCTCGAGGTTTTTTGTTTATGGGCCGGATGTCAATGGCAGACCACCTGATTTGCAATCAGAGTGAAAGGGTTCGATTCCCTACGTGTCCACCACCCCCGAGTTTTGGAGCTGGTACCTCCTTTTACCCGAATTGAAATTAAAAACTACCACAAATTCTTAGGTAACTCAATGGTGAGAGTACCTCGCTGATACCGAGGAGGTTGGTAGTTCGAATCTACCCCTAAGAACATAAGGAGATGAAGCTAACTTAGTAGAAGCATCGGACTGAAAATCCGAAGGAGTTGGAGCGTAACCAACTATCTCCACAATAAAGTAAAAAATGCTTAATAAAGTGAACAACTTTATTATACAAAAACAACTTTATTATGACCTCTTAGCTCAGTTGGTTAGAGCACCTCACTTTTAATGAGGGAGTCCCGCGTTCGAGTCGCGGAGGGGTCACAATACGAATCAACCGGGTGGCTGAAACCTAACTAGTAGTGGAGAATACCCACAACCCGGTCAATGTTCGTATTAACTACGGGTGTAGTTCAATGGTAGAATTATGGTCTCCAAAACCATCGATGGGAGTTCGAATCTCTCCACCCGTGCAAATTATATCTAAAAACATATAAAAATGAAAAAACAATTTGACAAGCATTAGTTAAACTAATGCAAAATGAAAAACAAAGAAGAACGAGTAAAACAAATGAATTCAATTTACAATTATTGTTTCATTTGTAATAAAAGAAATGGTAGTTGGTATTATGATTGTCACCCATCAAGTTGGTATGTAAAACGACACGGAAATGGAAAAATCGTAAGACAAAGAGAGTGTAGAAGTTGGAAACACAACAGAAAAACCCAATGGAAATAATTTGGTCTCTTGGTGTAACGGATAGCACGGAACACTACGAATGTTTTAGTAAAGGTTCGAGTCCTTTAGAGACCTCTGTTCACAAAATATCGTTGTTCACGGTTCGTGAACAGAGAACAAACGTGAACAAATAAGTCAGGTTGGCCGAGTTGGTTTAGGTGACGGTCTGCAAAACCGTTTACATTGGTTCGAATCCAATACTTGACTCTGTGATAGATGTTCGTATGGTAGGACCTAAGATTGTGGCTCTTAGATTAGCGGGTTCGAATCCCGTCTATCACCCCATATTGCGGGAAGGTTAGGTAACCCGCCAGGTCTCATAAGCCTGTGCATCCGAGTTCGATTCTCGGTCCCGCAACAAAAAAGATTAAAAATATTTTGTGATTTCACAATTTATTATTATCTTTATAAAACAAATCGCGAGATAGAGCAGCGGTAGCTCGGAAGGCTCATAACCTTTAGGTCGGGGGTTCGATTCCCTCTCTCGCAACAATAGGTGAAGACTGTGGTGGAAGCCCACGGTATATGAATCCCTAAAAGCTGTCTTGATTCGCGGTATCAAAGCGGTGCGGGTAGAGTTACATATAAGTCGGGAGTAATTAACCAATTGACGAAAATGTATCCACAGATATGGAGATATATCTGTTATGATGTTCAAATGCGAACGAAAAACCTATAACTTATTGAGACTAACTCAACGAGGACTTTGTCAACCAGAGCAATGACTTGGATGGTGCAACTTAAGGTGAGTTAGAATCAAAATTGGAGCGGTAGTTCAGTTGGTTAGAATGCCTGCCTGTCACGCAGGAGGTCGCGGGTTCGAGTCCCGTCCGTTCCGCAAATTTGGAGAGATGGCAGAGTTGGTCTATCGCGTCGGTCTTGAAAACCGAAGTTCTGAAAGGGACCGTGGGTTCGAATCCTACTCTCTCCGCACTTGCTCGGTTCGACTAGTGGTTAGGTCGCATCCCTTTCACGGATGTAGCACGGGTTCGAATCCCGTACCGAGTACAAAATAATTTTTAACTATTTACACTTTTTTATAATTTGTGTATACTTATTAAAACGATGAAGAATATAAATAACATATTGACGAGTACAAGACCACTTACAAATGGTAATGGGTATGGTGTGCAACCGTTATGTTACTTATGTTCGGATATCAATAAAGGATAATAGAAAATTATTAAAACTTATATCGAGACCCGAACACAAAAAATGTTCGGGTTTTTTGTTTTGTAATTTTTTATCTCTATATTTGAAATAGGTTCTTTGACATATTGGAATAACGAATGCTTCCGTGGTGGAATTGGTAGACACGTAGCACTTAAAATGCTATGAACTGAAAGTTCGTACCAGTTCGATTCTGGTCGGAAGTACAAAAAAGATAGACACCTCGGAGTGTTTTTCATATTTGTCTGATATTTATTAATATGAAACAAATAGATGAAAAACATTTTAGAGAAATGTGTCAAAATTCTAATTCAATGGCGGACGCCGCAGTTAGATTAGAATTACATTTTAATACTTTTAAAAAGTATGCTATTAAATTTGGTTGTTATTACACAAATCAATCAGGGAAGGGAATAAATAAAATTGTTCCACCTAAAATTGATTTACAAGAAATATTGGATGGTAAACATCCACATTTTCAAACATTCAAATTAAAGAACAGATTATTAAAAGAAAAAATAATCCAAAATAAATGTTCTGTGTGTGACATTGAAGAATGGAATGGTAAAAAAATCAATATGGAATTGGACCATATTGATGGGAATCGAACAAATCATAAGTTAGAAAACTTAAGAATGTTATGTCCTAATTGTCATTCACAAACGGATACGTATCGTGCAAAGAACATAAGATAGTGTAATGACCTAGTGATAGGTGACGGAACAGACGCTAAGTATGAAATAAACTATATCATAAAATAAAATTATGATAGACAAGTTAAACCGTACAGACATTACATTAAACTGGGCCCATAGTTAAAGGGATATAACTTCTCACTTCTAATGAGATGTTCGTGGTTCGAGTCCACGTGGGCCTACAAAGATAATGGTTTTTACCACCTTACGGATGTCGACAATCCAGGGTGGAATCTGAAAACAGCACCCTCTGCCGAGCGCTCGTAAAACTATTACTAAGCAGTTAAGATTGGAACGAAACGGGTATTCCAACATTATCTTTATTTTGGGAATTAGCGTAGTCCGGTATCGCGCTTGGTTTGGGACCAAGAGGTCGTCAGTTCGAATCTGGCATTCCCAACAAAAATGCTGATGTAGCTCAACGGCAGAGCAATTGACTGTTAATCAATAGGTTGAGATATCGTAATTCTCCATCAGCGCAAATGGCCAAGTGGTGGAACGGTATACACGTATGTTTTAGAAACATATGTCAGAACGGCGTGAGAGTTCGAATCTCTCCTTGGTCACGGAAAACGGTTTGTATGTATACGTTAGGTTAGGAATGTACAGAATGGGAGTATCGCATAGCGGCAATTGCAGAAGACTGTAAATCTTCCCTCATCGAGTTCAGTGGTTCGAGTCCACTTACTCCCACAAAATAAAATATGATGAGAACACTAAAAGAACTTATGAAGGAGATTAAATCTCCCGAATACAAACAAAAACAAATTGAAGAACATCAAAAGTATCTTGATGAGATATCGATGGATTATCAACTAGGTTACTACGTTGGTGAATATATTGTTAATCGTTATCTCCCAACGTTATCGACAGATATGATTCAATCAAGAAATGTTATTGAAGTATCTGAAGAGGATTCTATTGAAAATAATAGGTTAGATAGAGAATGGTATTTAACAACGAAGTATCAGAATGATTGGAATGGAGAAGAAGATGGTAATAAAGAAAAGTGGGATTTATACCACCAGCATAATAAAATGTTGGAACAAAAATACCTCCCTCAAAAATTAGAATGTCATTTAGGTTTAATTAAGTTTAATGACGAAAAAGAATTTAAAGAAGGGTTACGTTCATCGTTATGGGATTGTGATATGTGTTCTTATAACATTGATGTTGAAAATATAAAAATTGTAAATGATATGGAAATTGGTTTCACCATCATAACATTTCAATTAGTTTAAAAAGTTTGGACTTGTAGCTCAGTTGGTTAGAGCACTTCACTCATAATGAATAGGTCCCTGGTTCGAGACCAGGCTGGTCCACAACAGGTCGTTCCTCCCCAATAAAACGTTGGTTGCAACATAATAGCAAAAACAGAAGATTAGCTCAGTTGGTTAGAGCATTTGGTTTACATCCAAAGGGTCATAGGTTCGAATCCTATATCTTCTACAATAGCTCGGTTAGTTCAACCGGTAGAATAAATGATTTGTAATCATTAGACAACAGTTCGAATCTGTTACTGAGCTCAAACAAGCGGATATAGCTCAATTGGTAGAGTGCGTTCCTTCCAAGTACGAAGTTGCAGGTTCGAGCCCTGTTATCCGCTCACATTGTCCTTTAGTATAACGGCAGTACAGGTGGTTTTGGTCCATCTAGTTGGGGTTCGAATCCCTGAGGGACAACAAAACAGGAGAGTTACCCAAGTTGGTGAAGGGGGCAGTTTGCTAAACTGTTAGGTCGTTCGCGGCGCAAGGGTTCGAGTCCCTTACTCTCCGCTCAATGTATAAACCAATAATTATAATAAAATGAAAATGTAATGAAAAAATTCAAAACTCTCCACGGAACTCCAATTCCGGATGTTGTAGAATACATCAGAGAGTACATCTCAACGAGAGAGAATGTAGAAATTCTCATAGGTTCCGACTCGCAAAGTTATTCCAATAGAAAAACAATTTATGGTGTGGTTGTGGCATTATATACAAAAGGAAAGGGCGCTCACGTTTTATGTACACGTGAAACATTACCTATGGAATATAACACAGCATCAAGATTGTTGGGTGAAGTGTGGAAATCGTTAGAGGTGGCAGAATTTTTGAAAGATAATGGTTTACCAAAACCTACTTGGATTGATATTGATTTAAATCCTGACCCAAAATATAAATCAAATGCAACGCTTAGACAAGCTGTTGGTTTGGTTGAAGGTATGGGTTATAAAGTTAGATATAAACACGTAGGTGCGATGATGACTTACGCAGCAAATCACTTAGTTAGAATCTGACGATTCCTTAGGTCCGTATAAAATAAAATAACTTCCGGTTGGTACTTCAACAAGAGGACCAACCGGTAATTCAATTGTTGATAGAATTCTTCTGTATTTTGCGGTTTTGTTTCTATTCATAGAACCAACTCTTAAATCACCATATTCAATTGACCATTGTCTTAATTTATTGGACAATCTTTTCCAATTACGAGCAATGTCAATCATTTGGTGTCCGATGGTCCTATCTCTTTGAGCGTGTGGAGTCGTGAAATCTTCTTCGTCAGATGTTAAAGCAACATCATAAAGTGAATCATAGTGAAATGTTTGATTTTTTAGAAGAAACATTTTGTAAGGACCTGCATCTATTCTGTCGATATCTTCCATACCCATTGAACGGAGTTTTCTCAACTCATCTTCAATCATTTCAAGAAGTATATCTGTAAAGTTCATTAAAGTATTTTTTTATAAATATTTGAAAATACCAATTTATTGTTTTATATTATACTATGTTAAAACAACAGATATTATATCTTACATATTCAATACTTTTGTTCCTATTAGGTTCATTTGGTCATTGGTATATAATGTATTGGCAATTTAGGTTACCTAATTGGGTTAAAACTCCTTGGCCATATCTAATATCAATTGTTTGTACCTTCATTTGGATAACAGCATCTCATTATGGTGTGAAAGCATTTAATGGTGAAATGTGGAGTAATAGATTTTTGTTTTTTGTTACAGGTATCTTTGTGGCTGCGGTGTTATATCCATATCACTTCGGTCAACCATTTACAATGAAAACTATGGTTCAGTTATTATTAGCAACTACCATTGTTTTAATATCACTTTTTTGGAAAAATTAAATTTAGATAATATGAAATGCATTCAAGCAATTAAAGAAACAAAATCCTATAAGTTAGGTGAAATTCGTAGAACTGATGATATCGATGCAGACCAAAAGGTTGCAAGTGGTGTATGGAAGTTTATTCCTAAGTCAGAATGGAAGGGTGTTAAAAAAACACAATCGGTTGGTGTTCAACACGATATGGGAGGTTCTTACGAAGTTAAGACTGAAAATAAAAAAAATTCAAAAAAAGTTTCAAAATAATTTGACTTTTAAAAAAAGTCATTGTATATTTGTAAAAGAAACAAGAAATAGTTCTTTGATTTAAAAATATTGGCCGCCTATGGTCGATTAAAATAAACCACGAAAGTGGGATAAAGTGACAAACCTTTGGTTGAGGTAAGTTGCGGTTTCAGTAATGGAACTCGAGTAGGCAAGTGGAATATCATCGAACCTTAAGTACTGAGGGTGACACTTTAGGGAAAGTGGTTTGATGACCAAGCAATCCGAGTTGTTTGGTTGAGGTGGGAACACCAACAAGAATAATCCATAGAGTTATTGTAAGAAATATAGTCATCCAACTATACAATTACGTGATTCAATATGATGGGAATCTTAAAACCGAAAGGTATGGTGAAGTACGAGTGGTGTCGTTATCATCCTTTATCGGACTCTACCAAGAGTTTGATTTTGAAGGGGTCCAAAAATATGGTGGCAGGGATGTTACAGAGAGTAGTTTAGTATCGAGTCGCTCAAAAGGTGGCTTGGCTAGGTGACGAACCACTACTTTCCAAATTCGGATAACTAAATTTTGTTAATTTTGGTTTAACAACTTAAAATCATACAAGAAGAAGTGTTCGTCAGTCGTTGTAGACAGGTGGCTACATAGTCGTGAGGGGTTCACGGCCACAAAGGGTCTCAAGCCCGATGTGATTTTTAAGAAAGTTCTCTAAACCCGCAAGGTTGAATCAGGGAGGCATCTTTGATGAGTAATGAGTATTAAAAGAGTATATAACGACTCAAGGATTGGTTAATCTAATTGACCGCCGCTGATTGGTACTACTCAAAAGGTAGTGGATACGGGAAGAATCAAATAATGTCCCCAAGTCAATCTCAAAATGGTGTAATCTCAGCCCTTTTTTATTTTCTTTGTTTATTAAAACAAAGTGGTGGAATTACCTTATTTTTTCTATGAAAACCGAAGGCCCCGAAAACTAAGTCAGATTTTTTCTGACTTTTTTTTTGCTTTATCAATAATTTTATTTATATTATCTATTATGAGAATAGTTTGTATATCCGATACACATAGTCTTCATAAAAAAATGGAGGATTATGGAACATTACCAAAAGGTGATGTACTAATTCACGCGGGTGATTGTACGAATGTTGGTAAACCTCACGAAGTAAAAGAGTTCGTTGAATGGTTTATGGGTATTGAAGGATTTGATACTAAAATTTTCATTGCAGGTAATCACGATTTTGCGTTTGAACAACATAGATATCCTCATCATAAAGGTGAATATGATTGGTATTTCAATTTAATAAATGAAGAGAATTTATCACAATCTAATGTTACCTATTTGGAGGATAGTCAGTTGATTATTGAATCACCGGAATTCTCAAGACCAATTAAATTTTGGGGTAGTCCTTGGCAACCTGAATTTTACAATTGGGCGTTCAACTTACCAAGACTTGGTGATGAATTAAAAAAATATTGGTCAATGATACCTGACGATACCGATGTATTAATAACACACGGACCACCTAATGAAGCTAGAGATTTTGTTAGTAATTGGAGACAAGGTGATGTTAACGTTGGTTGTGAATTGTTAAGATATAGAGTCGATGAAATAAATCCTTTAGTTCACGTGTTTGGTCATATCCACGGAGCTTATGGTGCCGCACATATTAAAGATACTTTGTTTGTGAATGCATCAATTTGTAATGATAGATATGCACCATCAAATAAACCACTCGTAGTAGAATTGACAGAATACGATGGAGAAATAGTAGCAAATTATGTCGAAGAGTAACCAACCTGTAAGTGTTGTTATATCAACACGAAAAATCGATGATGAGTATTTGAAACACGTTGAGAAAATGTTTTCTCACCCAAAAACACAAATACTTGTTTATGAAAATGATGGAGTTTCATCATTAGCTGAAATTTATAACGATGGATTGAAAGATTCAATCTACGACGTTGTAGTTTTTATGCACGATGATTTAATAATTGAAACCAAATGTATTGGTGAAAAAATTATTAAATTATTTGATAAAAATCCTGAGTTTGGTATTATTGGAATTGCAGGTACCACTGATTTGGTGACAGGTAGATGGTGGGAAATTAAGAAATCAATGGTAGGTGAAGTTTATCACGAAAATGGTGGTAAAAGATGGTTATCAAAGTATTCGAAAGAATCATATTCTGATATATTAAAAGATGTTGTCTGTGTTGATGGTTTATTCTTTATGGTTCATAAAAATAGAATTAAAGATACATTCGACCAAGATTTTAAAGGATTCCATTTTTATGAAATTCCATTCTGTTTATCAAATTACACAAAAGGTGTAAAAATTGGTGTTACAACTAAATTTAACATTGTACATAAATCTGTTGGTCAGACAAATGAACAATGGGAAGAAAATAAAAAACAATTTGAAGAGAAGTTCAAAGACGTATTACCAATACGTTTAACAAACAATAAAACGTTTGATGAAAAATTAAACTACGATAAAGATAAAATCGGTGTCGGTATTGTGACATACGATGCTCAACATAGAATCGTACAATCTGCACCTACAGTACCTTCTTGGGTAAAACATTTTGTTATTGTTAACGATGGTACACCGTATGATGAAAATTTATATCCAAAAAATGCACATATTATTCAACACGAAACTAATATGTCTGTTGGATATGCAAAAAATTCAGCAATTCAATATCTAATGGACCAAGGATGTGAGCATATTTTCATTATGGAAGATGATATTCTAATTAAAGATGAAAATGTCTTTGACCAATACATTAAAACATCAGTTTTAACGGGAATTAAACATTTAAATTATGCATTACAAGGACCCGCAAATAAAAAGGGTTCCAAAGGATTTGATTCATTAGAGGAGAGAGCGAAATTAAATAACTTAACCGAACCAAACCCAAGACAAATAGTAACATATCCCGATGGTGTGGAGGTTGCATTGTACCCTAATTCTGTTGGTTCGTTCTCTTATTACAATAGAGAAGTTATTGAAAAAATTGGGTTATTTGATAAGATTTATAAAAATGCTTGGGAACACGTTGACCACACGTTAGAAGCATATAAAAATGGATTTACAACACCTTATTGGTGGTTTGCAGATATTAACAAATCTTGGGATTATATTGAGGATATTGAAAATAGTATTGAAAATTCAACAATTGCAAGGTCAGAAACTTGGAAACAAAATTATAAAAGAGGTTTAGAACATTTCACTAAGAAGCACAAATTTGCACCTACAATGATACCTGATTTAGAACCAACAAAAGTAAGTCAGGTCTTAAATACCCTTTACCAATTTAGATAATATTTATTTATATAAAAACACACACTTATGATGACAGTTATTTTAGTTTTAGTGGCATTAGCAGTAGCAGCAGGTGCAACATTCTTCCTTATGAAAACGGGTAAAATCGAAGATAAGGACAATAACAATATCCCTGACGTAATCGAAGACAAAATCGAGGAAGCTAAGGAAGTTGTTAAAGAAGTAAAAGAAAAAACAAAAAGAGTAGTTGAAGAAACTAAGGACGTTGTTAAAGCTGCTAAAGAGGTTGTTAAACAAACAAAGGACGTAGTAAACGCAGCAAAAGGTTCAGGTTCTCGTAAAGGTAGAAAACCGGCAGCAAAGAAATAATTGACCACCAAAATATAGAATTATGGGTTAAAATTAGTTTTTTAACCCTTTTTTATCTATATTTGTATTAGTTCTTTTATTTATGGGGGTGTCTGGTATTGATTTCAGGTATCAGGGATAAATGGCACGTAGTCAGAATTCATCTATGACTTAAATCCACGGTGAAAAATTTTAAGCGGCAACGTTTACAACAATATGGAAGTAGCAGGTTTACTTGCAACTTCTAAAGTAGCAGCCTAACTAAGTTAGACTCCTATCTCGGGTCGGTCAGGACATATACCTAGGAACAGAAGTCCACTGAAACGGGTCACAGGTCAGAGCTCGTTTAAAATAACTCTGAGACCAGGTTGTTTGTTAGTTTCGTTCCCACTTATATGAAACAAACTATTTGTCGGTTGAGAACCAATTGAATAAACGTGTAGTCATTTATTGTTGAACAGGAAAGACACGGGTTCGACTCCCGTCACCTCCACCAAAAATTAAACCCATCTATATGATGGGTTTTTTTGTTTCAAGTAATTCTATAAATGTATTAGCTAATTCTTTATGTCCATTTCTACTATAATGAATATCGGGTATGTTACCGTTAGTTTCCTCATTAATAGTTTCGTAATTATAGTACGGTATAAACAATTTAAAACATTCTTTTTTATGATTGATTGAGTTATACTCAATACAATTAAAAGTTTGATAGAATGGTCCTAAAATGTCTAACGGTGCTAATTCAACATTAATACCAAATACTCTTTTACCACTATTCACTAATGACTTAATCTCATCCATATTAAATGGTTTAGCTAAATCAAGTAACAAATCACAACTCCTTCCAATCGCATTTTTAACATCAATATCAATATTTTTCCAAGACCTTGCCATCATTACATTTTTATGTCTAAGATTATTTTCTGACCATATATTATCAACAATTGTACTTGACGGTAAACACCAACTCCAATGATATACTATGTTATTTTTTAACAATTCATTTATAATTTTAACAAATTGTTCTAATTCTTTCCAATAGATATTGTATGAATCTCTATTAATTGCAATTTCTTGTGTGGTTCTCAAATCAACATCGTCATTTTGTTTTGGGTGTGGGGTATTTGGTAAGATGTCAATGTACCTATTTTGATGATTAGCAATTCTAAATCTATTTATCGCTGTCCAACCGAAAATTACAATATCACCCTGTGATATGTTTTTTTTATTATCAAAAAATGTATCAAATATTGTATAATTTGAACATCCACCAATTGCGTGATTGTGTAAATCGTAATCGAAATGATTTGCAATTAATTCTGTGTAATTTTCAGGAACCTCACCAATATAGTCCATATACTTGTTTCCCCAAGCTGAACCGCCATTTCTATGTGATTTGAATGTTTGAGTAAAAGAATCACCAAACGTATGAAGTTTGACTTTATTTAACATACTGTTTTAATCTAAATAGGTATAAACGAACAAAAGGTCCGAAGACCCTTTGCCGAGATTTGAAATACCTCCTTTTCGTTTTATAATCGTTATCGTTTAACGGCGACCAAACCAATTAAACTCTAATAATAAATATCACAAATTAAACAAAACGAGCGAAAGATTTTAATAAACTTAAACCAACCATTCCTTTAAAACCGTCCATTGCGCTGTCAACAACACCAGGACTTTTTTCTGCACTATTATCTGCAGATGTTTCTAATGATGATTTTTCATCGTCCGAAAGTGAATTGTTATAAATTTTTGCAAATTCAGGGTCTTTTAATAATTTTTCTGCTAATTCAGGATTATCACCTGGATTACGCATAAAATTTTCAAATGTTTGTATGTTTGGGAAACCAAATGTACCTAATAAATTACTACCAAGTATTAATTTTCTAACAACGTTTTTTCTCATCATTCTTCCACCATAAACAACATTCCACCATCTTGAAATGAAATTACTAGGAGCTTTACCGCCAGTGTTTACTAAGAATCTTTGTAACGCTTGATTTTGAAAATTTTGTTTAACGGTTTTACCAACACCTCTTTCCAATGTTTTAGTTGCGGTAGTTGCCATACCTTGAACCTTACCCATTAAACCTTTTTGTAAATTTTGTGCATTTTTCAATATTGCAGCATTACCTGGTGAAACTTTATTTACTTGACCAACTAATTTAGCAATTTGAGGGTTATCAAGTTGTTTACCAATTTTAGAATATGCCGCTTTTGCTGCGGGATTGTCCGATAAATATTTTAAAAATGTTGCAGATGTTTTAAATGCACCTGCAGCCTTACCTAATCTTAAGAATGGTTTAACGATGAAATCACCGAAGGTTGGAATTAATGCAAATAACATTAAACCAGCTTCAATTTTTCTATCTTGTCTATAATAATGTATAATTAATGCAATATCTGCAATCTCACCAATTACAGGTACGAATCCAACAAGTTGTAGTAAATTTTCACCCCAACCTTCGGACACTTCTTGATTTATTGGTTCGTAAGATTCCGATTTTGTGTATTTTTTTTCTTTAAAGTTTTCCATTATTTCCAAATTACTCCGCAAAGTTTATTACCTGCCAATTCACCAATGTTTGATTGTTTTATCAATTCATCAATGATATTACCTAAACCCGATTTTGCTTGGTCCGCAACATTTAAACCTACCGATTTTTCACCGAATTGCATATAACCTCTGATACCCGCCATAATTGCGTCTGAAATTTCTGGCATTTTTTGTCTACATAATTCAGGAGTTTTAAATACTCTTAATAAGTCTCTTGGGTCCATTTGTTCAAGTGCTGCTGCCATTGCATTTGCTGCACCTTGACCAACACCAAGTTGGACTAATATCCATCTAATAACTTGTTCTTTTATTGTACCTAAACCACCTCCAATTAGTGCATCAAAAACGTTGGTATTCTTCCATATATCACCAGCAACTGCACCGGCTCCTTGTTGTAGTTTATCTAAAAATTGTTCAGAAACTAATTCAATTTCTTCAACAGTATAACCTTCATCAAGTAATTTACCAGTCTTAGATAGATATTGTGTAAATAAGAAATCCACATCTTCAATATCACTTAATTCATTGAGTGATTCTTGAATACGATTTCTTCTTATTTTAAGTAACTCCTCTTTTAATTTTTTATTTAAAGTATCCATAAATTTTAATTATCTTTTTAACCAAACGTATTTGTCACCGTAACTTTTATCTAATTTTTGTTTGATTCTATCATAACCCAATCCTGATAAAGTAGTGTCTAATTTACCAACAGTTTCAGCATCTAAATCAGGACCTTTATATTTTACTCGATTTGTTGGTGGTAATACTGTACCATCTTCTAATCTTGTTTCATTTGCATCTCCTTTAAGATATCCAGCATCTTTAAGTGCGGTATATAAATCTACCGGTTGTTGATTAGACTGAATTATAGGAGCTATTTGAGGTAACTTCATATCAATAGCAGATGGTAATTTAATATCTCTTGTTGGTAATTTTATTGGTTCAGCATCTAATCTTTTTGTAGGTGCCGGATTAGAACCATTACAGTTACTTGTTATTTTCAAATAAACATCTTTTGTTAATTTTGAACCATCATATCCCGCATCACTCAATGCTTTAGTTGTTATAGGTCCAAAATTACCTGTTTGATATTTTTGAGGTAAACCTAAACATAATTGTACTTCTCTTACATAATCACTCTTACAACCTGGTGTTAAATCAAAATCAGTGCAAGGCTTATATGTTGACCTTGTTTTGGCTGGACCAGCATCATCTGTTTTTCTTGTATCGTCACCACCCGCAGCCTTTTCACCGTCCCAATCAATATGGATGTTAGAATATTTTTCATCTGTAGCCTGTTCGGCAATTGTAGCACTCACTTCTTCTGCACCACCACTAGTTCCTTTACAGTAGTAACTACCTCTTACTTGACCATCACCTGTAATTGCTCTATTATTTGGCCAAAAAGTTAATCCTTGGTGGTTTCTTGATTTTTCATCAACACCATCAGGTATTGTTGCAATTACAACATCACCTGTACCAATTCCGAATTCTACATCAGGTAAATTAGCAACACAAGAAGGTAAAACACCATCAGCATTTTTTCCATCTTTACCGAACAAACCTTTAACAAGTTCATACGCACCATAACCTGCAAGTCCATATAACAATGCCTGTTTAAGTGACATTCTACCTTTTAGACCTTTTATTTTATTCCATACGTTAGCACCATATTTTCCAATATTATAACCCGCCTTCTCAACTGCAGTCATTGCTGCCGCTTCTCCTTTTACTACATCTTTTAATTTACCAACTTCTTTAAGTGGGGTATTAGTAGCAGCCGGAACACTTGTTCCTTTCATTTTTTTGTAATCTGCTAATCTTTGATTTAAATCTTTACCTGAGAAAGCACTGGTACCTGCATTTTTAGGAATACCCGGCATAGCTTTAGGAACACCTCCTGTTGGTATTTTATTACCTTTAACCGCACCTGCTGCAACATCATCCACGTTTTTCGATACACCAACGGCAATATCATCAGCCTGTTTAACAATTCTATTAATTGTCGCTTCAGGATAACCCGCATTTTTTAATAACATCATACGGTCTGCTCTTGATGCTCCCTGAAATTGAGTAGCTAAACTACTTTTTGAACCCATTAACTCTTTTGTATAATTTTTAATCGCGTCATCAAATAAACCTGGATTAGTTTTAACAAACTTGGTGTCTTTTAAAATACCTTTACTAAAGTTACCAAGTTCTCCTGACAACGCTTTTCCTTCTCTTGCTCTCTTTAAAAACGCTACAGCATCATCTGCAGAACCTTTAAACATTGGGAGTCCCTTAATTTCACCACCTAAAAGTTTTATTGCGTCATCACTAAAATTTCTCAATAAAGCTTTAAGTTGCTCATCTAACGATTCTTGGTTTTCATAAATCATACCATCATCAACTAAATCATTGTTCTCAACAATAACATTAGTATCTTTAATACCCATAAGGACTTTAACCCTATCTACTTGTTCATTAAGTTCTATCTTTTTCATATTTTTTTGTTTTATAATGATGTTTCAAAATCATATGTCGCACCATCTAATTTAATATCATCTAACTTTTCTGCTGTGGGTGAACCGTTTCTTTCGCGATAAGCTTCGACACCTTTATTTAAAAGTGCAGTTCCGCCAGCAAATGCCAATCCAGCAGTTGCTCCTTTTTTAGCTGCGGTGGCTATTGATACCGGACCTCTTCCTTTTATCGCCTTCAAACCGGGTACCACTATATCTCTTTTTATTTGTTGTTTAACTACTGAACCAACTGAAGGTGCTTTACTACCCGCGGCCTTTGTAATGGCTTCTGACATTCTAGTAAAAATCCCATCGATTCTACCTTTAAATGTTTGTATTAATTTTGTTGCACCTGGTCCTAATGCCTTTGCTAACCATTCTAATGGTTTTACCATCACTCCGATTAACCAACGAGCACCCTTACCAATAACGTTTAGAATTGGACCAAAGAATTTAGCTCCTAATTTTGCAACATTACTTCCTGCAGCTTTTAGAGTTACTCTCGCAGCTTTAGCTGCTCCTGAAAAACCAACTCCAAGTACACAAACAGCAATGTCGAGATATGTGAAAATACTTGTGGCATCAGTTTGTCCCGATACTAATTGATATATTTTCCAAACTAAAATCGCCCCCCATAAAACTCCTGTGGCAACTTTACCAACACCAATCGCGGTTAATGCAATATCTAAACCAATACCCACTGGTGATATTAGAAAATCCTCTAATTTTTGAAAGAACCAAGGTAATCCCTTTTTTAAAATCCAAGCACCTGCGTCTTTAATACCTTCCCAAGCTTTTCCTGCAACTTCTTTTGTTTTATCCCAAGCCTTTCCTGCAACTTCTTTCGTTTTATTCCAAGTATTCCCAACATCGGATTTAAACTCATCCCAAGAATACTCCTGAATAATCATTGGACATTGTTCGTACAATTTGTTCTTTACAAAATCCCAAGACTCAAGAATTATTTGTTCAGTTCTGTACTTATCTTCAGATTCGAAGATTAAGTTGTTACCATATCTAACCTCATATTCCATAATGTAACCACTATTATTACCCATCATCGGGTAGATAAGTTGTTTCATTTTTTTAAATAAATCGGTCGATTCAAAAAGATTTTCTTTGTAAGCAAATGCAAATTGGTTTTTATACATTTCACAAACAAATATTGGATTCGGAGAATCGATATCGGTTGAAATGTCGGTGTGTAAATCAACGATTCTACCCAACATTTGTACATATCTACCGTCACCAGTTATGTTAAAATTTTCCATTTATCTTTTGATTACTATATAAATATCCTATAAAAGTTATTTATTTCAATTTATTTGCCTTTCCTCTTTCCTTAATTCTGTCCTCCATTGGTGTATTGTCAATCTTGTTTGCAGGTCCTCGAGTAACTCCACTTTCCCAAACACCTACCTCAGGGTATCCTTGACCACCACTTTGTGTGGATGAAGTACCTGATTCAGGTTGTGCTGCTGCTGGGTCATCCTGTTCGTCAATCTCTTGATTATCAGTACTTTTAAACAACCCTTTTAGTTGTTTTTCACTTATTAATATCTTCATATATGATAAATAGTAAAAAAAATATTTGAAATATTCTTGTATATTCAAAAAAATACATATTTTTGTTCAAATTTTGAAGTTATGAGAGCAATATTAAGTTTACTATTAGTGGTAATTCTTACAGGATGTGAGAAATACGAGCAACCATCAAGTATCTTACAACAGTTATCAGGACCCACTCCATTTTATTTGAAATCTTATAGAATTCAAATTCAAACTACTAATGAAAAAGACGATATTGGTATGTTTGTTGATGTAGGAAGTCCAAACACAACAAACTACATTGGTTTGGGTGATTGGTACGTAATCAATAGAATTGGTGATAGATATATTATAAGATGTGATACCACTTCATTAATTGCACAAAGAAAATACGTAATAGGAGACCAATGGAATTTTGGTAACCCTGACATATACGGTTTAAAAATATTTGATAACCTTAGAAGTCGAATTAATGGAGTTTGTGAAGTATATGAGGGAGGAAGTAGTAGTACTTTCGTTTATCCTAATTTATTAAAGATTATAGATAGTAAGTCTGGTATGACGGACTATGGATTTTCTGCATCTACTAATTCAAGAGGTGTATCTTACGCCACTGAATTATATTTAACCACACCAAAAAAATGGTTTTATGTTAAAGAAGGTCAAAGAGTGATAGGTAGATTCAATTATTCGATAGAATTATTATTTAATAGAAATTAACTATCGTAAATTGTTGGGTCGATTTTTGAATACATTTTAATGTATTGACCGGCTTTTGCATTTGCCTCATCCTCAATTTCACCACCGATATCAGGTGGTCTAACTTCGAGACGACCTTGTTCGAATTGTTTGTGATGAACCATTTCGTGTGCCACACTTCTCATAACATCAACTAACATACGACCTTTACCGAAAACCTTAATTATCTTGTTTTCTTTGGTGTAATCGTAATTAGCGGTAGTTTTAAGACCATCTCTGTTCCCTTTAATTACAATTGTAGGAACGGTTTCAAGTTCAAGTTCTTTTTTAACGAACTTAACAAACTCATTTAGCCTTTCTTTATTTTCATCACTTAGGAATCCCATACTATATAAATATCATAAAATAATTTCATCAGGTAAATCATTTTCAGTTAGATATTGATTTACCAAATCAATTATGAAATCTTCTTCTATTTCGTTTAAATCATATTCATCAATAATTTCAGGAGAATACAATTCAATATCACCAAAATCAAGTTCTAAGATTCTATAAAACTTGTCAAGGTCTTCTTTTGTGGAAAATTCAACGTATAACCTTCTGGTATCCTCGTTGTAGTAATATTCGTGTATAATCATTGTAAACAATGATAAGTATAACGAACTTTTTAAAAAGTTATGCCATATTTGAATGGACTTTTGTTGGATTCATAGCCAAACCACCAGTATTCAATACTTCATAATGTAAATGTGGTCCTGTAGAATTACCAGCATATTTCGCACCTGCTTGACCACCTGAATAACCAATTAATTGACCTTTCTTAACCTCATCTCCTTTTTTAACTACCCATTGAGTTAAATGACAGAACTTTGTCATCAATCCTACATTCGTATGATTTAATTTAACAAATCCACCACAACCATTTGGAGTAGTATCGCCAGCAAACATCACCACCGCATCTTGAGGTGCATATACTGCAGTACCAACAGGTGCTCCAATATCCACACCTTTATGATTTTTGGATGTATTACCCCCAATATTTCTCATACCAAAACTACTGGTCACTTTGTATGAAGGTCCCAATGGGTGCATAAGTTCTAAACCTGGAGGTATATTTGCTGCAAATTCTCCCGCACCACCTCTATTGGTTTCGGTACCACCTGACACACTATTTTGAGTATTACCTGACGTTTTTGAAAATAAAGACGTTGCCAAATCTACCATCATATTAGTGTAACTATCAACAGTACCCTGTAAACCACTTCCCGAACTTTTTGACGTTTCAGTACTGCCGGTTGTTGATGTTTGAGTATTACCGGTTGTTGATGTTTGAGTACTACCTGTTTTTGGAGTTTCTTGTTCCTCTAATCTCCACATTAGATTTTTAACTTGGTTTTCTGTTAATTGAAGTTTCATACAAATATAAATATACAATTTACTCTAAATTTACAATACTTAATAATATGGATTGGTATAGTATCAAATATTTGTACCCTGAATCTTTCGAAAGATTTAGTTCGGTTATGTTCCCAAATACGGGAATCGTGAGTTTATCTACATTGTCTTATTATGACAATAAGAAACTATATTATTTTTTCGATAAGGAGGGTATTTTTTTGATGATTGAAAGATTTAATATCGATGTATGGAATTACACCATAAGTTTACATAATGGTGTTTGTTTTGGTCCTGGTGACCTATCTAAAAAAACAAGAGAAGAAGCTGAGAGTGAGGGATTTGCTGAATGTTTCAAAATATTATACAAATGTATTAGAGATTGTAAATGACTATTTATCTAATATGTCCACAATTACGTTTTTATTACAAGCCACAAGAATTCTTCACGTTGGTAACTATGATGAAGATGAGTTACGTATGATTTACGATTTTACAACTCAACTTGACAATGTTGTATTAAATGAGTATCTTAATAACACAACCATCTTATCTTATAATAATGATTTAGAATTGTATGTTGAAATTTTACAATCACTAATCGTTATATTTGAGGAAAGAGAAGAATATGAAAAATGTAATTTATTAAAAATAAAAATTGACGAATCAATAAAATTAATTAAAACCAAATAATATGAGTATATTCAATATGAAAGAAGACGAAAGAAAAAAAATTTCGGAACAACACAAAAAGTTAGAAAAGGAAGCTAAAGAAAGAAAAGAAGAACTTAAAAAAGGATTGAAAGCTCCTGAAAAAAAAGAAGATAAAAAAACCTCCTAATTTAGGAGGTTTCTTTTTTATTTAAGTATTTGGTAAGTAATATATACGATAACCAAAAACACCCTGAAATTGAGTAGAAGATAACGTCTGCTCCCCAATACGAACCTGTCACTTCCATCATTAGTTTGAATAGTGCATCGTAACCCAGAGGTAGAAAGAACATCGCTAACATTAGTGACGTATCTTTGTAAAACAGAAGTCTTTTGTTTTTGTCTTTTAATTTTTTTAATTTGTTCACCATCAGGGTCCATCTATAAGGGGTTTATAACATTATGGATTTAGATAATCCTTTTATATTAAATACTCTCAATTTCTACTTTGGACCTTTTCAACGCAGATGCAAAAACTTGGTGCATATCGTAGTATTTGTAATCGGCCAATCTACCACCAAATAGGTATTTGGTTTCTTTCGACATTAATTCCTTATACTGACCATATCTAATATTATTGATATTATCGTTCATTGGATAATAAGGTTCTCCTTCTGTTTTTGGGTATTCTTTTGTTATCACAGTCGTTGGTTGTTCGCCAAATTCAAAATGTTTGTGTTCAATGATTCTTGTGTATGGAACATCAACATCACCATAATTCATACCGGCAATTCCTTGATAATCTGGTATGTCTAATATTTCTGTTTCAAACTTTAAACTACGATATTCTAATTTACCGAACTGATAGTTGTAAAATTCATCCACCGCACCCGTATAAACAACTTTAGTTGCTTTAGAATCCCAATTCTCTTTATCCTTCAAGTAATCAACATTTAATTCAACATCAATTCCTTCTAATAATTTTTCAAAAATTTTAGTATAACCCCCAATAGGAATTCCTTGATAATTGTCAAAGTAATAATTGTCATCAAACGTCAATCTAATTGGTAAACGTTTGATGATGAATGATGGTAATAACTTAGGTTCTCTACCCCATTGTTTAGTGGTATATCCCTTTATGAAGATTTCATAAAGTTCAGGACCCACTTCTGATAATATCCACTCCTCCAAATTAATTACTCTACCTAACGGATTTTTATCAAACGGTATTTTAACTTCCTCAAGTTTTTTTCTTGCTTCCTCAGGTGTTTTAACACCATATACTTGATATAAAGACATTAAATTAATTGGTAGTGAATATATCTTGTCTTTATATTTTATTTTAGGTCTATAACTAAAATGATTAAATGGGACTAAATTATTTACATAATCCCATACTCGTTTATCTGATGTGTGGAATATATGAGGACCGTATTTGTGAACATTAATACCGTCAATCTTTTCGGTATAACAATTACCACCAATATGATATCGTTTGTCTATTACTAATACCTTTTTACCAGCATTTGTTAATTCTCTTGCAAATACCGCACCATATATTCCCGCACCAACTATTAAGTAATCGTACATATTAAATGTCTAAGTTTTGTATTGGTTTTAAATAACTGTTGATGAACCCTGATGGACCAAATGAATGGTGTCCACCAATATCACTAACATCACCGCCTCTTTGAGTTACTGCAACAGGATATACTGAATATTTTTTTGATAGGTTCGCAGACAATAAAATATCCATCGGATACGCATAATGATAATGATTGATTAATGTGTCGTAAGCGGTGTGATTTAAAATAAACGCGTGTGAAGTATTCATTCCACCAACTTTAATTAAATGTCTACCTGCCTGTGTAACGTATTGGTCAAGTAACGAACCGCCCAAATACAATATTTCCCAATCCTTATCCTTTACTTCATCAATTGCGGATTCAATAATATCCATTGAATGGGTAAAACCACCATTATAAAAATAAATGTCATCTTCGAATACCAATATTCTTTCGTAGTTATTTTCTTTAGCGTCATTAATAATTTTTAAGTGTGATTGAGTACAACCATCAACACATTTTTTCCAATCATCGGAACCATAATCACATTTAACCGTTTCGTTAAATGCCGCCACCGCAGATACTCTTTCCACTAAGTCTTGGAGGTTATATTTTTCCAATTCTTGTTTTGTCTTTTCATTTCTTTCGGTTTTATAATCTAAATTGATATAATACCCTTTGTTTACAAAATCTTTTAGTTTCATAATTCTAATACTTTATTCGCGTTTTTTATATAGATGTCAATATTCCCACCCGAAGCCGAATGGAAATTATGAAATATTAAATCTTCGTACACACTCCCATTACCAAACATAACACCTGGTTTTAGTTCCCACCTTTCAATTTCACACTTGTCAAATTTTAAATATGAAATTTGATAATTCTTTTCTCTACATATATGGGACAATTCTTCCCCAACATCACCTCTACCGGTTGCGTTATATTTTGGTCTATCTAATAAATCATAAAAACTTTTAGATATACAAAAACAAGCAGGACCGGCATATACATCGTTATTTAAATGACTGGTTTTTTGTTCAATACCTAATATTGTATTTTTATCATAAACTCTGTCAATTATAATATCAAGAAAATTTGATTTAGTTGGGAATGCGTCGATGTCAAAAAATAAAAGGTAATCAACGTCTTCGTTGTTTGATATGTCGTTCATAAAATTTGGGTGTCCATCATAATCCATCGGACCTTCCCATAAAATTTGATTTATACTAACCTTAAATTTTTCAAAAATTTGTTTTTGTAAATCTCTATATCTCAAATCATTATTTGGGAAATAAACACTATAAATCCCAATCTTTATTGTTTCACTATTTTTAGTTATGTAATTATATTTCACTTACACCAAATCATTAATGAAGTCAACCCACATTGAGCCGATTTTATTAACATTGAATTTACTTAAAATATAATCTTTACCGCGTCTTCTAATGTCTTCTTTAATTTCAGGATTTTCTTCTAAGAATTTAATTTTTTCAACAATATTATCGGTGATTGTAAATTTACCATCTAAATCTTTTGTTAATGCCTCACTCTGCATTTTATCAACATCAACACCTTCAGGAAAATCTAACCATTGACAAAATCCTTCAAAGTTTTCAGGTAATGCACCTAATGGATATGTAACAACAATCGCACCTAATGCAATTGCTTCCGCAACTACACAAGAAAATGTGTCTTTGTGTACATCTTGATATGGTGTATACAATGGATAGATGAAATACTCACTTTCCGCAATGTTTGTAAATAATGTTTTCTTATCCACTCCATTATGTAAATTAAAAAATGAGTCTTGGTGGTGATGTGTTGCTAAAAGATAATCAAATGCGTGAAATTCGGAATCTTCGAAATTTAATCTTCTAACAGCTTCAACGGCAACATTACCTCCCCTTGCCCAAGCTGCGTGGAAAACAAATTTATGTGGTTTTCTTGTTGGATATGAATACGTGACTTCATTAATCATATCATCTAATACCGGATTAGGAATTAAAGTAGATTTAATTTTAGTCGGGGAGTCTTCATTTGAAAATTGAGGTCTATTTTTAACTGATTCAATAATATTTTTAGTCATACTTTTCTCCCACTCTGAAATATGGATAAAACCTAATGATAAATTATTATCCTTAACATAATTTACCAGTTCTTCAATTCCATAAACCCATTGCATATGTGACCAATAAATTACACTTTTAGTTACTGTTATAGGTAACGATTTATAATCGTGAAACCATAGCATACTAACTAAAATATCAAACTCCCTATTCTCAATGCCTTCGAAATCAATATTGGTGTATTTCACTCCATAGAATTCTCGACCTGGTACATATGTAATACCTCTGGATTTATATTCTTCTTCTAATCTTGGTTCCAATCTGTCTGCAACAAATACGACTTCGTGTCCTTGTTTTGCAAGATACTCAGCCATTAATATTGAACTTCCGTCAGTACCTGACCCACCTCCATTTCCATATCTTAAAGTGTGACCATTCAGGTAATTACTTCTTCTACTATTACCAATAACAACAAAGGCAATTCTCATTATAATGTTTTTTCATATCGACCACTCCATTGTTTTTCCTCGTCAAACAAGTACATAACAATTTTGGTTGGTTTATCAAAAGAATCTAAAGTCACGCTGTAAACGTTATTTTCCAAGTTCACATATTGAGGGTCGGTATCAACTGTAAAATCTTTTCTTAATATCTCTTCTCCTTTATTATTAAGTACACCTAAAGTCATAAATTTAGGTTTTTTGAACTCAAAATTTTTGAAAAATTCTAAATCCCATTCACAGGTAATTCTGTGAGTGTTTTTAATGAATTGTTCTTCCCAATCTGACGGATTTGGTGGTTCTTTTACTTTAAGTGTATAATCTTGAATTAAACATTTCTTAAAATCAAATCCACCATATACTTCGTAGTCGTGTAATGTTCTTTCAGTACCTAAACCATACTCACCTAAATCAATTCCATACTCATCAGTACCAAACATTTGTCTAGTTTTATTTCTTGCGTGAATATCACGTTCGCCACTTGTTTTTTGTGTTTCACTTTGTGTTCCGTGGTCATCCCAATGTTTAGGTCTATAACTTCTTGTATATTCGTGCCACATCACCATTTGATACGGACTAAAGAAATCATATCCATTGGTGAATGCTCTTAAACTAAGTGTTGTTTCTTCTGTATACCCACCGAAATAGATTTCAGGGTCATAAGGTACCTCTTTAACAAAATCACCACTCGTGAAATAGAAGTGACCACTAATTGTACGAGCCTTAATAACTCTTTTTCTTTGTTTATAATCTTGTATAAACCAAGGCATACTCATTAATAATCTATCACTACTAAATTCATATTGAGACATTAGACACGGAGTAGGATTCCAAGTTGATTCATCCTTTGTGGGGTCAAACGGAGTACAATATGTTGTGATAACAGGTTTATCAGAAACCATTAACGCTTGATTATAGTCTCTTAATACAATCTCATCCCAATTCTCAACAAATCTATGATGGGAATCAATTTGTAATGTGTATTTCTCACCACCATATAACGTATTGGTTATGTTTCTGGCCCAACCAAGTCCTTGGCTTTCACTATAATGATGTTTACTAACTCTAAATTGTGGATTATTATCATATCTATCCACATCTTCAGTATCATCATATTGCCAACAAATACCAAACACCAAATTCCAAGGTTCTTTAGCCTTATGAATCATATCTTCAATGGTTGGGATTAATTGTGGGTCTCTATACGACGCGATTTGAACGAAAATTTTATCACTATTCATTTTATCTTTTTTTTAAAATATAGTATTATTTTATTTAATAATCAAATGTTGTCTACCCATTTTTTATTCTGAAAAATTTTATTTATACTTTAAAAAAAGACTCATATGAAAACTACATACCAACCTGCAGTAATTCAACAAACTGAAAATGTTATTAATGGATTAATCGACGCAGAATTTTTTGATGATTACGAAATAACTGATTTAACATACGCAAGACAATACCTAAATGAGTTTTTTACACGAAAATTCATTGAAGGTAAAATAGAAGATGATATTGAGGAGATATTCTCAGAACAAGAATTTGAAGTTATTCTAAGAGAGATTGCAGCAGGTACCGTACTTCACGAATTGAAAGAAAAGGGACTTGTTGATTCGTATGAAGATGAGAATACTGAAGAAATGTTTTTTTTGACCGAAGAAGGTAAAAAATTCGTTAAAAAGACTGACGATTAGGATTTTTTCTCCTCAATAGATTGAGAATAAACACTTTTTTTGTGTGATTTAACTTTTTCCTTTAATTGAGATAATAATTTTTGAGCTTCTGTCAATTTTGATGAGATTCCTGAAACTCTACTATTACAAATAGGTTTTAAACCACCAGGAACACAATCATCCAACTTTCTCAACTCTTTAAATGTTTCATTTAATGAGTTTTGTAACTCTTCTATTTTAAATTGTACTCTGGCGAAATCCTCACGTTTCACTTTTGATGCCTGCTCGTTTAAAATTTGATGCAGAACACTTTTTACCACCTCTTCTGAAATTATATTGTTTCCCATAATAGTATAAATACTTTTCATTTTTTAATTTGATTTTTTTTTCTTATATTTTCAATAGATAACATAACACAATGAAGGATATATTTGAAACACTTTACGATTTTGATGATTTTCTGATTGAACCTGCGATTTTATCATCAATCAGAAGTCGAAGAGTTATTAATACAAGAAACATTTGGGGTGAGTTACCTCTTATGACCGCTCCAATGGATACTGTCGTATCTGAAAACAACTTTCATCTATATAAAAACAATGGTATCCTACCCGTTTTACCAAGAATTGCAAATCCGACCGATGATTGGGTTGATACCAACATATTTTTATCATATAGTTTACAAGATTTTGAGAGAATTTTCCTTTTAAAGAGAAAAAAGGTTAATGGGGGGACAAGATTACAAGTTTTAATTGATGTTGCTAATGGTCATATGTCAGATTTATATGATTTAGCGAAAGAAGCTAAATTAACTTACGGTGATGATATGTGTTTGATGGTGGGTAATGTGGCAAATCCTAAAACTTTCCAAGAATATTGTAAAATTGGGGTTGATATTGTTAGAATTGGTATCGGAAACGGTGGAGGATGTCTAACAACAGTCCAAACAGGTGTTGGATACCCAATGGCATCCCTAATTCAAGAATGTTACAAAATTAAAAAGCTGTCAAACTACACAACTGAGATAGTTGCGGACGGTGGTTTCAAGAAATATTCCGATATTATCAAAGGTTTGGCGTTAGGGGCGGATTATATAATGTTAGGTTCTATTTTGAATCAGTGTTTGGAGAGTTCGGGTGAAACAACAAAGGAAAATTATGAAGTTGTTAACCAATTTTCGTCAGAAATTAAAGAAGCGTTCCACGGGGAACTCCCACTTTACAAAACATTTAGAGGAATGAGTACAAAAGAGGTCCAAAAATCGTGGGGAAAGGAAAAACTAACCACTTCTGAAGGAATTGTACGTAGAAACCCCGTAAAATATACAATTGAGGGGTGGGTGTCTAATTTTGAGGATTATTTACGCTCCGCAATGAGTTATACCGGAAAAAAAGAACTCCACCAATTTATAGGTGGAGTCAATTTAAATTTAATTAGTGGTAATTCCTTTAAGAGATTCAATAAATAGGTATTATTTGAGACCAAACTCTTTTTCTTCAGAATCTGTGAGTTCTCCGTCTCTTTTCATACCTTCCTTTATATAATTTCTGATTAATTTTGAAACTGTTGTCTTTTGATTATCTGCAACTTTCTCAATTTCTTTATAATACGCAGGAACAACTCTAAATGATAACATTTGTATCAATTTTTTATGTTTAGGTCTATCATCCGAACTATCGGGACTCATATTTTTCATTTGTTTTGATGCTTCTGACGCCATATCTTAATATTTCTTTATAAATATTTGGTTAATAGGTTTAAATTTCTTATATTATAAATATAAACAAAAATTTTATGTCAGAAGATAAACAACAACCAAATCCAGTCATTAAACAGATAGAAGAACAATATCCTGAAATGACTAAAGAGTTCAAAAGAATTTTAAAAGACCAATACGAAACTTTTTGTAGAAAACAGTCGAATTATGGTCCTGATAACATCTCATTGGGAAGAGATTTAGTTAAAGAAGAAGACCGAAAATTGTCACAAATGGGTCTATTTTTTCGTATGAATGATAAAATACAAAGAATTAAACAATTGGTGGTCCTTGGGGCTCAGGACAATGTTGGTGAGGCCGTTGATGATACATACCAAGACTTATCTGTCTACGCCGTTATTGCTCAATTAGTAAAAAACGGTAAATGGGGTAAATAAAACTCCATAAAAATTAGTAGAGGGATAAATAAAAAAATTTATCCCTTTTTTATTGTTAAACAACCACCCAAACTATTTATAAAAAAACGAAAATATGAAGGTAAACGTAAATCATCCAAGTTTCATTTCATTCTTAGATAATGTAACAACTAATATACTTTCACACATTACAATTGAGAATTATTTCACCATTAATTCGGATAAAAAATTGGCGGTTCAGTATATGGTGTACAAATTGATGAAAAATTCAGTTCAAAATAGAACTAAATTAACTGATGACGAAATGAAGAGTTTTCTTACCGTTTTATGGAAGAAAAATGAAGAATCTGAAAATTATGAATTGGCATCAATTTTAAAGGATATTTTAAACAATTTTGAGACGGTGAATGAGTTCACAAAAACACCTAAAAGACAACCAAAAACGGTAAAAACGGACAAAAAACCAAATGGCTAGAACTATTAACACAGAAACCAAAAAACGATATGCTACATTAGCAATAAGGTGGTGTGAGAGTTATTTTGGTCTGTGTGATAGAAAAAAACGTAGATTAATTTTTAGATTTAGTGAAAGAAAACGTACAATGGACGGTTGTGACGTTTTTGGTAACTATTGTTTTTATAGGAATGAAATTATCATATATCTACCTAACAACAACACAATTTACGATGTAGTTGCAACCGTTATTCACGAATATACCCATTATTTACAAGTTCGTAGAAAATATCGAGAGTACGAACTCTCAAGATATTACTCACAAAATCCTATGGAGAGACAAGCTAAAAGAAATGAAGACAGATATACAAAAATATGTCTTAAAGAAATTAAAAAATTAATCGACTAAAACCGCTTCAGGAATTTCCCTTAGAAATAGGATAATGTCATCATTTTGATTTCTATTTCTAACCGCAACATCACAATTCCAAAACTCTTTCAAATCGTTTACGTGACCCTCTTTAATTAACGATGCTTTTACCTTTCTATAAACCCAATATAATTTGTCTTGATATTTTACTAATTCCTTACTTAACATAATTTATTTGTGTTCTGACGATTCACACAACATCTCTAATTCATTCCATTTAAACTTTGGTTTTTCGTTTAAAAACACAAAACATTTCCATTTTTTTGATTTCTCAAAATAGATATGTTTCTGCATATGTGAAGGTATTGCTGCGTTAGTAGGTACTCTTTTAGGAACCTTATCAAAAAATACTTTTATTATAACTGTTAAATTTTCATCATCATCCCACTTTCTTTCTTGTTCTTCCAAAAGTCTCCATTCACCTCTGTTCTGATACTGGTCTTGCATCATACAATTCAAATATGAGAAGGTTTGTTTAAGGTTTTCCATATTATCGGAAAAAGACGCAGCAGGTGCTAAATGACCTTTATCGTAGATATTTTTAACATAATCATTAGCGTCCGATGTTTTTATATTCTTTTCAGTATAAAAATCCATAGTACCTCTATTAACGTTTGTTGGTCTGTTAGTTGAACGATACTTCAACCATAAAGGGGATTCTAAATTTTGTGAGTAAAGTACTTCAAATACTTGATTTTTAACTCTGATTGTATCTTGTGAAAACGAACTTAAACTAATTAGAATAAGTCCAAATAAAAATAATGTTTTTTTCATATTATAGATGTGTTATATACTTAAATATGTCCACAGCAGTATTACTACCAACAGGAAATTCAACAAAAGGTATAGAGTTAATGAGTAGTGTTTGTTTAATGTCCTCATCAATTTCCTGAGCCTCCTGTAAATCCTGTAATCTACCATTTGGGTCATATGTTTCATTGTTTCTGGTTAATAAAATGTTTATGTTATCATATTGACTAAATAAGTTCCATAAAAATTTACTTAATCCCGACATACCATAGAATGACGCTGGATAACCCTCACCATATCTCTGTTCATAGAAACAACCCAAAACTATTGGTGAATCGACAATTATGTAATCTACTTTTCCGTACAACCTACTGATATTTCTATGCTGATTTGCAGTTATGAAAAATTGGTCACTTAGTTGGGAAACGTTTCCTTCCCACGCAACTTCTTTCGGGAATTCGTATGTATATTCAACACTCATATGGTGTTTTTTCATTTCGGTAAACAACCCCGATGCTTGTGTTGATTTCCCAATTCCTGGTCCTCCAAACAGATTAATTATTTTACTTTTCATATTGTATAATATACACAAAAAAAGGGAGTTTGTGAAATCCTCCCATATAATAATTTTAATCTGTTTATTTTGTCCCCCGACAACAAAAATAAATAAGTTATAGGACCAAAAAATACCCATAAATCCACTGACTATTTGTCCTGTTAAAAATAATCTTAGTTCATAATACTCAGAAGTCGAACTTTTTATAAATTTTATTTTGTATGACACTATTTATAACAATATGGAAAACATTTACTCAGTTTTGATAACCGCAATTACAGTACTTGGAGGTACTGGTGCTTGGAGGTATTATGAAAAAAGAGCCTTAAATAAAGAACGAGACGAAGATTTTATTCGTCACGACTGTAAGGATAGAATCACCAAATTAGAGGCGTTATTAGAAGCGTCATCTAAAGAGAAGGATGATTTAAGAAATATGGTTTTAACATTAACTAAAGAAGTTGCTGCATTATCTGTTAAAGTTGAATTTTTAACAAAAGAAAATGAAACTTTAAATAAAAGAAACACATCAAGAGTAAAATAGTATGAAAAAATACGTATTCACAGAATCACAACTCAAAAAAATAATCGATAATCAAGTATCTGAATCTGAAGAAAAAAAAGAATTTCGTCCAGGTGTTAATTTAGGAAAATACAACCTTAAGTCATTTTTAAAGGATAAGGACGACGATGGTGATGACGAAAAAGATAAAGACGAAAAGAAACCATTCTCAACAAACCGGTTGAAGTCTGAGAAGAAAAAAGAAGACTAAGATTTATTAACACAAGTATCAAATATTTTAATAATATCATCTAACCCCAAAATATTAAAACATTCGGAATAACCTGAAAAAGATTCCAACAAAGGTCTGTATTTTTTTACCGACCTTTTTTTATTTAATTTATCTTTAATTTCTTCCTCTAACTTTTCGGCGTCAGGTGTATCAATTCTTCTTAAAATAGAATCCACCACATATCCCTCATAACCATACGCTTTACTAAACCTACGCATTATAAATTTTTTAGATGTTATACCAACTTTCACAAACGTCTTACCCGAACTTTCCTCTTTAATTAAAACCAAGTATAATGATTTTGGTAACTTTGCTATTTTCTTTTTCTTCTCTTGTGATTTCTTAACCAATTTTAAACCAACATATTCTTTGGCTTTTTCCAATGATGTAAATTCTTTAACATCTCGATATGGATTAACTACATACTTTTTAAATCGAGCAATGTATAGTGTTTTACCACTATCAACCTTATATTTGATTTTATCTTTGGTAACTATTTGGTATATTGTATAATAACCCATTTTTATTAACTCTTTTTCCATTATAACAATAATACTTTTTTATTTTTAATTATTTGTATATTCTAACATTAATACATATCTTTGTGTTCAAATAATTCAAATTATGGTTTTAAAAAAGAAGTGTACTAAGTGTAAAGAAGAGTTGCCGATTGATAAGTTTTATAAAAATAAACTAACTCAAGACGGCCACAGTATCTATTGTGTTGATTGTACCAAAGTAAACTCAAAAAAATATTTTGAAAAGAAAAAGGTAAAAACCAGCAAGATAGAGAATGAAAATTTAATGAAGTCAGTACTTTTAAACAAATTCAACGGTAAACTAAACGAGGAGGAGATAAATCAGTTGATGAGGATTATGTTAATCGAAAAAATGGTTAATACCATTGTAGAAGAATTGGTACCATTAAAACAACATTACGTAAAAAGTAATAATTTAATTGAGACGGGGTTATAAAAACCCCGTTTTTTATGCTCGTAAAAAGATATTTATTAGATATTTATAAATTATGAAATTAAAAGACATCATTTTAGAATATCTAATGGAACAACCGGACCCTAATCCTGAACAAGAATTAGACCCGAATGCACCGGTACCAGGTCCTGAAGATAACGAAGAACCTGATAGTGAAGAAGAGCCAACTGACGAGCCAGAAGGTGACCCCACACAAGAACCTGAAGGAACTTCACAAGTTAAACAAAAAGTGAAAAAACAATCACCTTTTGATATTGCAAAAGAAAGGTGGCAACAAGAAGTACCAGGTATTGAGTCAAACGCCCTTGAAGGTGGTATAACATTTTTTAATAATATTAAAACCAATTTACAACCACTACCAACAAGTCCTGACCAAAGAGCACAACCTGATGTCTATGCAATGTCTCAACGTTTCGCTAATGCCGAATATCCTGAATATTTTGGTAAATTGGCAGGTAACAGAATTTCAGACACATTCAAAGACGTAAGTAAGTTAAGAGATATTGGTCATTATACTTGGGCTATGATTGAATTCTTAGTTGATAGGGCAAGTGAGGCGGATGCAAGAGAATCTTATGATTTCTCAATAGAAGGTGACACACCTGAGATTAGAAAACAATCTGCAATGGCTAAGTGGGAAAAATCAGGAAACAAAATTATTGATGAAAATGGTTTAGTGGTTTTTAGAGTTCAATCAAAAGATGAGTCAAAAATGTTGGGATTATTACAACATATTTTGGTTGGTCAGTATGGTGGTATGAAATGGTGTATCACTTATTTAGATTCGTCAAATTACTATAACAATTACAGACCTTATAGGTCCTACTACTTTGTTATGGATAAAAATAAATCTGAAAATGACCCTAACTACATATCAGTATTACAACCAATAGACACAAGATACCAATACTATTCTGATTACGGTCCTTATGTTATCACCCCAAGACCAAATGGTGACCAAACGAAAAAAACTTGGGAAGATGTTGTTGCAATATGGCCGGAATTAAGGGGTAAAGAAAATCTCATCAAGTTTTTCGGTGAAACAAATCGAGAAAGGGCTGAAAAAGAATTAAAACATATCAATTTTAATAAAAATGACCAAAGAAATTATTTTGGTTACCAGAGTCCAAATTTACAATTTAATTGGATTGACAATAACAATCTAATTAATGACCCTGAAGCGTTTTTAATGATGAGAAAAGAACTTCAAACAGAATATGTTAGAAGAGTAACTTTAGACAACTACAAAACAAGATTTACCTGTTCAAACACAAATAAACCTTTTGGTATGTTGGATGCATTAAGTAAAAATGATAAGAGATTATTGGATGTACGTTTAAAAGAAAATGGGATAAAGGCTGGCATAAATGCTGTAAAGGCATCAATTCTAAAGGTAAATTTAAATCAATCATTTAAAGATATTAATAATCCGAATATTATGTTATTTGAAGACAGATATAGCAATGGTAAATTTGGTGTTATCGACTTATCCACAATGGATTGGCTTAAAGAATTAAATTACACAAAAGGTAGAGCAATCACTATGTTCGACCCAGAAAAAAGAACAATATTTGTTGTTAGAAGTTATGTTAGTTTAAATGGTGATGACTATTTTTATTTAATATTACCTAAAGAAAATTTAGTCTCTAAAGACAAGGAAAAATTAAGTGGAATTTATCTTGATGGGCCTGAAGGTGATGAATACATTAAAAAATACAAAAGGTTAGGTGAATAAAAAAAGGGAGTTTTTAACTCCCTTTTTTGTTATGATAATAATGAATAATACTCTTTAAAGTGTTTGATACGGTCCGCCAATCCAATCGTACCACCGTTAACACGTTTAGTAATTTTAGTTACAACAGTGTCAGTTGCTCCCTCATCGGCCATTTTGTGTAAACCGTTTTTATTGAAAAACCAAGCGGCGGATAATAATGCATAATTAGCGGCTACTTTATCTGGATTCGAACAAATATCTTCATTTATTGCTTTACCAAATGCAGTATAATTTTCTTTTCCGGTCAATTGAATATATCCTCTACCACGGAATTTGTATCCCTCTTGAGTTGATTCAGGACCATTACCCATTCTTCCACCATATACCTTAGAAGCAATTTTAATTGGTTGTCTGGCGTAAGGTGCTGCTGAGGCTTCAGTTGGAAAGTATTTTTTAAAGATACCATTCAAACCCTTTGCTGAATAGTTTAAGTTTTCTTGTGTTGCTCTAAATCCACCACTTTCGTGTCCACATTGTGCTAAGAAGTGAGCTAATCTTAGTGGAGTGTTAATTTGAAATTTAGAAGCAGTATCAGGGATTTGAGCAATAACTGCGTCAGGTATGTGTCCCTTTAATTTCTCCAATTTTAACCCACCAACTGATGGTGCAGGTGCCGGTTCGGTAATTACTGTCGGAGCACTTGTAACTTCTTCACTAAACATTTTAGACCAAGTACCATCCCCAACAATACCATCTGCGGTTAATCCATTGGACGCTTGCCAAGTTCTTACTGCGGCATCTGTTTTTGGTCCGAATTTACCTATTGGGTCAACTCCTAATTTTATCTGTAATTTTTTTACGTCTTCTCCTTCAGAACCTAATTTAAGTAGCATAATATCAATTTGTATTTGTAAGTTTATTACTTATAAATACCCAAAAAATATCAAATAAAATTTGGTAGATTTCAAAAAATACTAGATTTTTGTAAAAATGTGATTTATGAGAAGATTATACTTTTTAGTCTGTATCCCGTTATTTTTTGGGTTTATAGAACCAAAATATAAAGATAATTCTGTTTTATTCAACTTTGAAAGGATATTAAATCAGTATCGCATTGAGAATGGTAAGTCTCCTCTTGTTGTTGATACGATTCTTAAAAAATTTACTGAAGAACGATGTAAGTATATCTCGGAAGTTGAGTATAGTCATAATGGGTTTGAAAAGATAAAACATCTCCCTTTCGGATTTACTATTGCGGGTGAAAATATTACGGAAGCCGTCATACCTTTAGATAAGAAACCTTATTATTCTTCTAACATTAAAGAACTTGCGGATATAATGAATAAAATGGCAATGAGTACATCGAATTACGATATTGCAATGTATTGTTTTTTGAAGTGGAAATATTCACCTTCACACAATAATTTACTACTCAATCCACAAACTAAAAGGTTCTACTTATCATATGATAAAAGTAGAACCCGTTATTATTTTAATTATGTTTCTTTAGATTAAGGTTTTCTTGGACAAGGAACACCCTTACCTCTTTTACCAAATAACCCAAGTCTTAAATTCGGTAATGTAATTCTGATATTAAGATTTGGTCTAAATTTAAAAATGTTTCTACCTGTTGCGGTAAATCTAACAATAAAGTCAGTCCTTTCAACAGGTGCAAATTGAGGTGGAATCGGGTCAATTTTAACGGTTTGTGATTGTGGCGGAGTTTTACCCTTAACAGCAAATTCAACCACAAATTCAACTCTCTGATTTTTAATTAAATCTTCTTTATTCTGTCCCACATATGCAGGTCCGCTAGTCCCTGTAGCATCAAGTTCAACCATCTTATCACCATTTTTTAGTGTCATTGTTTGTCCTGCGTTGGTTCCATCGCTATTAATTACAACACCACTTGGATTAATTTCAGCCTTTCTTTTTGCAAGTTCTTTTGTTATATAATCATAAACAACTCTTGCTCTTGCCTCTGACAATTCTTTAAATGTTGGTACTTTACCGGGGAATGTTCTCTTACTAACACCATTTGGTATTGTGGAAGATGAAGAAGTTATTTGTAATTTATTGATATATAAATTTGCTGCGGTTCTACCCTTTTTCTCTAAATTTGATGTCATATTTTGAATACCTTCATCAATCGCTGCCAATAAATTTTCATTAATATAGTTCACAAAATCAGGAGTCATAATTGCCTCATTATATGCAAACTGCATTGGTTGTTGTACTTTTGGGGGTGAAAATATTTCGTACCCTTCCTCAACAACAGGAACCTCAATCTCACCACCAGGTTTACCTGGGTCAATCATTTCTTGTTTAATTGTTACCTGATTATCTACAACGATTTTCTTATTTTTTACTTGACCACCCAAAGTTCCTCTCTGATATGATGAAACAATATAATAATAAAAATTAGGGTTTAATTGTTTCATAGTATCAAATATCTGAGCAGAAGATTCATCCATCAAACCTTTCATTTGTGATATGGTTTTATCTAATTCAGGGTTAGGTAATGGTTGTTTGGTCTTCGGGTCCCAAGCAAGACCTACCGCAGTAAACATAGACTGTAATGTTCTATTTGCGAAGTTTTTAGCAATTTTAGGGTCTTTAGTTGAAAGAACGACATTAACATCGTCTTGTTTCTCAAACCCAACTTGCTCCTCAATCATCTTGTCAACCACAAATTTGACTTGTTCTTCAGTTATAATAATTCTTCTCATTAATTTTATATTATAATATAAATATCCGAAAAAATACTTACATTTGTAACCATAATATTTATTATTATGGGAAAAATAGTAATTTCAGAAAATCAATACAAAAATCTACAGAAAATGATAACTGAAGATGTTAATAACAGATACGAAAGAGTCGTTAAAGTTAATGTTGGTATAGGTGGAAGTCCTCGTTATGAGAATATGACCCTTGAGGACATTACAACATACTATAATGAAATGAGATTAACCTATTTAATCGAACAAGAACATAGAAGTTGGGGTATCAAAAACATATCATTATATGATATTCAAGGTAATGACGAAATTGAAGTGGAATTACATTTATATCCTGACAACTCAAATGAGCCCATCATTAAAGAGATTAAGATTCCGTTAGATTGGAGTAAATTAGAAACAAGTACTAATCAAGGTGAGGGTGTGGTAACTATTGGTGATAGATTAGATATTAGATTTTACCTTGTTGATGGAAAATTCGAATATGAAATGGAATTAGAAGTTTACAATTTGTAACCATTTCACTTTACATTTTATAATTTTTTCTTATACTTATATTAGACCTTGTGGTTGAAGTCGAAGTGTCCTTGCGGCATTTGAGTTGGAATTGATACCAACGAATTCGGGTTCAAATACAAAAAAATATAAGGAAATGAACAGAAGAATTTCAATCAACACGATTGGTTATGCTGTACCTCAATCTTTTATCACTAAAAGTAAACAAAGATTAAAACAGCACACAGACACCGTATATCTGAATAACGGTGATGAGTTCGAAATCGAACTTTACAATCCCACACAAAATAAAGTTTTATCAAAAATCGAGATGAATGGTAAATCCATTGGTAATGGTATCATACTTCGTCCTGGTGAACGTATCTTCCTTGAAAGGTATCTTGATGAGGCAAAGAAGTTTTTGTTCGAAACATACGTCGTAAATGGGAATAATGAGGAAGTAAAACAAGCAATTGCAAATAATGGTGATGTGGTTGTTAAATTCTATAATGAAGACATTTTACCTACAAGAACTTTTTATGGTAGTGGTAGTACATTAACAATTAACAATCCCGTTTGGACTAATACGCCATATACTTACACAACACATAATACATTAGGTAACTCCTCTTTTACCACGTCAAGTACAAATACATTTTATAATACTTCATTAACTAGTGGAACTATTAATACTAATTCATTAAGAAGTCTTGAAACAGGTAGGGTGGAGAAGGGTTCCAATTCTGACCAAACTTTTACTTATGATAGCTCATCATTTGTTAGTTACCCATCAACCACAAATTGGTGGAAAATTAAACCACAATCAACTAAACCATTAGTTAGAGAAGATTTGGTTACTTACTGTACAGAGTGTGGTAGTAAGAGAAAAAAAGACACACATAAATTTTGTCCACATTGTGGAACTAAATTCTAAATAAACATAATCACAAGGTCATAAAAAAAGGGAGTTTATACTCCCTTTTCTTTTTTATTATCGTGTCCACATTTGTGACACAAATACATATCATCACCACCTTCTGATTTCTTCCATTCCCATCCACATCCGTCACATATGACTTTATCGGAAGTTTCAGCTTCCAATATTTTTTTTAATTGTTCTTCTGTTACTATTATTTTCATAGTAATAAATACATTTTAATTTCCATTTTATTGTTTTTTTATGTATATTTTACATATGTCTTAAAAGAAAATAACTGATGAGTGAACAAGTAAAAAAAGGATGGGGTAAAGAAATCGTAATTGCTAATAGTGAAAAATATTGCGGTAAATTATTATGTTTTAATGAAGGTTCAATATCCTCAATGCATTTTCATATGTTAAAGGATGAAACTTGGTATGTCAATAGTGGTAAATTTATTTATCGTTGGATTGAAAAGAATAGTGCTAACATTTACGAAGAGACTTTAGATATGGGTAACATTGTTAACGTTCCACCAGGTTTACCACATCAATTAGAATGTATCGAAGAAGGTGTAATATTCGAAGTTTCAACACAACACTTTGATGACGATTCTTATCGAATTTTTAAAGGAGATTCACAAAAATAAACAATGAAAAAAGTTTGGGTAAATGGGACATTTGATGTTGTACATATTGGTCATATTAAACTTCTTGAGTTTGCGAAATCATTTGGCTCCGTTACTGTTGGATTGGACACAGATGAAAGAGTTCGTTCAAAAAAGGGAGAATCAAGACCGTTCAACACATTGGTTAATAGGATGGATTTTATTTCGTCTATACGTTTTGTTGATAATGTGGTATGTTTTGACACTGACGAAGAATTGGTAAATCAAATTAAAAAATTAGAACCTGATGTGATGGTCATTGGTGGTGAATATAGGTATAAACAAATAATAGGATTAGAACACGTCCCACACATTGAATTTTTTGAAAAGATTGACGGGTATTCTTCTAGTAAAATTTTAAATTATGAGAATAATAGTAATAGGTGAAATTTGTGAAGATGTATTTGTGTACGGAGAATCTAAAAGATTAAGTCCTGAAGCGCCTGTACCTGTTTTCATTCCAAAATACACAACCATCAATAACGGTATGTGCGGTAACGTTATGGAAAATTTGAAAGGACTTGTTCCCGATGCAGACGTTAATTATGTCCCCCAACAAGCTAAAATAACTAAGACTCGTTACGTTGATGATAAAACTAATTATATGTTTTTAAGAGTTGATGATGGTGAAGGTGACGTCAGTCCTTTAAAATTAAATGGGTACATCCGAAAACTAATTGAAAAAAGTGATATCACTATTGTTAGTGATTATAATAAAGGATTCCTAACTGACGATGTTTTAGTTGAAATTGGTCAATTATCAAAATTGTCAATTATTGATAGTAAGAGAAATCTCACCGACTCCGTAGTTGAGTCCTACACATTTATTAAATTAAATGAAGAAGAGTTTTCGGTTAATAAAAAGTTATCCGAAAAGTATTTAAATAAAATGGTTGTTACATTAGGTATGAAAGGTGCAATGTATAACAACGTTAATTATCCATCACCTTCACCAAAACAAACAATAGATGTTAGTGGTGCGGGTGATACCTTTGTGGCTTCATTCATAACAAAGATTTACGAAACGGACGATATTTCCGACTCAATAAAATTTGCAAATGAAATGGCTTCAATTGTAGTATCAAAAAGAGGTGTTGCAACACCGTTCTAATTATGTTAAAAAGATTTAAAAGAATTTACGTTACAGGTTGTTCATTAACTGCGGGAAGTGGTTTAGATTCAAATGATGTTAAACAAAGATATAAAGAACTTCACAACATCGAATATAATCACGAAAAGGAATTAACATATCCAAAATATTTGGGTGAATTTTTTGAATGTCCTGTTATTAACGATGCCAAATCAGGCACAGGTTCACCTCGTTTAATTAGGAGAGTATACGAATACATAAAAGAAATTGGTTTTGACGAAGCTAAAAAAACTTTATTCTTTTTACAGATAAATAATGCCGCTCACAGAGCTGAAATGTATTATAAAAAAATTGGTGATTACTTAGTTATAAATCCAAAATACGATTTAGAAACTGGTGAATTGAAAGGAGTTGACTCAACAGATAATTGGTCGGGGAGTGATAGAATGTACGATGCTAGAGAATATTTTGAGGTAAACAAATATTTAAAAAATCATTTGGATACGTTTCACGACCCATTTGTGTATGAAGATAAAATTGGTGATGAGTTTTTAGGTTTAATTAGTTTTTTAGAAAGTTTAAATATTGAGTATTACTATATTTTAGAGTTTCATAGTATACAAGATAGATATCGAATGGAAGTGTATAATAAACTAAATAAAAAAAGATTAATCTCACCTGCTGGTGAATGGGGTGTAAGTCCGTTTACCACAAATAGAAAATTAAATATTTGTGATGAGACTAATTTTGTTGTGACAGATTCACATCCAGGCATTTTGGGTCATAAAGCTTTAGGTGAAGAATTATGTAAAATATTAAAAGAAAAACTAACACAAAAGTTGTGGGTTTTCGGTGATTCATTTAGTACCGGTTTCGAAGACCTTTCAATGCAATATAAATCATTTGAAGATTATGTTAATTTAAAAGGATATGTACCAAGAAATTACATCGATATTGTTTCGGAAGATTTTGGTTATAAGGTAAAAAACTTTTCTAAACCAGGAGTTTCTAATTCGACCATATTAGGACAATTCATCAAAGTAATGAATGATATTGAACCTGAAGATATCGTGATTATAAATTGGACTTCAGTTTTTAGATTTAGGGTATCAAAAGAAGATGGTACTTTTTGGGATGTTACTGACACCAACAACATTGAAAATTTGAAAAATCCAATTTCTAAACAATCGTTAGATGAAATCAAATTAAATAGAAGTAATGCGTTTTATAAAGAAATGTTAGAATACATTACATTGATTGATAAGATTTGTAAAAATAATTTAGTAATTCATTGGTGTTGGGATTTACCTTATAGTATAAATTCCGACACAACAATCAATATCTTGAAAAATAAATTATTAAGTATTAAGGATTTTGAAACAATTCACGAAGAGACTCGAGGAGAAGTGATTGATTACCACTATTCAGAAAAGGGTCATTTGGAATTATCCGAATTTGTTAAGAAGGTTATTAAAAATAAATTTGACCACCCAAAGGAATCACTAATTGATAGGTTATTGAAAAAATTATTGTGATTTTTTATTTCTAATCATACTCCAAAGATTACCAGTGTCTTTAACATTTTTCTTCGCGTAAGTGAATAACATACTAGCATCAATAATCTCATCAATTCTATAATCTACTTTCATAGTATGACTCCTATTATAAAACATTGTTTTAACATTATTACCGTCAATAACTAAGTAAAAAATGTCTCCAACAGAGTTGGTTTCGTCATCTTTAATATATAAACGAGCATCTTCTTGGATAACCTCTTTAAGTGTTTGTAATTTAATATCAACATTAGGCCACATTACATTTTTATTCCCAACCCCGAGTAAATCAAATTTATGGACGATAATCCCTAATCTCACATCAGAAGGTATAACATAATTCATTATCTCGTCTAATGTGTTAAATATTTTTTCACTTTCTTCATTTGTCACTTTATATGTTGCAACCTGTTTCCCCCAATCATCCCCACCATTTTTTTTCCTAAGTATAACAGGAAAGTAAGTTTGTTTTACAAATCTAGCGATAATTCTTTTTATCGTGTGTTCGGTGGCGTTTAATTCATTAATAGATTGACTATTAATAGATTCAAAAATTGGGGTTAGCTTCATTTTTTTAAGTTGTTTTAGGTGCTGGTGTCGGTGCAGGAGTTGGAGCTGGAGTTGTTGTTGGTGCAGGTGTTACCCTTGACTTCTCAATTTCTTCTGCTCTTTTTAAAATATCATCCTCAGTTACGCCAGGAGGAAGTGGAGGTAATGTTGTAGTTGTCGACGCAGTTCCTTGTTTTGCTGCTTGTGCTGCTCTTGTTATTGGTCCCATAATTCCATCAACATCTGCTTCAGTGAATTTTCTTCCGTTAACTACCGTACCCACCAATGTTTTTTGTAATTCTTGAACCTTAGGGTCGGGTTGTCTTCTTTGTCTTTGTTGTGTATTGGTTTGTCCACCAACTCCCATTGAGGCTTTTGCTTGGTCTATTTCCGCTTGAGTTACTCCAAATTTAGAAATATAATCGGACAAAGGTGTATTATTATATTGACTTCCTGGATTTTTAATTATACCTTGAGCGTCAACAGTTTTTAATATGTTAGTAATATTTTGAATTCTACTATTTCCAGCCGCGGGTGTTGGTGCTGGTTGTGATTGATTTAGTTGATTTGCTTTATTAATCTCATCTTGAGTTACTCCAAATTTAGAAATATAATCGGACCAAGGTGTGTTGTTAAATTGGGATTTTGGGTTTACAATCATACCATCGGCATTTACCATTCTTGATATGTTTGCAATTTGTTGTATTCTACTTTGTTGTTGAGTTGCTTCGGTGTTTTGTTTTGTTGTAAGTTCCTTTGCTTTTTTAATATCATCTTGAGTAATATTAAATTTAGCAATATAGTCTGCCCATCTTGTATTATTATATTGAGATTTTGGGTTTTTAATAATACCCTGAGCATCAACAGTTTTTTGTATATTCGCAATGTTTTGTAATCTTTTTTGTTGTTCATCATTTGCAGCCTGTGTCGCATATTGACCGGCGTACATACCATACATCTGCTCTTTTATAACGTTATCGACAATTTTTTTAATGTCAGTTTCTTTTAGTTTTACTACTTTATTAGCCATTTTAAATCTTTATTTATGTTTAATTATTAATTCCCCCAAAACTTCTATAAGGCCCACTAATTTTTGAAATTCAACTTGGTTCATATTACTCCCCAAATCACATAACTTATCTAAGTGTTCTTTATATTCTTTTTTAGCATCATCCAAATCAAAATTACCTTCGGATGCTTTTTTGTAATATGGTAATTTAACAACAAAGTGGTGATAGGTTAACATTGCTGGTCCACCCTTCTCTTTTGCATTCTCCACAATTTTAGTAGCACCACCCAATCTCTTTTCCGCAAATTCACAGAACTTATTTTTTTTCTCTTCCGATTCGGATATTAATTCTAATAGTTTCATAAAATTATTTTTCGGTACTAAATGTTGAACCATATAAGAAGGGTAACTCTTCCTTCATTCTGGCCAATATTTCAAACATTGGTCTTACTAAAGGTTGGTACTCTTCGTCTTTTATAAATCCAAGGTCTCTGAATTCCTTTAATCTGTGAAATAATCTCACATACTCATCATAATGACGTTCACTGAATTTTTCAGGTTCCTCTTCCTTTTTATCAAAGTATTCAAATACTTTATCTAATTGTTCTTCGGTTAGTGCTAATTTCATAATATATAAATACTTTATTTTTTGATAACCCAAAAATTACCGTCAATAATATTCATATTTATATTCATTTCAGATTTAAAACGACCTAATGCGTCCCTAACTCCAACCCAATTTCCATAATCATCACCGAAAATAACCCCACCCGGTTTCAATATACTGTAATAGTTTTTCACATCTTTATAGACATCGTCCTCCTCGTGAGACGCGTCAATGTATATTAATTCAGGTTCTAATTTCATATAGGAAAGGTATCTAAACCCATTTTCTGATGTGTTAGGAAACGGGGTTATAATATCTTGTAAACCGTTATGAACCACGTTTGATAGAAATTGGTAATATATTTGTGGGTACCCATTCTTTAAAAGGAGATTTCTTTCAGGAGTGGTCGAAGCCCAAGACCAAAATTCAATCGCACCCAACCAAGTGTCAATACAGATTATTTTAGTGTCTTTGTTATTTTCTAATATGTGTTTTCCCATATTAATTGCTGACTGACCTTTCCAAGTCCCAACTTCCACAATTAATTTAGGATTAACCTCATCAATTATATTTTTAAAAAAATTGTGACTACCATTCCATCCCTGATTATCTTCAGGTAATAATTCGAGATTATCATAAATCTCTTTGTTAATTAAATTCATATTAAGGTTTATTTACGTAAATATCTTTTAGACACCAATTAGCTTTCACCTTATATAAGTCTATATTTGGAAAGTACTCGATAATTCTATCGGTACCGTTATTGTAATAATCGGTTGGGTTGGATGATTGTCTCCGAGAAACGTTAAAATGATGTACACTTGGTCTAAAGAACATATCCTCATCAATAATTAATAATGTTTTATACTCTTGTAAACTATCCGAAGTATTTTTGTATCTTACTATATCTTCTTTCCTTTCTTGAATATAATCCCACCTATATGCACCCATATTCATACTTAATTCCACATCTAAACTAATATACTTTTTATCTTCGTATGGGTATTCGGTAACCGTCTTATAAAACCTATTACCAACGTAACAAGTATCGTGTAATAAAAACCAATAGTCCGATTCGATGTTTAATTCAATAAGTGAAATTAGACTTGTAAAATCCATTGAATTGTGTGGACAGGTGTATCTATTATACTCACCATCAAGTTTTCTATAATCACCCTCATAACCACCAATAAAGAAGTATATATCCTCAGGAGGTACCCCTGAACTTATTAAAGATTGAACCACTTTATGTTCAGTCAATCCCATATAATCTTTATGTGAACTAATAGCAAATTTCATTTAATAAAATATATTAAATAAATACCAAATAAAAAACCCCTCACAAGGAGGGGTTTAATTATTTTTGAACGTTTAGTTTATGCCGCTAAGTCAGATGGTAACGCGTTTCCACCTTTAACCCATACATATTTTTGACCATATCTTTTATCTGGTACTTGTGAGAATCTTCCACCATATCCATTGTCAACAAGATGCTTAGTTAATGTTCCTAATTGTTCTTGAGATAATGGGGCTCCTTTATAAACAATTCTTCTATTTTCATAACCGTTCATATCAGTAAGTCCATTAATTAAACCTTTTTGCATTAATAGATTGTGTATTTCTTGTCCTGACATTTGTTTAGTTGCCGGTTGTCCTGATACACCAGGCGCTGTAGGGGTTGTAACAGATGGAAGAGGTGGTTTTTGTGCGGCACCAATTGCAGCGTCTGGACCTGTTTGTCCCGTCACTGTTACGGTTGGTAATTCAATTCCTTGTGCTGCAGGTGTTGTTGGTCCACTTCCCACTTTACTAATTGTGGTTCCTGACACACTAGGTGCTGCCGCCACTGTATTAGCATTGTTAATCGCTGTAGATGGTGAAGTGTTTTTTGGTGCAGTTATTGCCGGTGCAGGACCTCTTTTAGCAGTTACCGTTACAGGGGGTAAATCAGTTACTTTAATTGTTCCGTCAGGATTTAGAAAGTTACCTGCATTCCTAACTTTTCTAATTTCTATCGCTCTTTTTAAAATTTCATCATCGGTCATACCACCTGGATTTTTTGATGTTCCCGCCGCTGGTGTTCCTGCTGGGTCTGGTGCTTCAGACATAATTTGTGATGAGACCATTCTCTTAACCATTTTTTCAAGTTGCTCTTCAGTTAATACTATTTTTGCCATTTTAATTTATATAAATCTTTTAAATTCTGATTTTATTTTTTCGATTGATTCGTTCATAGGTCCTTCAACAGGTTCTTCCGATGTTCTGTTAATGTGTCTAACATCCAACATTACATCTGAGAATATATCGTGCATATCTGAAACGTATTTCTGACTCATTTTTCTAACTTCTTTATGTAAGTTATGGAGACTAGAAACCGCACCATCAATTGATTTTGCATATTCGGGATTTTGTAGACGAATTAATTCTAATATTTCTGTAGCCCAATGAATTTGTTGTGTTGCATCACTACCGAACCCTGAGTCTTGTATGATATTCTCAAGGAATGATATTGCACTTTCTGTGGCTTCTTGTGAGGATAACGTCTCAAACGCTTTCACGGAATTCCTATATTCAGATTCAGGACCGTGATTATTTTCGTTTATCTGTTTCATAGTATATAAATACTTACAAATTTATTTAAACCCCGGTTCCGGCGTATGAAACCCGGCTTCAGAGGTTTTTTTTTATTTTCGCAATTAAATTTATTAATCCCCATATGATATAGAATGGTGACATTGCAATCACCATAAAACACACCACAATAATTGCAAGAAGACGTGTGAACATATGTAGAATATAAATATTTTATTACAATAAAAAAAGGACAAGAGTAGCGAATTCTTGTCCCAACGGGATAGTAACTAGTCCCGGTCCTAAGCAGGGTCTTCAAACCCTGGTTCTCTTTATCCTTTCTTAGTAAGGAATTTCTTTAGAATCTCTAAGTTGCGTTTAACTTGTTCCATCTTTTTAACACCGGAACGTTTGCTTCTCATAGCTCTTGGTTTTTTCTGTGCACTTCCCATAATATTTGTTTTATAATAAGTATAATCCGTCCTATTTTTCAATATGGTGTCCACCACCATCCAATTTGTTTGTGAAACCCATTAGTTTATCAAATGATTTATGTGTCTGAATAGGTTCTTTCTTTGTGTCTCTCATAACGTCCCAAGTACGAGGTTTAACTTTCATATGATTACTCACCAAGTATTTTATCTCGTCAATATCCGTCCCTTCAAAAGTTAGAATCCAATCTTTAAAATATTCAACATAGTCTGTCGATTTAAATTCGTGTCCGTGAGCGGTAGGGTGTCCTGTCTTAGGGTTAATGTCATATGTGTCCATCTTACCCAAATCGTGAAATAGAGCAGCCATAATCATATTAGGGTCGTCAGGGTAATGGTGATACGCTCTTTTCAACACGACTATCATATGTTTTAGAGTGTTACCCTCAGGATGCCATTCAGGGTTCTGTTTTGCACTCCATTGTTTAAAAAACAATTTTTTTAATTCATTGGGTAGATTCTTAATCAATAACTGAGGGGTTGCAGGAATAGTATCTTCGATAAGATGTATCATAGATTTAATTCTTGTAATTTGTTCCTGTAAATTCATATCATATAAATACAACAAAAAACCCTCTCGTGTGAGAGGGTCTTATAAAAATACAGTTTAAAAAATTATTACATTCCTTGGTTTTCGGAACTATTCTTTGCACCTTTTAAAATATAAAGTTTGGACTCATCTGAAAGGTGATTATTATTCATTATTAATCTCTTAATATCTTCCACACTATATTCTCCCTTTAATAACATATTCAATGCCACTTGCATAACCAAAGAGTCTTTTCTATCCTGACTTATGTCAAATTCTTGATACGATTCCTTTTCATCATCTGTATGAACACCTTCTGAAAAATCATCCTTCCAATTCTGAGATTTCATCACATCATCTTTTACCTTACCATACTCATAATCTCTCTGACCTTTCATCCAAGTCGGTTCCATATCCGCTCCCAAAGTATTGGCAGTATCGTATTGATGTTTTAAACTCTTTAATTTGTCTTTTTTGTTACCATCCACATATGAATCAACCATCTGTTTAAGTTCAAAAAAAGAAAGTTTATTAATATCTCTTTTATCAACAGGAAAATTATTTTTAATCTCATCAAATCTCATAACATACGCCTCAACTTCGGACGCTGCTTGTTGTTTAAATTTATCAACAACCTTGTTAAAAAAACCTTCAGAGTATTCATTTAAATCGTCCTCTTTCTCATAGTGTCCTTCATCGACACTTTTAATCATCCCTTTAATGCGGGATACTTGTTCTCCCAATGTTTGCTTTTTCATATTATCTTAATGATTCTGAGTTGTTATATTTTTTAATTAGTTCTGCGTGTTTGAACGCCTTTTGAATTCCCATCGGGAACATATCACCACCTGAAACGGGAATCCAATCTTTTTGAAAGAATTGAACGGTTAAATCTGATTCGGTCTTTTTATCAGGACTTCCAAAAACGGGACCACGATATAATATCTTTGCCTTATCACCCATAATAACGATGTTAACGGCATATACATTATCGGGACCGGCATAACCTTCAATAACTGAACCGTTATCGAGGGTCTTTTCAAATTTCTTTTGAAAACCAAAGTGATTGATTATTTCTTCTTTTGACACCTCCTCATTTAATAGAGATGGTTTTTTATAACCAAACGAGGAGTGTTGTTCCATAATCTGTCCTCTTTCCTCATCAGTTAAATTAAAGTTCTTGTACATAGTCCTAATCTTATTTATATAAATATAAAAGTTTCCTTAATTATCTATCGTTAGATACAAATGAATCAAACTCATAGTCTTTATCGTACTCAACAAATTGATTCATCTGTCTTTTAATGTCTTCGATATTTTGTATTAACTTTTCAATTTTCTCCTCTTTATCATCACCCTGATAGTTGGGTACATAGTTATCCAAATAATTTTTATAAAAAGTTAAATTCTTTCTTAGGCTTTTAAATCTATCATTGGGGTTTAAGATGGTTTCACCTGAACCCATTTCTTTTAAACGAACAACGCCGTCGGGTCTCCATATACAACCTGAACTAATGTCCCAAGTATATAACCAATAGTATTTGTCATAGTTCTCTTGTTGGAATAAACTTCTAAAACCCAATTCAGAATAAACGGGAATTTCAATACCTGAATATTTCTCAGCAACCTTATTCCATTGTGGATACTTTTCTCTAATACCATTTATCTTAGGACTTTCCACAAACTCATCACAGAACGCATCCAACTTTTCTTTACTGTTAATGGAATAAACTTTGGATGGGTCCACATATACCTTATAGGTATGTGCAAGTCTATCTGCAAAACTCTTCATCTCAGTTTTAACGAAGTAAATCCATTCGTCACCGAAACCGTACCAAAACCCTGTGGGTTTTGCCAACATACCTCGTCTATCATATGGGTCAGCCTGAACTCTATCAGTGGTGTCTCTAATCCCTGTAACGGGTTCTTTGGATATGTGTATACGTTCTTTACTACCTACACTTAGAATCTCATTTAATATGGGCTGTAATTTCATAATATATAAATACTATTCATAAACAAAGAACCCACCATATAGGTGGGTCATTATCTAAGCTCTTTTCTTGGTTTTACGAGTATGTCCTTTTCGGATACAACTCTTAACCACCGGACCGTTCTTTGTCTTAACGATTCTTGAGAAGTTGTGGGGTCTTACTGTTGTTGCCATATTATAAGTTTTATTAATCGAGATAATTTTGATAGTACTCCAATAGAACCTTGTCTTTAATCTTTACTTTCTTATGGATATTTTCGTCTCTCATAAAACTATCAAATCCATAAAGAATTTTGGCAATCACGATTCTTGCGTTACTAAAACCAGTTGCTTTCCAATTTGTATGATATTCACTAAAGACAGTATTAAATACATAGTTAACCCCATCTCGTTCTGTGGGTGTATTAACAACGGATTCTGAATCGATATAATTCTGCACCAAAACCTTAATCTTTTTATTTTTAGTACCGTATTTTTTGGATATTAATAAAAGAGCGGTTAGGATGTTCCCACTATACTTCTTATCCATTCTATCCAAATTAAAACCATCAATAAATTTTAATTCTTCCCAAAAATGGTCTAATAGTATATTAAAGTTTTTTCTAACATTCTTACCACCAAGATAAGTACCTTCTTCGTTCTGTGTATATTGTGCGGCATTTTTAACGGCGGTAATAAATTTACCCTTCTTAACCACAGTACTAACTGCCTTATAGTTTCTTTCACGTAAAAGTCCTGTTGACTTATCATTCGAGGTCTCAACTGATTGTTGACTATCTATAGAATCATAAATCTTATAAGTATATTCCGCACTATCCACTTCATATACTTTAACATCTAAAGGACAGTTCGGAATTAAGTCAGGTTTAATTGACCAACATTCACAACGAGTATTCCCATTAAGACGGAAATAATCCCCTTTCTTATATGGACCAAAGGACTTTGTTGCATATCCAACAGCAACCTCTAAGTGTGTTGGTAAGGGTTCCTCAGACAACAAATTAACTATACGAGGAATACGAACCTCCACTTCCCTATTTCTATTATAAGGAGGGAGTTTTAAAAACCAAGAAGGTGTTTTTGAAATACGATACGACTTTCTTGTTGTAAAATCCAATTTTTTCGACTTTTCCATTTAGTTTTTATTTTTATGTGTTTTTAAATAAGATAAAAGGTGTGTATATGATGTTCCGTTAAGAACATTATGTTTTTTAAATAACCAGTTAATATCCACAGAATCAATTGTGGTTCTCTTACCTACATAGGTGTTATGTGAATTAACTTTCTTTGAGTTATTCATTCCCGTAAGTGATATTTTAGAATTGTTGGTGATAATCTTCTTGGGTACACAATAGAAGTGTGGTTTAAAATTCCCATTCACAAAACATAGAATAAAATAATCCAAATCCTGCCAATCCCGAATGTTGGTTATGGAATATTTGTCATTCTGATTTAAATATGAAATCTTGACTTCGAAAAACTTTTTATAGTTTATGTGTAAATCACCTCGGTCTAATTTCATCGAAACTCTTTTTATATATGGACCTGCGTCGTGTTGAATCTTTTCAGGAAATACAGCACCATATACACTCGGAGTACATACGTAATAAATTTTTAGAATGAAGTCCGACATCTTTAATTGATAGTCGTTTTCCGTAATTATATTACGTTTCTTTTGTTTCAGTTTTACCTCCTTTAGTAACTCTTTATTCATTGTGGATTGTTTAGTAAAACAAAATTAGATATATTTTTGAATATTCCAAAAAAATTCCAGAAATTTTTTTTTTCGGTTTTTAGAAATATATTTCCATTTACAGGTTTTTACCCCCCGAATATTGTTCCATATTATAGGAATTAGAAATATATTTCCATTTTCCCCGATTTTTTCCGGAAAAATTTCAGTCGGAGCATTGTCCCCCCTATTAGACAAGGTAAAAACCCTATATATAAGGGGGGATACGGGAGGGGGGAGGGGTACATATAGGGTATAGGGGGTATACCCCACCCCATAACCGGTGGACTTGTTTTCACCTACCTGTTCGGGTGTTCTTAACATTCATTAACAAAAAAATATATCAAAGTATTAGGATATATGATTTTTATTTCCGTCCTTTGAAGTGTTGAATTACTCACTACTATAACGGGGACGGGTTATCCGAACGACTACTACTATGTCCAATATCTCTTTATCTTCAATGGGTTTCATTTATCCAAAGAAATTCAACCTTGATGTTTATGTTGATGAAAATCACGACGAACCAATTAAAGTAATCATCAAGACCAAGTTCGACGGGGATTCTACCAAGATAAAGTCAATCAAGATTGATACCCTATTTTATCTTGAAGACTTAACCGAAGACCAACTTCTCGAAATTGAGAATGAAGTCCGAAGGAAGTTTGACGAAGGGTCAATCGTTCTCCCAAGGTACATATCCATAAACGACATTGGTGTCCGAAGTGGTAAAATCCAAGAGAAGTTCTTTGATTGGGAATAAGACCAAGACCTCCGAGAAATCGGAGGTTTTTTTTTGTCCATACCTCATTGTAGAAAGAATACAACAAACGATAATATGTCTTCCGGTTATTCGGTTGATGAAATAACCGGTGGACATTTTTACATCACCCGGAGAACCTGGGTTCTAAAAAAGATTTAACATTCGTTAACAAAAAAAATATACCGAAGTATTAGGATTTCTCATATAACCTTTATACATTTACATATCGTTTCACACTAACCCCTTACTACTATGTTAAAGTCTAATGAGTGTCGAGTAATCGTTTTGTCCCAATACTATGAGAACTACTCCGAGGTTGAGAATATTCCTTATTGGAAACCGAAGGGTGGTTATCACTTCTCCTTCATTGTTGATGTTAATACCATCATTTACTCCGAGGATTCGGTTGTCGAGGGTATCAAGGAGGTTTTGGAAGGTGAGTGTGACAACCACTCCCGTTACGAGTACATTTCCCACGAGGTTCTCTTTTGTGACCTCATAGACCGAACCGACAAGTTGAGGTCGGTAATGGAGTTACGATGTCAAAGTGAGGTTTAATCCTCACTTTTTTTTTGTCCAATAATTTGTATCGTAGTAAAAACAACAAACGATAAAATGTCGAACAGCTTTTGATGATACAAACAAAAAATAAAAAAACCCAAAACCAAATTTTTTCCTGAGTTTTTTTAATGTCTACCGGTTATTTGTTAGGTCGAAAGCTGTTTAACATTTTCCGTGGACGGTATCCAAAAAAATGTGGATAACTATGTGGAAAACTTTTGACCAAAATATTAGGATATATGGATTATATTATTTTACTTTGTATTGTTGTTGAGGGGGTTGGTAATAAGGGTTAAAAATTTTAACATTTCTTAACAAAGTCTTAACACAAAATATTAGGTTTATTCATTTTTATTTCCGTACTTTGTCCTATCGTTAAACAATTAAACAATAACACTATGTCAAATCAAGTAAAAGAAATCGTATCAGTACCTAACAATGAGTGGGTATCAGTAGTAGGGGAAGTTTTATCCAATGTAAATAACCCTACATTCAGTTCCTTTGTATCAAAGGTAAAAGTTAAAATGAATCAGTACCTTGACTATTGGATAATCAATGAGGAAGGTAAGAAGAAGAAAAATCCTAACCCTACCAAAAATCCTTACTACGAAGAAGGTATCATTAACCACTCTCGTAAAGTTCAAATTAACACAGGTTTTGACTATGTTAAGAGTGTGAACGGAAGATTGGAGAGAGAAGGTAAAGAGGGTAACTTTGAAGGTCAAGACAATTGGTTTGAGGTTATCAGTAAGGGTTTGGTAACTGACAAGAGTACTCGTACCAAGTTGTACTTTCGTTATCAGTACCTTAAAACAAGTACCCAAGACCAAGAGTTCTTATTTCAAGGTAACCAAATTGAAAAGAGATTATTTGAGAGTTTTATGACTGAAAAGTCAAACTACGAAAATCAAGGTTTGGATAACCCACTACAATTCCAAGTGTGTGATTTGAACAATATCTTAAAGATATCAATCGGGGGTGTAACCTACGAAAGAGAGTTAGTGTAGTGTGAGTAGTTTAACAACTGAAAAGGGGTGTAGAAATACACTCCTTTTTTTTTGTCTTACATATTCCGAGTCGGAGGAAGACGGGTCGGAAATGTCTTACAGCTTCTCGGTCAAAAAAAAGTTTAATAAAAATTTGTTGTGTGAAAAATTCTTCTTGTGTCAGGAAGTTAAAGATGTCTTACAGCTTTCGGGTATTGTCTTACATAACCGGTGGACATCTTTGAAGAGTCACCGTCACGGGTTGTTAAAAAAAATTTAACACAAAATATTTGGATATATGATTTATATTGTTTTATTTTGTCTTACTAAACATTAAGGATATGACAAAAGAATACATTCAAGAACAATTACAATTCAACCCAAAGTGGATTGAAAGAGGTTTGGTGGTTTTGTATAACAGACAAACCCAAGATGAGAAAGAAAATGTAATGACCAAGTATGAGAACGGAGTAGGTTTCAATGGTAGTGATGTGAAGTATCTAACCTATTGTTCCAAGTGGGTATTGAGTGGTAGACATTTGAGTGGTGTCCACTTAAACAAGTGTGGTAAGATGTTGAAGAAGTATTGGAAACAAATACTACAAGAGATAGAGAAAAAGAAAAGGGAGAATTAACTCCCTTTTTTTATGTCCATACATCATCATTGTAATCTAATTACAATCAACTGAAATGTCAAACAGCTTTCAGTGTGGTATTTGTCTTACAGATAACCGGTGGACATTTCTTCACCATCAGAGTTCCTTCAAAACTTTAACATTTCTTAACAAAGATAAATTTGGTGGTTTCATATAAAGATATTACTTTTACATCATAATCAAAAACACATACACTATGTCAAAGTTTCAAAAAGTTATCGGTCAAATCGGTTTTACACTTATCGGTCTATTCGGTTTGTGTGTAGTCCTTACCATTCTTTCTTCCGACTATCGTGGAGAAGAAGAATACAATCGTTATGTTGTAATTCAAGAATTTTTATTAAATTGGTACACGGTTACAATGTGTATTGTCGGTATGTTGTTGGTGTCATTCACTTGGTTTGAGTTTAAACCAAAGAGAAAAAATAGACCAACGACTTTCTAAACGAAAAATTTACAAGGTTGTAATGTCAAGGTGATGTCTAACAGCTTCACCTTGATTTTTTCGTTGTCCAAATAACCGGTGGACATTTTCGGTGGTACAGATGATGATAAAAACTTTAACACTTCTTAACAAAAATAAATTTGGTATTCTCATATAAGGATTATATATTTGTATATCGTTAAACAATTAAACACATTTATCAAATGGAAAATCAAGAAAACAAACTAAAAGTAAAGTTGAGTCCGTTCAAGTCCGACCTTACATTTAATGAGTGGGTGGAGAAATACAAAGTTGGTAGTGGTTATGTGGAACCGACAAAGTATTTTCAAGGTAATCCTTCGTGTGGTGTCAAACCCATAAACATTGAGGAAAACAAAAACCCCATACTCAAATTCTTCTTTAATGTATAAAATCAAAACCCTACTTCGGTAGGGTTTTTTTTTGTCTAATAATTTGTATCGTAGTAAAAACAACAAACGATAAAATGTCTTCCGGTTATTCAGGAGCTGTTTGACATTTTCCGTGGACGAAGGAAATCCAAATTTTATTTGTTAAAAAAATAATTAAAAATTTAACACAAAATAATAGGATATATGGATTATATTGTTTTACTTTGTTCTCAAATCAAATCACACTACAAATGAAAGTAATCCAATCACGAATCACTGAACAACCGAAATCGTTGTTCGACCCAATCCCAAGAGTTTATGTTACATTAGAAAATGGAGTGGAAGAATTCCTATTCGACTACTACCCCGATGAAATCAGTTTCACACCGAGTGAGTTCATTGGTTTGACAATCGAAGAATGTAGACACCTCAAATTCAAAAAGGATAGACATTATCTGACAAGTTAAAATCAGACCCTACTTCGGTAGGGTTTTTTTTATGATGAAGAATTTGTGTTCCGAACACCGATGGTAGGATGTTCAACAGCTTCCCATAGACCAAATAACCGGTGGACTTGTTTTCACCTCCCGTGTCCCCAAAAAAATTTAACATCCTTTAACACTTTTTTAACTTCTCAAATTTGGAATATCCAAATATTACTTTTATATTTGTATTGTTAATTAATCACACACTAAAAACACTTAACAAATGAAAAATTTATTTCAAACCCTATTCGGTACAACCTTTCAAAATGTAGTGGACATTGTAAGTCAAATGGACACTATTGAAAAATGTCTATTCCTTTTTTGGAGTATTTGTGTAGTAATGTTTTATTCTACATTCCTTTACATTATCTATATGGTAGGTAAGGAGTTGGTATCTAAATTAGTATTCACCCTTAAAACTTCAAAGTAATGTCAAATCACATTTCAACAAAATCAAGATGGGTTCCAACTGATGGTTGGAGAGGTTATTCAGAACCGATTAATGGTATCGGTGGTTGTAACCACACAGGTAGTTGGTCTGATAGTCCGTGTCCAACACACGTTGTGAAGTCAGAGTTAGACGGGTTTAAAAAAATCCTACGTCAAAACAAAATTAAGTTTAAACAATTCGTTACTCAAAGTTCCAATGTCTTTTGTCAACACGTTTACATTTTAGTACACCCTTCTGATAGGGAACGTGGATTGGAATTAAGTAAGGAATACCAACACCGAGAAGGAATCAGATTATTCTATTCGTGTTAATAGTTCCTCCATATACCCCCAACCCTCATCGAGAAATCGGTGGGGGTTTTTTATTGTCTTACATATTCCGAGTCGGTGCATCCTGAATCTGTGGAAATGTCTTACAGCTTTTAAGTGTTGTCTTACAAATAACCGGTGGACATTTTACACCTTCCAGGGTGCCCGGGTCTTAAAAAATTTTAACACTTTTTAACAAAATAAATTTGGTAGTCTCGTATAAGGGTATTACCTTTACACTATGAAAAACGAAATGAAAAACGTATTGATTAAATGGTCACTTATTTTAGTATTATTAACAATTAAAACCTTATTAGAAAATGGTAATTAAATTAACACTCCTTAATGGAAACTCGTTTTTGGTAAACACAAACCAAGTTCAGACAATCTTCCCTAAATTTTACAAAGGGGATTATGTAACTCGTATTCAGTTCAATCAAGAGACAATGATTCAAGTTCGTGAATCGGTTGAAGAAATTTACAATCAGATTTGGAACGAAGAAAAAATTGACACACCTTTTGAATTGATAACTCGTGATGATGAAAGTTTTGATTTTAAACCAAGACCTCAAAGTCAAAGACCTCGATACAATAATCAACAAGAGTATCGACCTCGTTATGATAGAAACTATAACACCCAAAACCATTATTAAGATGAAAGAGATAATAGATACATTCAGAGAACATTACAGAGAAGACAGAAAAGATTTTTGGGAAGTGATAATTGGTTCGATTCTCATTACATCATTCATAGTCTTTATGTTTTGGTTTGTCGGAACGTTTTGTTACGATATGTGATTAGTAGTAGTGTAGTTTAACGATGAGAAATACCCTCGATGAAAGTCGGGGGTTTTCTTTTTGGTCTCAGTCGAGTCTACAACAGGTACTGGTGAAATGTCTTACAGCTTTCGTATAACCGGTGGACATTTTCGTAGTACAGAACCTTCGGGTACTGAGTAAAAAAAAATTAACAGATTTTAACATTCTTTTAACCACGAATATTAGGATATATGGATTATATTGTTTTACTTTGTTACATCATTAAACCATATACTACAATATGAAAAATTTAAAAGACGAAAAACAACAATTAGTAAAGAACATTAGTGAGACTAATGACTTTAAAAAGTTAGAATTCACAATCATCAGTTTGATTGTGGGTTGGACAATCGACAACACTCATCAAGACGAGTACAAGGAGTTGATTAAACTTTCAGTTGGTCGATTGAGAACTTTATCAATCATCAACGGAATTGAACATCCTCTTATGGATATGGATGTGGACACGGAAGAAGATAGAATTAAAAATTCGTTCCGTTTGTCTTTGTTTCATAATGTAATAGAGAAGAAAGAACCAACATTCGACTTCAATTTGAATTAGGTGTTGTAAATGAATTGTGAAACCCTCGGACTTAAATGTTCGGGGGTTTTTTATTTCCATACCTCATCATTGTAATCTTTTTACAATCAACTGAAATGTCTTCCGGTTATTTGAGAGCTGTTTGACATTTTCCGTGGACGAAACCTTCAGAAAAAAATTAACACTTCTTAACATTCTTTTAACTACAAAAATTTGGTATTCTCGTATAAAGATTATACATTTGTAACATCATTAACAATTAAACATACTACGAAATGAAAAAAGGAATTTTAATCGATGTTCACAATCGTGAAATCAAAGAAGTAGAAATTGAAAAAGGTATTCAATCTATCTACGACCAAATTAAGTGTGACACATTTGATTGTGTTCAAATCCACGAAGAAAATGATGTCTATGTAGATGACAACGGACTAATGAACTTAAATGAGAAATCTATGTTCTTTAGTTACAAGGGTTATCCACAACCTTTAAGTGGGAATGGTTTGATACTTGGTATCGACCACGAAACGGGTGAAAGTATTGATACCACTTTGACAATCGAAGAAGTTAAAAAGAATGTAACTTTCTTAACTCTATTCGAAATCCAACTGATGTCAAGATTCGGTGTTTTAAATTAGTGTTATAGTGTGGGTTAGTAAGACCACTCCGAAAGGGGTGGTTTTTTTTTGACCACAATCCATCTTGAGTCAGGACCAGGAGAAATGTTTAACAGCTTTCGAATAACCGGTGGACATTTTCCACTCTTCCGGACGACATCTGATTTTAACATATCTTAACACTTCGTTAACAAAATAAATTTGGTGGTTTCAAATAAAGGTATTACCTTTATAGTGTTAAAAAAAAACAATACTACTATGGGACAATTCAGTTGGATTACACAAGACACGAAAAGGTCAATCTCCTCGATTACTCCTTTTCAAGTAACTATGACAGACCACAAAGGAAACAAGTGGACTGAAAATGATTACGAGGGTTATGGTGAATTTGGTGGTAAGGACTTCTTTTCACTACTCTCCGAAATGAATGGTGGTAATGGTGACCGAGACCACGGGATTGATTTACGATTTAGTGGTCAACCTTATCTATCACCGAACTTGAACGAAGACCCGACAATCGAATGGAAGAATGAAGTTCCCGACGATTGTGAAAGACAGGGTTGGGTAGAGTACGACGAAGATGGTGACGAACTCCCCGACGAAGATGAAGATGAATGGGAAGACGACGAGGAAGAAGAAGATTAAAAAAGAGACCACTCCGAAAGGGGTGGTTTTTTTTTGTGACCAAGAAGAAGATGTAACCTTACGGTTCGGGAGAAATGTCTACCGGTTATTTGGAGCTGTTGGACATTTTCGTAGTACAGAACCTTCGGGTACTGAGTAAAATCATTAACATCTCTTAACAAAGTTTTAACTACTGATATTTGGTATTCTCATATATAGGTATTACCTTTATACCCTAATCAAACTACTACTATTATGGAAAACAATGTAAATGTATTTGAGTTCGGAGTATCGTTAGGTCAAATCGAGTTCGTTCAAAATTGGGACTTAGACCTCAATGATAATTGTTCCGAAGAGAATTGTGTTAGTGTTTTAGAAAAACTAATGGACACCAATCAATTTGAAATGGAAGAAAAAACATTTGGTATGGTTATTCGAAATGAAGAAAAGGATAACACCTACTTCGTACTTACTCGACCTTATGTTGATGGTTGGAGTTGGGACTTTGACCACGAAGACACTATCGAAGTCGAAATCACAATCTAAATAGAAACCCCTCACACGAGGGGTTTTTTTATGTCAAGAATTTATCCAACGGTCGTCAGAGTGGAATGTTCAACAGCTATGTTAAAAAAAAGTTTTAAATTTTAACACAAAATATTTGGATATATGGATTATATTGTTTTACTTTGTGGTATCAAAAATTAGAAAAGATATGACCACGATTGACAAATTTATTGACGACCAACGAAATTTCGTACTACGAGTGTTCAAAGGTAAAAGTGAATTATCACCTATGTTGTGTATGTTGACTGAAAAGGAAGGTAAGACCTATACTTCTATGTGTCCTATACCTACTGAACTGATGACTGATGAGGGTAAGGATATTATTAGGTACGGAATTGTTGAGAAAGTAAAAGAGTCAATAAAGAAAGATGGTCACAAACTATTGTGTGTGAATTGGAATAGTGAAGGGTGGATGTACCAAAGTTCAAAAGAACAATTAAATGAAGTTGATGGTTACTACCGAAAGTTACCACGAACGGAAGTATTGTTAATGTCCTTTGATACGGAAGAGGGTAGTAAAATCATTACCTACGAAATCGTTAGGAAAATGTCAGTTGGGGTTAATGGACTAAATGAAGAGGTGGATGTTGAACTTATGAAACTTGGTGAAAATTTCACAACGAAAGGTAGGTTTACAAATATGTTTTAATGGTTGACTCGTGTTTTTTGTTATAAAGAGGTAGGACTTTGTCTTACCTTTTTTTTTGTCCACAATCCATCTTGGTTCCCGTCCTGGTAAAATGTTCAACGGCGAAAGCTGTAAGACATCCTCTGCTGTACCCTGATATGACAAGGTTGTCAAAATAATTTAACACTCTTTAACATTTTTTTAACTACAAATATTTGGATATATCATTTATATTGTTTTACTTTACACTATTAAATCACACACTTAAAAAAATTAATTATGGAAAGTAGAATTGTAGTAACAAGACGTGGTGACTTCGGTCACGATTGGAACTTGATTGTTGAAACACACAATGGTATCAAGAACTTTTATTTGGGTCAAGACGTAAAGTTTTGTAGTCGAGTATTAGGAATGTCACCAAGAGAAATTGTAAACGAAATCGGTACGGGTGACTTCACCAAAGAAGAAAATCTAAAACTATTAGGTAACTTCATTAGTGAACATTTAGGATTGGTTGATGAACAAGTACAAGAATTGGAAACGTGGGAATTGTGTTGTCAGTAAAATCTAAACGAAAAGACCTCAACGAAAGTTGGGGTTTTTTTATTTCATTAATAATCAATCTTTTACGAATTCAAACTTCAACTGTTACAATGTCGAACAGCTATGTTAAAAAAATAATTAAAATTTTAACATAAAATATTTGGTTATATAAATTATATTGTTTTATTTTGTATTCTAAAATTAACCACTATGTTACTACCAAAGTATGAAGAAGTCCCAATGAAATGTATCAAAGTAAGTTTTAGTGAAGACAAGTTCTATCACATATTCTTACAAGATGAAAATGATGTCAGTAGTTGTATGTCCATAACCGATAATATGGGTTTACCACTTGACTTTAACGAATGGGATAATGTTCTACTATTTCTTAATCTTAAAACACACTAAAAATGAAACATTTTGAAGATGTAAAAAAGGAATTAACCAAAGGTGGAATTGATTGGGTATTAGGTACGGAAACGGGTTGGAGTGAGAACTCCTTAATCTTTGATGGGGGTGATTGTAAAATTCTACTATATGTCGAGGAAGATGAAAAAGGTAATTTGTCCTTAACTTATCACGACCTATTTGAAGAGGGTGAATACTCACCAATCTTTGACAACACGAATGAAGAGACCACAACAAGTTATCGTGGTACTGATACTTCGGTTAAAGGTATGTTAAAAAACTTGGACTTAATTTAAGTTTGTAAATCTTAAACACGACCACTCCGAAAGGGGTGGTTTTTTTTTGTCCAAGAAGATGTAAGGTTACAGGGGTGGGAGAAATGTTTAACAGCTTTCACACCAACAAAATAACCGGTGAACATTTTTTACCCCAACAGGTGTCAAAAAATTTTAACACTTCTTAACAAAGTTTTAACACAAAATATTAGGTTTATTCATTTTTATTTACGTACTTTGTATTGTTGAAATGAGGGAGATATATCAAAAAAAAATTAACATTCTTTTAACACAAAAAATTTGGTATTCTCATATAAAGATTATACATTTGTATTGTTAAATTATTAAACACTAAAAGTTACTACTATGGTAAATCAAACATTGTTAGTTGACTACGATACTATGGTATCAGTATGTCGTGGAATTACGAAAGGTCAATTCGTAAACCTATTCACTTCAACGAAAGTGAATATGAATAAGGGTGGTCGTCAGGGGTTGAATACCTACTACGAGAAAGTGATTAAACACGTAAAAGGGAATGTCCGTCCTTTGTGTGACTACGAGTTACGTATGGACAACGAGAATGAGAAACGTGGTTTACCCGAACACGAGTTGGGACAAAACAAAGTTGGTAGTCACGTGGACGAGGTTGGTTGTGTTACTCGTAACGAAAAGTTAAATCGTTACTACTTTATGTACGAGTTCTTCGACAACGTACGAGTAAAGGTTGACTACGAGTTCGAGGGTAATTCTATCGAGAAACAACTTTTCGACCAATGGGTTATCAAGTCGACAAAGAACAACGTGAATGTTCGTCAAGTGAATATCGACAACATCAACGAAATCACTATCGACAAAACGAAGTACATTAGAGTAAGGTAGGGTTAAAGTTCATAGGTGAAAGGGGGTGTAGTAATACACCCCTTTTTTTTTGACCACAATCCATCTTGGTTCGGGACGTAATCCGAAATGTCTACCGGTTATTTGAAAGCTGTAAGACATTCCAACTCAGATGGGACGTCCTATTTTCTTAACACTTCTATAACAAAATAAATTTGGTAGTTAAATAAAAAGGTATTACTTTTACATCATAATCAAAAACACTATTAATGGAAACACTAATTATCACATCATCATCAAATCAAGGACTTAATGATAAGATTAAGTCATACACCGAACAAGGTTATAGAGTGGTAGGTACACACCAAGTTGTAGAGACACACCACCAAAATCGTTTTCGTGGTACTCAACACGTGGATACAATTATCGAACGTGAGTATAGTATTACTATGATAAAACACCAACCTACTGATGAGGACGTACACCCATCATTAAAAGTTGGGATATACTACCGATACCGAGGGGGAGACGTCAAGATATATGATGAGGACGAAATGAGAAACGAGTTCGAGGAAAAATTATCTAACCTAATAAACCCATTGTAAGATGAGTGAAGTTTATGTAATTGTCTATAAAGACACCACGTTTAATCACGAAGACACCATTGAGGGAGTGATAGAAAAAGAAAATCAATTTTCCGAGTGGTTAATTCGACACAATAACGATAGACGTGAATTAGATGAGGACAACGACTACTTTGTGGAAGAAACCGAAGAGGACTTTCAGTTGGTACGAGTTCCATATTTCAAATCTTGATGAGGAGATAAAATGTTAATGGAATGTCTAACAGCTTCCATTAACACTTTTTAACAATCTTTTAACGAGAAATACTTGTTTATATCGTTTATATTGTTTTACTTTGTACTTCATTAAAATCTACACAAAATGAACAAAGAAAAAGTAACCCAAGTTGTTAAAGGAATGATTATCGACCGAATAACCGAAATGGTGGAAGATATGTCGAACCACGACTTTGTCGAGAATGTAATGGATAGACTCGAAAACGAAGGAGTTGTAATGGACTTTGAAAACGAAGAAGTCCAAGAAGAAATTACCGAACTTATCGGTACCCAAGTTTTACCACTACTTCACAAGATGTCGGAGTATATACTCGGTAAGGAAATTCCTATCAAGTAATTCTCAAACCGAGTTAAAAACCTCACAAGAAATTGTGGGGTTTTTTTATGTCCAAGAAATTACAACCTTGTAAATTTTCAAAAATCTTGGAATGTTCAACAGCTTTCAAATAACCGGTGAACATTTTTTACCCCAACAGGTACGAAAATTATTAACAGATTTTAACAAAACTTTTTATCAAAGTATTAGGAAATATCATTTTTATTTATCACCTTTGTATTGTCTACTAACCAATAGACATCTACAACTATGGACACATTGTTCAAATCACAAATCGAAAATACTCTTACTACCAATGTGGAGTTTGAGTTCTCTTTGGACTTCCAAGGACAAGTTGAGTACATTGAGTCGGAGGACACCGACCAATTTTTGGAATTGGAACGAGTAGTTCTATTCCTTGTTGAAAAAGATTTAATCCCTATCAACGAGAGAACCGAGGGTGTTGTAACCATCAAAGATGGTGTTGTCGAAATCGACTACAAGACTTGTTCACAACTCGGTGAGGATTGGGGTGATGATGTTTGGGACGAACACATTACCAAAGTTTCAGTACAAGATTTGGTAGGGGAATAATCCCCTACTTTTTTTCATTATAAAACTACAACTATGTCAAAGTATCAATGTTTATCTCCCGATGGTTTCACGATTGAATTCGACAAGTGGACGTACCCCTCAAAAAAACAAATGATGGAGTCCTTCAACAAATGGAAAAAGAGGTACGAACAACAAGGGTATTATAGTTCCAACAACTACGGACGAATTCCATTAGACCAATTAGAAAATTATTGTACATTCAAAACCATTAAATCTTAAAACTATGTTAAAAGTTAAAGACCACACGAGGTATCGTCATTTCGATTACGAAAGTGAACCAAGTACTACGTACCAACTTGGTGATGTGTTACTCAAAAAATACGATGATGAATTAAGTTCGGAAATTGGAGTAGTAATACAAACATTCTCCGATGGTGATTTTAGAACTGATATGTGGGGTATGAGTTCATATAGTGAAGTATTACGAGCTAAACTATCTGATGTTAAAGAATATAGACCTGACCTTCTATCAGATTTAATTATTAACATAGATGTTTACTTCACTACCGATGATAATGGTGAGATAACATTTGATGTTGAGGAAATGGAAAATGAGTTAATCCACTTGACTATGTAAAACATTAATGATATATTTTTGTTATAGTTTAGTGTTTAGTTTGTTTGGTAGTAAGTTTAAAGGTGGATAGAAATGTCCACCTTTTTTCATTTATAACATCATCTTCACCTGGAATCCCAGGTCAGATGTTCAACAGCTTTGTGGCCGTAAGACATTTGTCTGGTTTAGCCCGGGTCCCATTCTTCAGAATAACATATTGATTAGCAACTCCTACTTCATTTAGTGTAAAACCATTTCTAGCCGTAAGACATTCAATGCAGCGCGCGCTGGTCCTGATTACAGTGTTAAAAAAATAAATTAAATTTTAACAAAAAAACTTATCAAAATATTTGGTTTATAAATTCTCGTGTAGTAATTTTGAATTCTAAATTAAATCGTATGACAGAACAAACTATCACCACAGGTAACGAGATTACCGACATTCTCAATCAGACAGGTCTGAATTGGAATGTAAGAACAGAAGAATTGCAAACCACATCAGGAATTATTATCCCTGATAAGATTGGTTTAATCCGTGATGACAACAACACTTGTCTTGGCGTTCACTCGGGTTCGTATGTACCTTATCAGAATCAAGAGTTATTGGAATTGTTATTCCGTATCTCTCAACAAACAGGATTGAAACTTCATACAGGGGGTTCATTCAAAGGTGGTGAGAAGGTATGGTTTCAATTAAAGTCAGAAGACTTGAAGTTATCCAACGACAGGATTGAAGGTTACATCAGTGGGTTCAACTCATTTGATGGAAGAACATCATTAGCGTTTGGTAACTCAAATGTTACTGTATCTTGTCAAAACACTTTTTGGAAAGGTTACAGAGATGTTGAAACCAAATTGAGACACTCATCAGCGATGAAACCAAAGATTGAAGAAATTTTGAGAAAGATTGATGTTCTATTACAAGAAGAACAACAAACCTTCGAGAACATTCAACGTCTTGGTAATGTTAGAATGACACAACAAGTTAAAGACTTGGTTATTCGTAGATTGTTCGACATTGAAAAGGAAGAGAGACTTGATAGTGATGACTTATCTACTAACAAGAAAAACAAACTCTCTCGTTTCTACATTGACTTGAATGGTGAGTTACAACAAAAGGGTGATAACCTTTGGGGTTTATTTAGTGGTGTAACAAAATATACCACACACTCTATGAAGAAAGGTGATAACACGGAAGGTAAAATCTTCGGACAAGTCGGTTACAAAGAGAGACAGATTTGGGACAACCTCGTAGAATTGGTGTAAGACATAATAGGTTGATGTGATTTGAAACCCTCGGACTTTTGGTTCGGGGGTTTTTTGTTTCTGTGCACTGTACCTGCACAGCACTGGAGTCAATGTTCAACGGCTTGTGGCTGTAAGACATTCACCTGCACCAGCGCTGCACTGGCGTGCTGCGTTTATCGTCGCCGTAAGACATTGGACCTGGGATTTAGCGCTGTTCTGTTCTTAACATTCTTTAACATTCTTTTAACAAAAAAAATTTGGTAGTTAAATAAAAACATATTACTTTTACATCATCATCAAAAACAACAAAGAAATGATTAAATCAATCGAAGAAAAAGAAACCAAGTTAGAAATTGACTTGACAGGTCCTGACGGAAACGCGTTTGTACTATTAGGGTACGCGAGTAGATTCTCTAAACAATTAGGTTTAGATGGGAAAACCATTCAATCAGAAATGATGAAAGGAGACTACGAACATCTCGTAGATACATTCGACAAATATTTTGGGGAATACGTTACGTTATATCGTTAACAAAATTTTAACTAAAATTATTTGGCGGTTAAATAAAAAGTTATTACTTTTACATCATCATCAAAAACAACAAAGAAATGTCAGAGTTAAAAACAAAAACTGATGTCCTATCACATTGGACTAAAAAATCGAAAGAAGTTTTACAGGGTAAAACTATTGTAGAAGTTCGTTATCTTAATGACGAAGAAATGGAAATGATGGGTTGGTATAAACGACCTGTGTGTTTCTTCCTTAATGATGGTACAAGTTGTATCTTGTCCTGTGATGATGAAGGGAATGATGGTGGTGTATTATTTTATGGTAGTGATGGAGTTCTACCAACATTATAAACCTTTAAATCAAAAAGAGATGAGTTACCTAACATTAAGAGATTGGAGAGAAAACCACGTCAAAGTTATTTTTAAACTTGACGGAAGTAAGGTAGAGGTTAAATCAACTGATAGTGATATAACCTACTTTAAAAGTACCGATAGAAAAATTGTTCAAGAGTTTATCGACAATTCGACAAAACAACTGACAACAATCTACGAACTTAATTTCGAGAACATTCAACAAGATTTTCTAAACGTAATAAATAATTAAAAAAATGGGTTACACACACTATTGGAATTATACCAAACCATCAAAAGATTTTGATGATGAGTACATCAACGTACTATTAGACATCAACCTCGGATTAAAAAATCTCGACAAGAGTATCGTATTACGAGGTGGAGACGGAACAGGTTTACCTGAATTCACAAGAGAAAGAATTTGTTTCAACGGAGACGGACAACAAGGTTTAAACCACGAAACATTTTATTTTGATAAAGACCCTACGGACTTTACCTTTTGTAAGACAAACAATAAACCCTATGATTTTTTTGTAGGAGTTTGTTTACTCTCACTGGCGAATAGAATAACAGGGTTTGAGTTCAGTTCAGACGGAGACAATCGAGAGTGGGAACCAATTATTTTGTTCTATCAAAAGTTTATTGGTGAGATTAAACCAAGTATTTTAGAAAAATTATTAAGATTAGAAGAATTTTAACAAAAAATATTTGGAAGTTAAATAAAATTGTATAACTTTGTAATCGTATTCATTATTCTATAACTAACTCGGGGACGGGACGAAATCCGAACAAAAATTATCGTGAATAAAATTCAAACAGGTAAAAAAGTGGGTGAAATCTTTGAGACCAAAGATTACTCAATCTTCAAATTTAGAGAAGATAATCGTATCGTAAATCAAAACCACGTTAGAAAACTCTCTCAACGTATGAAAGAGAATGGTTGGTTATCAACATCAGTAGTTACTATCAATGGTAGTGGTGAAGTTATTGACGGACAACACAGGATTAAGGGAGCGATTATCGCGGGTGTCCCTGTCCGTTACAAATGTGTGAGAGGGGCGGGTAGTGATGAAATGACATCAATGAACACACTTCAACGAAATTGGTCTCCATTTGACCACTTAAATAAATTCGTGAAGAAAGGAAATCCTAACTACATAACTTTCCAAAAGTTTACGGAAGAATTTCCAATGTTCAAATATACTGAATGTGCGATGTTGTTACAAAATAGTGTAACATCAATCAAGAGAGATAATTTTGATAGTGGTAATTATGTTGTGAGAAACGAGAAGAAAGGTCGATTATGGGGACAACACTTGTTAGAGTTGAAACCATACTTTGAGAAGTACTACAACAAATCAATCTTTGTGAGAGGTTTCATCAAAATCATTTCTAACAAGAAAGAGTTTGTGTTTGAAGAATTTTTACACAAAGTAAAGTTGAGACCTAATATGTTAGTTCCTTGTGGTACAACGGAACAATATATTGAAATGATTGAGAACATTTACAACTATAAGAGAAGTAATAAAGTTAATTTAAGATTTTAGTTGTAGATGATGAGTGAGAAAAGGGGGTGTAGAAATACACTCCTTTTTTTTTGTCCAAGAAGATGTAACCTTACAGGGTGGGAGGAATGTTCAACGGCTTTCAAATAACCGGTAGACATTTCTTTCCGACGCGCTGAGGAAATCTTTTAACAAAATTTTTAGAAAATAATTGGTTCAGAATTTGGAAATATCAATGATATAGATGTATATTTGTGAATAATTAATCATCTCAATCAAATCAAATGAAAAAGAAAACACAACACACACTCTTAAAGGGTGAAGGTATCCACCAACACACATTGTATGGGGATTTCAAAATCGGTTCTGAAACCGAAGTAGATTTTATGGAAGTGGAAGTATCCGAAGAAAGTTTACTTAAACACGAGAAACCTAATGGTTCTTTTGGTGAACACAAGACACTAAAAATTGAACAGGGTAAGTGGGTGATGGGTAAACAAGTAGAGTACAATCCTTTTAATCAAACCATTTCAAGAGTTTGGGACTAATGGCTAATCCACTAATTCATTCAAAATCCAGTGTAAAAAGGTGGGGTGGAAAAGTAGAAGACTACATATCCATTCACGAGTTAATTGATAGTCCGAAGGCGACTATGAATAATAACTCATCAAGATTATTAACACACAATACTTGGTTTGCGTATCATATATGTCCGAAGATTTTTGGATATAACATTACGAACTCTGATGGTAAGAGTGTTGATGTAGTTGATATTGCGATGTTACATATCGCAGAGGACTTCCGTATGAAGTTCGTTCCAACACCACAAGATTACTTACAACATTTACAAGTCCAACCCTGGATGAATAATGGTGTGAAGGTTTTGGATAGTGTGGAAGCCCAAAACATTGTTAAACAATTAAACGAAAAATTACATTATGAAATCAGTTAATGAACAAATGATTGACAAGTGGAAAGAACTCAATATCAAAAGTTGTAGTATGGAGTTCTCTTGTGGTGGTGATAGTATGAACGACTACTCATTCACCTTTTACACCAACGACAACAAAGAAGTTGATGGTGAAGAACTTACTGACTACTTTGAAACCGAAGTATTCAATGAGGTTGAGTTTTATGAAGTTTCTGATGGACATTACATTGGTGAGTCTGGTGTTGTTGAAATCACATTGGAAGAAGATGATGAACCATACTTTTCGTATTACAAAGATGCGAGTTCTGAATGGTCAGAGAGATTTTTCGGACAAATGAACGTACCACTAACCGATACCGAACTTTCTTTTATCAAAGAAAAGGTATTGAATATGAATGGTAGTGATTGGGGTGAACCAAATATCAACTACAAAATAGATTGTATCATTACTGATGAAGAACAGGAAATGATTAACAATTTAATTAAAAGAATTGATGATGAAAGTCAAGACTTTGAAATAGAAGATGCGAGTGGTGAACCAGAGGAAGGTTACAGATGGACAACCAACGAAGATGAAGATGAAATTGAATTTGAAGAAAACTCTCTCAAAATACAAGTTGAGAGAAATTATATGACCACAACCCCAAGCGAATAATATGAAAATAATAATCAACAACGTAGAATTTCCTTTTAATGAAGGGTGTCGTTTACTTAAATTAAAGTATGACAAATGTCCAATGAAGGAAATAGAAGATTTTTGGGAAGACATAGTACCAATGAACTTCAAAGATATTGCGGTAAGTTTTACCAACACCGAACAACGTAGAGTAGGTATCTTATGTTTAGGTTTAGAAAAATTGGTGAGTGAAGTAAATCCAAGACTGATTAAATCTGAAACCATAAAAAAAGAAACCACTTGGGTTGATGAGAATGGTGTACTACAAAATCATAAGTTCAATGACACTTATGAACTATACGAAGTAGATGGTAGTATATGGGGTGAAAGTCTTGGTAGAAATGTACGAAATGTTCATTACATAAAATGTAAGGACACTTCAACTGACAGAGAGTATTTCCTTTGGATAAATGCGTCAGATGTATTTACTTCCAATAACTCAATGACAGGTTCAAGACACTTGGGAGTGAGTAGTTCTGAAAACTATGGTAATCTTATTACACCAATCCAATCAATCGCTTGGACAATCCAAACTGATATTAAAGAAGGTGGTATAGAGAAAATAGTTAGACAGGGTGATTGTATTCTGATTAAGAAAAAAGATACCGCCGAAACAGGTTTGGTTAGACACTTAACAGAAAAAGAGTACCGAACCCTGTTAGTGTTAGAAAGTTAATGTTCATAGGTTTAGTGGTTAAAGACCTCAACGAAAGTTGGGGTTTTTTTATGTCCATCATTTCCGACGCCGAGCTGCACTGTCGAATGTTCAACGGCTTAAAGCTGTAAGACATCTGACCAATGCAGCGCTGTGTTGCGCTGAGTCTAAAAATATGCAAGCAAATTTGCTTATTAATGCACAAAAAAAGAACCCCACCATTTCTGATGAGGTTCAACTTACTAACTAACCATCCACAGGGGGGAAACACACTATTTTAAATCGTACCTTCTATTCCGTGAATTTTTTTCGTAATACGTTTACCCTTCTTTTCGTAGTTCTCGTATCCGATAAGGAAATTGTTTTTTTGAGTCCCGATTAAACAAGAGCCTTCAACTTTAACGTTGCCGTAGTTTACTTTCAACTGCTTCATAAAAGAGTTAAAAGATTTTTCTAACTTACGACCTATAACATCTGACGGAGGCACAGGTGCGTTTTCAATTCGGTAATGAGTCCCTATTCTTGAAAACTTAATTCCGTACATTGCCTTCTTGTTAAAGTTAGGAACACTCTGATTTAAACAATCTCTCATAGAATCCAGCGACTTCTTCAAAGCGTCGGTGGTGTCTTTTCTTGGTTTTTGTATCATAACTTTTCAGTTTGTTTCCACAAAGGTAAGGGTATAATGTGGAAAAACAAAAAATATAAAAAAAATATTAACAATAATTTGGATTATCAAAGTAATAGATGTATATTTGTACTCAGGATATTTATCTATAAACATATAAACATCTGATTATGAAATTAACTGATATACTTAACGAGAGTCCCCAGAGGGAAGTTGGTGAGGGTGGTTTCTCCCGAGTAATGACTACTATGAGAGGAGCAATCCCTAAAATCAAGACCATAGGAATTCTAACCGCAGAAAATCCTTGTGCACAAAAATTAACTCCACAAGAGAATAATGTAAGAAATGCTAAACTCGAAAAGATTTTAGGTAGTTACTTATTTGGATACAGGAAGGTAAAGGGGAAGTATGGTAATATGGAAAATAGTTTCCTGGTGAATAACATCACAAAGAGTCAGTTAATGCAACTCGGTGATGAGTTTGTTCAAGAGAGTATTATCTTTGGTGATTACTTTGAAGAAGGTGAGAAGTTCGGAATGGAGTTTAGTATGATTAGAACTCATACCTGTGATAGTGATGAACCTGTTGGTACCATTATGGGACAGAGAAAGGTGTTCATTGATAGAAACAATGAGGATGACTTCTACTCCGAGATAAAAGGAAGAAGATTCCAAATCCCATTCTTTGAAGTTCCAACCTTCGACGACGAGAAAGGTACGATAACAGGTAAAGAGTTTGGGAAAATCTATGACACTCATTATGACGATGCCGAGTTTGATGGTGGAACGATTAAAGGCACATATAGAACCTATCCATCTAAATCAAATGCTCCTGATAAGTTATCTGATGAGGACAAAGAAAAGATAGAGAAGTTAAATGAACAATCGTTGGACGAGTCAAAGACATTAAAGTCTCAATGGGAAAAGAGAGGTAGGATTGTGAATATCCTTAACAAATATATGTAAGATTGTTTTTTAGTGGTGATTTAATCGAAGAAGGGTGGACAGAGATGTTCACCTTTTTTTGTGATATAACGCAGGGGCCCTTTGCGCTAAGTCCAATGTTCAACGGCTAAGAATAAAAAGCCGTTAGACTTGTGGGATTACCAGGCAAACGCTGGAGCAATCTGGTTTATTGCGCATATTCACCAGTTTTTCTTTAGCGCAACGCAGCGCAAATCCAAAGGATGTCATACGGCTATGGTGCCGTTAAACTTTTTTAAAAAATATAAAGAAATATTTGGTTTAGGTCCCATAATGTATTACCTTTACACTGTTATAAAAAAAACGACCCTATGTGGAAGATTTTCAAAACAGCAATTAAGATTACCCTGACAGTTTGGCTCATAAAATCCATATGGAAAGATATTGGGCCGGATGAGATGGATAAGCTTAAATCAGTATTTAAACAAATCAATTAAAAACAAACACAATTATGGCAAGAAACAACAGACTTATTGACGTCGTGTTCGCAAACGTTGTAGGCAATGACGAACGTGTGAGTCAGTATGAGAAATTCCTGGCAACAGACAAAGCACTTGGAATTCAGGAGACGGATGACATTAAAGATGCAAAGAGACTTTACAGTTCCATCCTAAGGAATAACAAGACTGTATTGGACGAACTTGCAAAGCTTGAAGAATCAATTGTACAGTTAAGATGTCGTGAGCAGGTTCTCAGTGATTTTAAATTGTCCAAGGTACGTGAATACATCTATGCTAGAGCTTTATTCTTCAGACCCGGTCGTGAGGTGAAAGATATCCGTGTAGTAGTTGGCCGAACAGATGTATACGGGGAGGACCTTCAGGACTTAATGTTCAACGGCGACTTTATGACAATTGCTCGAAATAAGTTATCGGAAGCAATGGATGTGGAGATTGCAGAAAACAAATACTACATCAGAAACCTGAAGTCTAAGTATGGGGAAAAAATGTTAGTAAAATAAATCTAGTATTTTTTGGAATATTCTAGAATATATTTTAATTTACACCCATAAACAAATGACATATGGTCGGATACAATACGGGAGCAGCAGATTATCTCCAAGAAATCAAAGCCCTAAGGGACAAGATGCATTGTGAAATAGTTCAGGAAGCTACAGTTAAGACGTTCGTCAAGGAAGACTCGACGGATGGTATCCTACTATTGGATGAACCTTTCAGGTTTTACTTTAAACTTGAGGAGGGATATTCTGAAGAAAGGTATGTTGTAGGTATCGACTGTAACACCGGTGTAGTTATATGTGAAGACATAAACAACAGTAGCAAATTTTTTAGGTACACTGACTTGACTCTTGATGAGTTAGGTCAGTTGCATAAATCCATCGTGATTAATAAAGAATATAAATTTACGTTGTATGACGAACAAACGTTATAAGGTCAGGTTCAACCTCGGGAGAGGAGAGAACTATATGAAGTGGAAGGTAGTGGACCTTAAGGGGATGACCTCGTATTACTTTCCGACCGGCGTACAGCTCCGTATGACGGGATGCACTTTAAAGAACAATAAGGCTGCAGCAAAAAGAATCTACCGTGGAGAGTCCAACAAAGTAGTTTGTGCTTGGGTCCTATGTGAGAAGCTGGACATAGTAACAGAAGAGTTTGCACAGCCGGTTACCAACAGGTTGAAGTTCAACCCACGTACGGCTCCGAATTGGCAGCTCGAGCAAGGACCTGATATCTTAAATGCTGATGACGAGTACTTCAACGAAATAACAACAGTGGATTATCGATTATATATAACTAAATATTAAATCCATATGGAACAAAAACGGGGACAGGTATTTGAACATAAAAAGTTATGTATTACGTTCGCTTTTATTTTTGTATCGTTTGTTTCATTTGGTCAAAATAAAACAATACTATCTAAAGCGTCCATATGGTTTAAACACTATTCTGAGGTGTCATTTAAAGACCCATACTCATATAGAGAAATGGGGATTAAATTGATTGATAGTGTCACTAATGAGGAACATTATACTGATATTTCTTATTTAAATTCTACGATGGATTATCAGAAGCAAATGTTAGATTTTTATAAAAATCGTATAGAAAAAGAGAAAAAACTTAGAGAACCTTCTAAAGCTTTATTAGATTTTTATGATATAACTTATAATGAATATCTTAAAAAATATAATGACGCGGTTGAAAAATTAAATTCTAATAAAACTATTTTATCAAATATGGATGATAAGACTAAAAAAATGATACATCATTATACAATCAAACTTGATTGTTACGGTAAAAATTCATACGGTAATGAGGTATTGGGTCGTTATACTTTCAATTATGATGTTAAGACACAAGGGTTCAGTTATGACTCTATAAAACAATTAGATTAGTTCAACGAAATAACAACAGTGGATTATCGATTATACATAACTAAAGAATAACTGCTATGACTAACAGGGAAAAATTAAAAGAACTACAAATTAATATGGTTCGAGGAGTAATCGACCATATGAGGATTAACAACCTTGCCGAGGTTGAATTCCACCGGGCCTTCAGGATTGACGTCGAGGAATTTTGGGCTGATGACTATCAGATGGTACCCAAGATGGTGATTGGATTAAATGCATTAGGTGAACTATACTTGGACGACGGTGGGGTAGTTCCCATTGGACAAGCATATGCTCACGAGATTGCATATACTCTTGACCAGCTCGAGGAGAAAAAATACCAGGTAAATGAATATGAAACTGTGCCAGACAAGTAAAATGTTTAACAGCTATGGAAGAAAATAAAAACAATGAAGAAATGTTCACATCAGATGAAGTGGACTTTATAGTAAAGGAAGTAAGAGACTACCAAGCAAATATTGGTATACTCATTGCTGTGGCAGTAATGGGCTTATTATTCTTGAGGGATTATTTCCTCAGATGACAGCTCACTGTCAAATGTTCAACGGCTTATTAACTAAACAAACATAAGATGAAAACTTTTTTAACTAAACTCGGGTGGTGGTTCGATTATTACTTCGCATACTTTTTATACCACCCAACCAAGAGGAAACGCTACCACCGTTATATGTTCCACAAGTATGGGAAGACATATAATGAACGTTGTCCTGATTGTCACAAGGAGGAATCTTCCTACGAGAATCTGGAACAACATCGTCGTGGACGTTCAAAGTATTAGTATGAGAATTTTTTTAACTATCTCCACCGTCTCGGTCTCGTTAGGAATTCTGTATCCCCCGTGGGGGACGCAGTTCCTTTTAGTTGCAGTATTAAATCTGTGTCTCCATCTGATGGACCTGAAGACGAAACCCAATGTTCAACGGCTACGAACCAAAAAGCCGGTAGACATCAAGCCTCCACCGTCGGGACCTGAGACTCCTCCTGATACACCTTACGTCCAAGACGTTTTAAAGGGTTTGTCAAATATCGGGATAAAGAAGTCCGAAGCCGTTAGACTTGTATTACAAGTACGCAGGGACAATCCGTCCCTACGGGACACGGGGGAAATCCTGAAGAGGTGTATTACTTTATCTTACCGTAAATAATTTTGGCGGATTTGACTTTGTCATTTTTTAGGGTTATATTTTATATATAAACATTTAAAGAAATGGCAAACAAAAAAACAACAACCCAGAAAAAGTCTCGTCGCACACCCGTAACAACTTACGTTCCTGTGGCGAGCAATGTGTACTTCGACGGTACGTCATACCGTGTACGCGTTATTAAGAATGGCGTTCGCAACAGCAAGAATTTTTCTTCTAAGCGTGCAGCTCTACAATACCGCAAACAGTTGTTAGGTTAATCCCCACAACTCGACGTATGACTAAAATCCTTCGGAATCCCCGAGGGATTTTTTTATGCCCCGTCGGGGATGTACTACGTCACGACAAAGGAGTGTATGACTGAATTAGCCGTATGACATTGTTTAATTCTGTTTAACTAAACCCCCGAAACATTAAACAGTATATGGGACCTCCCTACGGTCGGTCCCGCCAGGAAACTGACGTATGACGACATATATGTGTATATGTATGTGTACAAATTGTGGATATAAATGTATGACCTTTATAAAAAAATAAAAAACGGGTCGTGATTCGCGGACAGGACAATCCCCCACATATTACCACTTTTCCCCACTTTATCCCCAAAACTGGTTTCTTCGTATTACGAGGGGGAATTTTAGGGTGTAATACCTATATATCAATATAAAAATATATTACGATAAAATGTATGACAGAATGTCTGGTATTTTAGAGGTTTTTTATAGTAAATTTCTAGAACCTGACATAATTGGTCGGTCCCTTTCGGGACCTCCCCTGAGGAGAATAATTTACTTATAAGTTAGGGGTTCCTCACAGTTAGGACACTCGTGTAGTTGTAGAAGATTATTCCTACGGAAGGACCATTTTTCTACTATGGGGATTTCTTCATCTCTTAGTTTTGTGAAACCATCAAGACAATCTACTTCCCCATATACATCATAGAACTTCCCTTTGTATCTGGTAATGATATGATTCTTTGTTCCACTAATATAGGGAGTACAACCTTTAAACATCTTACTTAAAAGGATATAGAATCTATAACATCCTCCTTTACTATAGATGTGATGAATGTACTCATCTGTATGATTTAGTTCTTGTATGAAGGTGAGGATATTCATCTTATACTTCCTGAAGTTTTTTCTTCTTACCCTTTTCTAATTTACCTTTCTTACTCTTACCTTTTACCCCTTGTCCATCCTTATAACATATGTTATAGGCTCCAACAATATCAGCATCTTTTTCCTTGTCAAAGTCATTACATTCAAAATTAATACATCTGAATTTTGTCTTATCCTTATCATTTCTGTTTAAAGGATTAGAGACCTTACAAGTGGGACAAGTGTTAGAAGTATCTTTAGGGTCTACCCATAGGATATTAATTCCCAATTCCTTGGCTTTATATTCTATGTAGGTTTGTAGTTGGAAGTATGCCCAACTCTTTAGGAAATAATCTTTACTATTAGTAGTAATCCCTGTTAGGTCTTCCATCTTTATAGTTCCAACATTGTACTGTTGTGCTATTCTTATTACTTCTCGGGTAATTGTATGGTTGATAGTCTTAGACCAATTACTTTCTTTCTCTCTTAAATCATTTAGGGATTGGGTCTTTCTATTTCTTCCGTGTCCACCTTTAGAATACTTAATAGATTCTTGTAGTGATTTTCTATGTTTATAGAACTTCATTCTATCGTGTTGAATCTTTAGTCCTATATTCATTTGTTGTGGTTGATGTTTCTCCCCGTCGATATAGTACGTCACAGGACGGTTAATACCAATATCAATCCCCATTACCTTATCACTTATAGTCTCAGATACTTTATCGGGTTGTTTATAGGTGAGCAACATATAAAACTCATTATCCACCACTTGAATACTACTATCACATATAGAATATTCCCCCGAAATGATTCTGTCAACAATAATACGGTTATTAGACCTATCCTTTCCAAAAAATAAACTTAGGGTAATCTTCATATCCAATCCACGAGCGGTAGGATAATCAAAATAATACCTGTCATCCTTAACATATATAATATCCGAACTCCCATCAGGTTTTTTCGTCCCCGCAAATGGAATATTAATATTGGTCTTTCTAAATGACGGAATGGACATCTTACCATTCTTTATATCATAAAAATTATTGGATAATGTCTTGTATATCGATTGATTAAACCCCGTTCTTACCTCCGACGGCAATTCCGAATATGGAATGGTTAATCTATAACCCGAATTTTGTAGTGATGTGGATAACCTCTCCGTTAATACCTTAATAGCCTCACCCTTGGTCATCGTCTCCATCAAATCCTCAATCTCATATAGATTATTGATGTGAAGCCTGATAATCCTGTTCCCCACCTCAGATAAAATGGATGCAACATTCTTTAGATGACTGTAAACCTTGGTTCTGTCGGATGATGTTTCCCCGACCGCAATTAACTTAATCTTTCTGGTCTTAACGGACATTGTGTGTTGGTTTTATATTGGAAATAATGTTTGGTTGTGGTTAATTAATCTATAGTTGTATGCACCTTTAAAAGACAATACGACTTTGTAACAATTGTATATACCTTAAATTAATTTGGTTTATTCAGGACAGTTGTATGCATCTCTCAAATATCGTACATAAACTTGGTTGTATGTATCTTTCAAAATAGGTGTTATTACAATTACAAGTTCCCTTTTTGTGTTGTATGTACCCATCAAATTAAACGATTACCCGTTTGACTGTTGTATATACCTTCAAATTTATGAATTGACCACCAGTTGTATACACCTTTCAGATAACCCACTTAACTCTACTGTTGTATATACCTTTTCAATGTATGTATTCACAACAATTGAAGGTGTGAACTTTGGACTTCTGATTAATTGTATATACCTTTCAAATTAAGAGTAATCACAACTTTTAATCGACAAAGGATTAAAACTACAGTTGTATATACCTTCAAAATGAGATTCTCAAATAATTTGTCGGTTGTATATACCCTTCAATAGACAACGAATGTTGCATATACCTTTTCAATGTGTGTATTCACAACCCCATTCATCTCCAGACATTCGACACTTCGTTATATATACCTTTCAAATTAAGGGTATTCACAACCGGTCAATTGACGAGAATTCTTTACATCCAATTGTATATACCTTTGACGATACATCCAGTTACATTGCAAGTACCCCCTACAACCTTTCATTTAAACGATGTTGTGAACAAAATATTTTTAAAAATAAAAGGTACTGAGTGAGTGGACGTTAGTCCCAGGTCAAAACCCATCCTGTTTATTCAGGATTCACTATGTGCCGTACAACCGGCACCACCCTTTTTACGGGGTGAAATATTATTTCCAATAAGTCAATGAACTAATTTCTAATACAAATATACGAAACAATTTTAGATTTCCAAAAAAATTTAAATATATTTTTTAATTCTCATCCGCCGGAACCGGTACTGACTTCCGACTTTGGACGGGTTTTACTTCCGAGATTGTCATATAAAAACTTAAATGTCTTCATCTCTTGTGTGTAGATTAACTTCAACAATCAATTGTCTAATATAGTCTATGGTATCTTCATAACCACTCAATAATATATCCTCAATTCTATCCGTTGTTATATAATCGTCAAAAGTGAGTCCATAACAATCATCAATCCGTGTTATTGCTCTGTATCTTGTGGGAATACCACTAACTCCATTGGTATGTAGAAAATCTCTATTGGTTACAATAAAAGCGTGACTCCTATCAAACGTTCCATTTCTCCAATAATTGAAATCCTGTATGGATGATGCAATTACCGCACATTCCCTTGTTCTTGGTGTTGCAGGTCTTTCTTGACGTTCTGTGTGTCTAATACCACCAAGATGGTAGTCATCCATTTCGTCCATCCATTGTGTGAATACCCTTTCCTTCTTTTGAAAAAACTTAAAGTCTTTCATTGTTCGCCTACATTTATAATCTTACCGTTATTTAATATTTTCTTTGCTCTGAACACATCACCCATTGTTAAACCAACAAATCTATCAATTAAGAGGAAGTTATTTCTTTGCCAATATAACATATCAGAATCATCATCCAATATCACATACTCCGTAAAATTATAATGAGGTTCACCAATTAACTCTTCATTACTTTTCACCCAATCCAATATTTCAAGACCTCTGAAACGAGTTGGTGATGATGGTGTTATGTCAATTATCTCACCCATAAATCCGTGATATCCCAACACATCTTCACAATAACTCAATCCCGAATGTCTCCACGTGGATGAAATTACAATCTTTGCATTTGTATCTGTAATAAGTGTGTTAAGATTATCAACACACTTTGGGTCAATCTCACTATAAGGATGTTCAATTGCATTTCCATCATTACGTTTTTCATAACGTTCTTTGTAAAATGCTTCGTGATTTAACACCCCATCAATGTCCAAAAATATTATCTTCACATTAATGAATATTTAATTGTCAAATAAAACTTTCTCGATATGAATTGATTGTGTCTATTACGATTACCATAAACTAATGAGTGATGATGATATCCTCTGTATTGTTTGTGGATTTCATATATGGTTGGGTAAACACTCCTTTCTTGAATCCAATTATAAAACTCCAAGATGTTCCCCTGAAAGGTCATTATAAAACCTTCATATGGATTTTCGGGATATTCTGACCAATTACAGAACAAATATTTGTCTCTATTAAATGGGTCTTTTAATTTTACACTTCCTGGTTCTGTTCTTTCGACATTTGCTCTCTGAAAAAACTTAAAGTCTTTCATTTAATACTTAATTATCTTTTGGTTTAATCCCAATAAAAAGAACCAATAAAGAAATTGGTAACCCTAATATCATCCACACATAAAAACTTACAAGTAATGATGGGTCTTGGTCTCTTGAAAATGATGCCGCACCTGTTAATGCCAACACAAGAACAAATCCGGACCAATTTAATCTTTTAATATAATTTTTCATATGTCCATTAAAAATTCAAGTACTGAACTTAATGATGTGAATCCAAAAACTAAGTAAAGTAATTTCACACCCCAAAACCAACCAAACAAATCCGATTCTCCGGTTAGGAACCAAAAAATTAGGTACCAAAAACCAAATGATATTAATACACTCAATAAGAATATTAATATAACTTTTAAAACTTCTAACATAAAATAAATTTTAATTTGCTTCAGCTTCGTAAACAATTTCATCCACGGTCTCATCAATCATTGGTTGGTTCTCCAACTCCTCAATAACAATGTTGATTGCTTCAGGATAGTTACAACTATATGATTGAAAGTATATACCTGTAAGTCCCAATACTTCATTGTTAATGTAGTGACGGTTTTTACCTTTACCTTTTAGAATCTCGTGGTCCATTGACACATCATTCCAATCTCCCAACACACATTTATGTCCACCCTTATCTTTGTGTACCAATCTAACAATATTGTTATGACTGAAGTTCTTAATAAATTCTCCTAGTTTCATATTATTATTTTTTAATTAATTCAAATAGATGCCAAACAAAAGGATTATCGATATATGTACCAATGTACTCATATTCATCAATATTTCTAATGTTATGACCTGTACCGTGAATTTCAAATACTCTCTCTTCTAACTCAGCATCAACATTAACAATCGCCCACATATGAGGGATGTCATTTTGCATTTGAACGGTTAATATCTTTGCACCTTTCGGCATCATTATAGTACCTACATCAACTCTATATTTCCAAATCTGTGTCATATTATTTAATTTTAAAAAAATTAACAAATCTATCTTTTAAAGTAATTTTGTTTTTCTTTAACATCTCTTGATATTCTACTACTTCAATCGCTTCACTCATTGAGATTGGTGTTCCTCTTCTTACCTTATCAGATAATTCTTCAAGACGTTTGTCTATGATTGTTTTTCTAAATGTATTTTGTGACATCTTGTTATGTTTTAATCTTCAAATATTATTTTACCACATTCCCAACATTTATATACACCCTCGCGGTAACCTTCTCTTCTTCTTATAGGATGTTCACATTTATTTTTATAAAAGTCAGAAATTTCATCATCACCAATTAACTCTTCATTACTCAATCCACCCCAATCGTCATTTTTAACAATTTTGAAGTTGAATGTTAACCATCCTAATAGTGCTAAAGAAATACATAACCACCAATACCATTCTTTATCGGACACAATGGTCCCCATCAACTTGTGTATAATATATGTACACATCGGTATATACCAAATGGCTATTGTTCTCCACGGATTTAAAAAACCACGTTTTTTAATTTTCATATGTTATTTCTTTTTATATTACAAAAATATACAAAAAAATCAATAAAATACTCAGTATTTATACTGAATTTGGAATAAACCATTCGGGAATCTCACCATTCTTCCACTTTGAAAATGAACTCTTGGCAAAGTTGTAATAGTTTCTGTAGGATTGGACGTGGCACATTTCTTTGTACTCATTAGGCATCGCTAGTGGTGGTTCGGTAAACTTACCTTCTGGTATGTTTGGTGGGTTATCACAACACCATAGAATAATATCATATGATTTGTGTGTTTTAAAATATCTACGTTTATATTCCCAACATAATTGAATACCCAACATACATAACCATCTATAGTTTTCGGTATTGGTTCTTGTCCATATAGCACAAGGATGATTCTTATGTGATAGTTTGTATGGTGCTTCTGAACCGGTTACCCAATGTGCACCACACAATAGTTGTGCAGTCTCAAGTATCATCTTAACAACGTGTTTGTCATTGTGGTATCTTGCACATCTTGTGGGGTTCTTATCCAAGTAAAATATATTCATTACCAAGCATTTAATAATTTTGCAATTCCGATAATTGTAACAATGGTTGTCAATGCACTCACAACAACCACACCAATTGGGTCATATAACCAACTTTCTTGAAGAACAATTTTAATCTTCATCCACCATTTTGGATTCACCTTTGTTACCGTTGTTGTATTGAATAATCTTATTGGATTATCGTTTAAATCTCTTCCTTCATTAATCCATCTTGTAACATCCGCTCGTCTCTCCTCCGTTAATCTATCGTGACGTAAGTTCCTATCATAAAAGTATTGTTCCATCTCATTGTTTGGGTGACGAAGTCTATCATATTGACCACGGTTTGTGTGATATAACATTCTTCTACTCATATGACCCTCAGGGGTGTCCCGAAAGGTGTACTCATCACTATAAACATAACCCTTAAAAAATTTGAACGGTTTAATCATAAACTATTATTCTGCGGTAACATTTTTTTGTTCGATAGACCTACTCACCCTCCTTTCAAGTTCGGCAACTCTTGACCTAGTTGTGTCATCCCTCAATCTATCCTCCAATTCCCTCAACCTTCTCTCGAGTTTCTCAACCCTCAAAATTAACTCATCTTGTCTATTTCTCATCAATCCACCAAATAATATTTTGACCTTTTAAAATCTATTCTTTCTTGATGGGAATCTTTCCAGTTCTGAATGATGTCCAATGCCTGTTGTTTGTGTTGAAAAGGGTACGCCCCTGAACTCCATATCTTGAAGGGTAAAGGAAAGTAATTTGTTCTGTACCATATTTTTTGTTGCGGTAAATAATATGTTGTTCCATTATATACCCACGTTTCGATACGATACTTAGGTTTGGCTTCTGATGTTATCACTCCCAATAACATTAGTAATAAAATAATTTTTTTCATCGTATATAAAATATACTAAAAAAATATTATAATAAAAACTACAAAACTTTTAGTTTACTCATCATCCCCACCGTTCTCGTAACATCTCTCACACATACCATTGATTGATTCACCACTACCAATTGAACCGCAGTGTCTGCCACATATTCTGCAGAAACTACCACTTAATAAATTGATAAACTTTTTTATCATAATCTTCGATTTAATTGTCTACCAGCAGCAGACGGGGTTTGTAAATAATGGTTATAGTACATCACACATTCTCTATCATTTTCTTGGATAACATATCTAAAAAAATCAGGTAACATTTGTGTAACTGTACAATAATAACCACGGAATAGAAAAGAGGAGCCGACATTTAATCGACACCTATCTTTATACTTGTTTTTTTGAAAGAATTTGAATTCACTTACCATAAATTTTTTTAATTTTATAATAGAGTTTGAATAGTAATTTACTCAACCAAACCGGTCGTCCATAATAAAACCGAGCCCATTCTTTTTTTTGTGGATATGACCAATGATAACCTACCATTTGTTCAAAGAAAAACTTTCTTAATCTCCATTTTATTTCTTCACTAAACGATAACATATAAACATCACACATTAACTCGGTTTCATCGTAGTAATATTCATTACTGTTAATTGTTTTAAAATAAAAAATGGTGTTACCTATTTTACACAATCCTGAAAGATGAATGTCATAATGACTATTCACCCAAAAAAATTTTAACTCATCATAAGGTAACGTGGCAATTCGATTCATAAAAAAAATTTAATTATTTATCTTCAACCCATATTTCTATCGGTTCATCAAATGGAGATGTTTTATTTGGGATATAGTTTGGATTATTTGTTGTCTTCCAACTCATACCACACCTACTACATTTACAACGATTAGGAGCCCACCCAAAGTTATAAACGTATTTGTGTCCGAATATTTTACAAATTAATTTCTTCATCTTAGTAATTTTTAATTAGTCCAAATAAAAAACTAATTCGTAATTTTCCGGTTCTACCCCATTCTATGTAGAGTAGTGATTCGTTGTGATTGATTTCCAATAATGAAAACCAACTTCTTCCTCTACCTTCGATTTCAATATCGAATAGTTCTATGTTTAATCTCATAATGTTACATAAAAAAATAATGAATCAAATTTTGAATGTGCGAGAAAATAACTACCGTCTTTACATCGATATAAATTAACTCGTCTACCATTCACTACGTCAGTGAAACGATATTCAATAAAGGTTGCAAATAATCTTTTCATATTTCTTACCACTTACCCCATTGGGATTTGTGTCTATTTTCTTCTGCAATCTTAAAACCTAACCATATTTCTTTGAAGAATGATTTTATTTTATTCATATTAATCAACATCTTTTAATGTCCATAGTTGAACGGTTAATGCCTTACCCACTGTCCACTGTTCATCAAAGTCAATTTCTAATTCGGTTCCTTTGAAGGATACTTTATCCACGAAGTCCCAATCACCATCGGGTGTGTCAATCGAACCTCCGATATATGAGAAGTCTTTTTTGGTGGGAACATCTTCCGATTCGAAATTAAAACTGTAGACAACACCTTTACTTTCCTCTAAGAAAAGTAAAATGTTTTCATCACCACCTTCTTCAGGATACCCATTACAAGTTCTACTTTCATAATCATCAACAATCTCATAGTGGTCCGTCATATCACTCAGGTTGAATGTGGTAATCTCTTGCCCATCCTCATCTTCAACAACAAATGTTAACCTATCATTATCCAATGGGACATCAATAACCCACATATTGGTACTGAATGGTTCATAATCTTCCACAACCGTTTCAATTTCCCAAGCCATTTCACTTAGTTCGTCGTGACCATTTTCTTCTTGGTATTTTTTAAGGTCTTCAACCTGACCATTCGTTAGTGAGTGCGCAGATGCGTTTAGTTCCCAACCGAGCACTTTTAATTTGTACTTTGCCATAATATTTTAAATTGATTCGTAATCAATGTCACCATAATCATCATAGTCATCGTTCTGGTCGTGTCCTTCACCATCCTCTTGCACTTTTCTATATGCTTCACAAACACTTCTTGCCATCACAGTATGTGTCCAAGATTGTACACAACTTCTTGAACATTGAATGGTGTACTCTTGTTCTTCGTTATCTTCCCATCCTTCTTCTTCCTCACACTCATCGGTAAGTATAACTTTAGTATCAACCGGTCTTTGGAATTTATCGGTCTGTTCTATCACATCGTTTCTAAAGTTTTTCAGCTGGTCGAATGAACTAAACTTAAAACTAAACAATCCATTTTCAGAACGTAACGTTACATTAACGTGTTCTTTTGGTGAGTCCTCTGTTTCATTTTCTTTGTAGTGTGTGACGTAAAATCCATCACAATCACCAAATTCAATTTGTGACTCATCAGGATAAATACTAATCCAAGCATCGGGATTATCTTTAACCATTTGTTTGTATTCATTCTCTAAAGATTGTAACTCTTTAATAGCGTTTGAATACTTTTTAGTAAATTCTTTGTCCCATTTTTTTGTGTACTTTGCCATATCGTTTTAATTTAAACTGTTTGGGTAATATAATAAAGTTGGATTCTTTTTTTGAATGTCGACATCGGGGTACTTCTCTTTGAATTTCATTACATCAAATTTTTTGGTGATTAAATGATGTCCGTTTTTTGTTGGGATGATAGATTCAATTTTTGGTCCAACCTTATACCCAACCGGTATTCCCACCTCATCATATTCAACGACTGTAATTGGTTCACAACCATATTCAATATGCGCCACCATCAATGGTGAGACCTGTGGGTTATCAATATCAACAATCCATCTCTTCTCTTGTGTTTTTATTTGACCAACAACAGAATCAAATAATCCTTTTTGATTCTGTACTCCGTTCTTAATTCTTTCGGCCAAGGTTGCTAACATATCCAATGAAACATCTCTATGATTTTGTTTTTGGATATGAATGTATGCTCTTGCCTTAAACACCTCACATAATTGTTTTATCTCATCATATCTCATATCGAGATATGAAATACTATCAACACAATATGTCTTTATTGTCCTGACTGACTGATGATTATCTTTCTCACCTTCGGGTTGGTCCTTCTTGCGTTTGAAAACATAAAGCATATAAAAATCTCCGACTTCGGAGAAATTTAATAACTGCTTAATTTTTTCGATATTATCTATCACCTTTGTCAGTTGATGTGAAATATTTTTCAATTGCCTCTAATCTATCATCAGCATCAATTAACATCTTAAGTGCATCTTCCGCATTGTTGTAGAAGTCTTTCGTTGAATGGTCCCCAATACCTACACCTTTATTACCTAAAAGGTCTAATGATAGTAACGCTTTCGCTTTATCAGCTTCCGCTGATGTCTGTAACATTTTAATTAAATTCTGATTCATATTTTTTGTTTGTTTAAATTAATGATTCGATTAAGTATGAAAGTTTATATCCTGTAAATGCACCAAGTGCCGATGGAATCGGGAACACAATTAACTTACCTAAACTTGTCACATATCTTGGTCTGTTTTGTATTCTACCTAACATATAGTAATAACTCAAGTAACCAACGAGTACCATCAAATCAGTTCTTGTGGAAATAAACACTACGATAGTTGCACCAAGAAATCCGAAGAAAAAATTATCTCTAACTCCTTCCCATACCTCTAAAGAAGTGGCTTCGTTCCACTCTTTTATTATTCTTTGTAATTTTTTTCTTGACATTATTTTCTTGTATCGAATTTTTGAACTATCGACATTATATCTGTGACATCTGTTGGTCTTAACCAACCCACAACATCTTCGGTTATCGGTGTGTCATATAGAATTTCTCCGGTTTCCTCACTAACAACTGCCAACTCATATAATCCTTTTTCATTTCCATATGAGTAGTCGTGTTTAACTACTGATACACCATATCCATTCCCAAAATAAAGACGGCTAACTACACCATTATTTATTGGGTGGGGATTAAAAACCAAATCATTAAATGTTTTCATACTATTATTTTTTGGTACTTAATTACTTTGAAATGTTCTCTATATTTTTCTCTCGGTATCAGATACCCCATCGTGTGACTGTTTATATCACCTGATTCTTCTGATACTGGAAACTCATTGTTTGATATTATCTCTCTGAGTTTTGTTACAGGTATTGACCATAACTCATCCAAGTGAAAAAAGAAATTCATCCACACATCAGCGGTTGTTGTTGTTATTCCCGAATCAACTCCTCTACTATGAAACTCTATGAATATATTTCCAGTATCTTTTCCCTCAATCCATATCTCTCTATCCCATCCTTGTGGTTTAAACCACTTACCTGGTATAATATAAACATCAGTTTTAATTTCGTACTTATATGGTTTTGATTTATATTTTAATTCTAAATCCCATTTTTTTAAATCACCCTTCTCTTCTGATTCTCTTACGAATTCTAAACCTTTATAGTCCATCAAATATTGTGCTGCCATATACTCACCAATCTTACCAATACGATTATCCTTTGTGAAATTCTTTTGACTCACAATGTTATCAATATCAGATTTGGTGACGTATAGCTTTACCATTAATATTTGTTCTTTTCTGATTTACCTAAATGTACTCGACCTTTTACTGTTCCATTGAAATTATCCTCTTCAATGGCTCTGTCAACAATCAATGATGTACTGTTAGGTCTCACCATTTCTTGAAGTGTTTTCTTAGCAATCAAGCTGGCATATTTTCTTTTATGTTTGGTGTTATCGGCACCTAACAATGGTGCTTCAAACTCAACTTCCAATTCCAAATTTATTGTGTACTTAAATAACATAGGGTAAAGTTATTATATTTTTGGAATATTCCAAATTATTTTCGAATAATATTAATCATAATTCCCGCTAAACCCGAGGAGATGGTGTAGGAATTAAATCGGTTGTCATTTATCCAACCTAAGTCCTTGAATCTGAATATGATATGTTGTTTCCCTTCAAAATTAGCGTAGATTGCATTATCCGCATAATCGATAGAAGGTTGTTGTATAAACCCCATTTTCCAACTCTCCCTAAACTCTTCTTCTAATTCATCAGGAGTTATTAGTATCGTCATATAATTCGTCGTTTTCCGTGAATCTATAATGTTCAATGGTTATTAAGTCTGAAGTAATATCAAACCCCCAACCATCAGGATATACACTAGTACCTGTATGTGTTCTACCATTACAGGTTATCGATTTTACAACCGCAATAAAATTATTTGGGAATTGACTTAAGAAATCGTGGATACCTCTATATTGTTCGGTAACAATGAGATGGTCTAACCCGTCTAAATTTACATTAGTATCATATATCCAACTTGGAGAATCTAAATCTAATTCGGTACTTCTCCCTGAAAAAAATTTAAAACTTCTCATAGAAAAAATATAAGAAATAAAATTTAAAATTCCAAAAGATACTATGAAAAGAATGAATATTTTATAATGTAGTATAATATAGTACCTCCGGTCCAAAATACTAAACCACCAATTGCTAGTGCGATGATAAGTGCAATGATTCTTGCTACTTTATCCGTTTTGTTTGAGTCCATTTTTTTATAATTTTAAATAAATCATTGGCTAAATCCTTATGTCCATCTTCTGAATAGTGACCATCCTCCATTACCCCCAACGTCTCAATTGTGAGTGTTTCATATTGGTGTAATGGAATTACGTGTTCAAAAAAACTCATTATATTTTTATCGGTTTGTCTCTCCCTACTAAGGTCTGAAAAATACCAAAATATTGAAAGTGTGTCTTCACCACAAACTTTTTTAATTATTTTGGTGTAGTTAGAAACCTCCTTATAATATATACTAGACGAATTACGATTTACACCTATTTCCTCGAGACTTTTTTCAGATACAAAACTATTTGGTGATTTACATCCCGCTTGAATCATAACCTTCTCAAAGTTGTTATTGTCATCTGCAATTCTAAATCTATTTGGGTACGTCCAATTCACTATCACTATATCGCCCGATTCGATTTGGTCCATCACCTCAATAAAACTATGGAATATCTCGTCATTTGAGTTTCCTGCTGACGCAAATATTTCTAAACGACATCTCAATATATCGGATAGGATTTCACCATAACATTTTGGTGAGTACCCTTTCCAAATATGATATCGTACCCGATAATCGATAGGGTCGTATAGTTTTTGGTCAAAGTCACTAAACTTCTGACTAAAGGAATCTCCGAATATCCACAGTTTCATTATAAAGAATGTATTCTCGTATTTATTTCATTATAAAATTTATCCGCAACAATTTGATTTCCAACCTCATCGAATTTATTGTCGATTACGGTCACACCTTTCTCTTCAAAATACTTAACCAAACAAGTTGTCGACTCACTACATAAGTAACTTCTTTTTGATTTAAATGATGGTCTTGCGGGATATATCAATCTATCCTCATCACTTGACCAAAAAAACAAATTATATCTCTTTGATTTTGCAAGTTCGTCTAAGATATTTTCGTAATAGTAAATCTGTTCACACCATTTTTCAGATAACCTATCTCTAACCACATTCTCAATATATGTTGAGTCGATGTGTTCGTCACCTAAATCATTTGGGCTGTAACAAATAAACTCATCATTGATTGGTGTTCTAAAATTACAAACATTACCCCAACCAATAATAACAATATCATCACTATGAATCAAATCACACACGCTACAGAAATCATCAAAGATTTGATAGTTGCAAGTTTTATCTTTTGATAAGTTTTTAACTTGGTATCCTAATTTCTCACCTAATAGAGTTACCCAACTACTATTACTGAAACTATTACCAAATACCCATATTACTCTAATCATAATAAACTCTTTTTTATTTTGGTGGAAATTTCTTTGTAGAAAACTTCCGCCTGAACCCGATGTCCAATTTCACCAAAATGTAAATCAGGTATCTTTCCCTTTGTTTCCATCTCAACTGTTTTCGCACCTCTTTTTCTGATTAGATGTGTCAATACACCATCAACAGAATCGGAACAAAGGTATTTTTTTTTATTTTTAAATTCCTTCGGTTCATTGTAGATAATTTTATCATCGCTTGACCAAAAAAATATCTCAAAACCTTTATATTTCGAAAGTTCTTCTATTACACCTTGTCTGATATATATTTCTTTCACATATAATGGGTCCATCCTTTCAACCAAAAGGAAATCTAACGTCTCCGTTGACATATGGGTTGAGTTGATGTCACTATTTTTTGTGTGGTTTGGGAGTACTGACATTAATTTTGGTTGTTGTCTTTCATCATATGTACTAATCCAAAATCTTGCAAGTTGTGTCCAACCAATTATCACAATGTCACCCTCATTAATCATTTCACAATTGTCACAGAACGCACCGAAAATATGGTCATTGGAACTACCACCCATTCCTTTGTTTTCAACTTCCATTCCCAACATTCTACCTAACCTATGTGGCCAAGTTTCAGGTAATGTCCCACCCAACCATTCTCGATATAACATATAGTTGTTTTTCTCACCATTCATAGAACTCAGTGGATGATATTCTGCGGTGTAACTACAACCAAATGTCCATAACTTACTCATTGTAATATCCGTTTCTATATCTGTTTATGTCTCTAAGAAACGTTTCCGCCATTACTCTATGACCTACCTCACCATAATGTTCATCATCTGGTAGAATTCTATTGGTCTCTTCGTGAAAACTTTGTGCACCATATTCACGGAGAAACTTAGTCATATCCGTATTTGCTTCAGGTACTAAACAATTGTATTTGTACTTAAATGAGTTATCTTCTTTGTTGATTATTTGTTTATCTGCCGACCAAAAATATAATTCAAATTGCTTGGCAAGACTTAATTCCTTCATTAATTTCATAAAGGAATAAATCTCTTCACACCAAACAGGGTTAATTCTATTAACCAATATTTGTTGCATCACTTTTAAATCATATTGTATGTGACTATGTGCTTCTGATGGGATAACAGAAACCATTTGATGGTGTCGACCCATATTTTTATTGACGATGTCAAATCTTTCTTTTCTCGACCACTCGACAATCACCACATCACCTTTTTGGATTCTTTGGCAGTTTGCGGAAAATCTATTGAAGATTCTGTAGTTAGAAAAACCTGGATAACCCATATTTTCTTTTTCTAACCCCAATTCTCTTGCAATAATTGTGGGCCAAACATCATTCATTTCACCACCTCGAAAATTTCTATACCTGATATTATTATTCTCATTCTCATCACTCTGACCAGGTTTCAAATACGATGTAAAATCATATTCTGCGGTAAAACTACAACCAAATGTCCACAATTTACTCATTATAATATATATCTTTAATCTACTTTATGGAATGTCATTTCCTCAACAGGATAACAGTTGCGTAAAGCTAAAACAAATGTTTTCAAATGTTTAACACAATCATTATCAGCTCTCAGTGCTGCATTTGTTAAGTCGTTATTTACTACTGACTGTACAAAGTCTCCTCCTTGAAATCCTACCTTATCTCTTGTTCTCATCACAGAAACTATGATATCAACGATGTGGTCACTAGCATCGATTGCATATCTTTTTAAAAAGTTTTGTGCTGCCGGATAATACAAATCCTCAGTTGTTTCTACGTTTGTCATATTATTTGTTTTTTTGGAAAATTTTGAATTTCAATCATCAATTCAGTTACTTCGTCTTCAGTTAAAAAACCAATAGGTCCTACTAACGGTGTGTTGTAAACCACATTAGCATTTTCATCTAATGTAACTAACTCAAACAAACCCTGTTCAGCACCTAAGGAACAAGCAAAAGACCTTGTTACACTAACCCCCCATTGATTTTCGAACATCAACATCGAATATTGTCCGTCTCTATCGTGAGTAAATTCAATGTCTTTAAAAGTTTTATAACTCATAATGAATTGACGTGTTTTATATGTTCATCACACGCGTTTATTTTTTCATATAATAACATTCTAACCATCTTACCTAACTCGAAATCATTAGAACAATTTAAAATCATTTCCGATTTTAATGTGATTGTTTTTTTGGCATCTTCAGACATTTGAATCATTTGTCTTTTATAGATGTTTTTTTCGTCTTGGGTGTTATTCTGTGACATTTTCAATCAAGTTAATAGATAATGGTTTAACATATTCGGGTATCAGTTGACCAACTGTACTAACTTTGACGTTAAACTTGTTTGAGAACCACTGAGTTAATATTTCAGAAGCCTCGTAATTGTACACATCAAAATTATCAGCAATAAACTCAACATCAGTTTCTAAAACCCAAAGAGTGTTATCTAATCCTAATTCGTTTTTGGATTCAAAACACATTCTAAAGTGTTTATTATCCTCGGTTAAGAACTTAGAACTTCCTTTGACTTTTATTTTGTACTTATTAAATCTCTTATCTAAAGCCTCAAATTCAAGTTTATTCTGATGCATATAGTCTCATATTATTGTATTCAGCAACATCATTATTCTCGGCAATTAAACCGTATTCTTTTCGAACATTTTCATAAATGATATTGGTTGGTTCATTAATATATTTTGATATGATATTAACAAAACCGTAATTAGATTCATCAACAATTTTTTGTGGTGTATTAGGTAATCCACAATATAACGCTTCACCAACTTCGCTGATAAACATTCCCGAGTAGAAACCTTTTAAACCAAATAAGTTAACAAACTTATCGGCGTTACACCAAATAAACACATTATCTTTCTTTTCTTTTAAAAGTGGTACACAATGTTGGTCAATGATATACCCCGTGTTTCTCCAACCAGAATATTTGAATTGTCCCACGGAAAAAAGTCCACCAGGACTACCGTGACCCATCATCATAATTCGGTCGTGTTCGTTGATTAGGTTCATTACGTCCATTTTAGACATACCACCTTTCACAACAGTCTTATCCACGACGTCTTTATAAACAATGTCGAGGAACGAAGTACTTTCATCCTCAGGATGTATAATTAATGTTTTCATATCACAAAAATAGTAATGTTTTTGAATATTCCAAAAAATATCTAGTATTTTTTATAAAAAAGATATTTTATTATATTCTTTGGAAAACGTCATCAATGATAGTATCGGCAAGTTCTTTGTAACCTTCTTCTGTTTTATACCTGTCATTGAATGTTTGAATGGAATGAATTGCGGTTGTGTGGTCTCTTCCACTAACCATTTCACCAATACTCTTCAAGGGATAAGAAAATTCTTTTCTCATTACCGCACAAAATATGTGTCTTGCGTCACATACTTCTCGTTTCCTTCCTCTTGATAGAATCTGAGTTACGGTTACTCCACAATGTTCAGCAACAATACCCATAATCTTTTCGGGAGAGATAAGACTTCTTTTGATTCTCTTTTTTTTAGGTATCAATGTTTGTTTAATACCCGGATAAACGTAAGGACTAATCATTCATTCGTTTTTTATGATTAATTAATATTTGATGTAACTAATACCACCTTGAGTTCCGTTGAGAGAGTTGTTATATTTTTTCTGTGCAACATCTCTTGGAATAATTTTAGAATTTTTATGGTAGATTGCCCATTTCCATTCTTTGTCAGGTCTATATCCGGGACCTTTCCAATGGTGATGTAATGATTTGGAATAACTTTCCAATCTAATAACAGTACCCTCCAAAACATTATTATCTGATACTTCTAAGTAAGGCATCCCTTCATAAAGTTTTGTTTTATTTGGACAATTGTACATTACCGCATATCCACAAGATGCTGATGTTTCTAAGTCTTCATCACTTCTAGCAGAGATTAAAAGTGCAATGTCTGTTGGTGCTTTTAATTCCTTTTTAACTTTTGATTCGTACTCAATAAGTCTCGCAAGATTGGAACCGAACTTCTTCATTGCTTCTTGTGGTGAATTAAAGATATCGGTGCAGATACCTTGTTTTAGTTGTACTTTGTATTGTTTAACTTGCATAATATATTTGTTTATAACGAACCTGAACGATATGTTGAGGGTGCGGTAACATCCCCCGGTGTTTCTCTCTCCATTATCTCATTACCAATCAATCTTCTTTCTCTTGCTCTTCTCTCTTCATTTCTTCTTTCGATTGTTTGATTAAACGGATTTAATCTTTCTTCTGCAACTGGTTCTTCCATTACTGGAGATGGTTCTTCCATTGAAACAGCTTCTCTTAACTCTTCTCCTATAGGAGATGGTGCGTCGAACAAATCTGATTTACTTTTCATTAATTTATCTTCGATTACTCTTTGTTCATCTGACAATAAAAATCTATTTGTTTTTGCTTTCTTGTCTTTAGAAACAGATTGAATCAAGAGTCTAATCTCATCAGTCAATTCCGTATCTAATGAATCAATTCTACTATCTTTTTGATTCCAAAAAGAAAACTCAGGGTCGTTTTTATCTAACGAATAGAAACTTGCAACTTTATATCCTGTTACTTTATTAATACAATATATTAAAACCCCTTTAGATGAATACTTAATAAAATATTCAGGATTACCTTCTGATGTTGTGCACCATTTAGTATTTGAACCGTATTTTTTAGATGCCAAATATGTTAATGGTCTAACAATTAACCATTCATCAGTGTCCATTAATTTCACTATTTGGGTTTCCATCTGTTTTGTAGTGACTTTCATTTCAGCCATACTCAATTGATTTAAAACATCTTCAAATGATTTATACTTACTTAAATCATTTTGTGAAATTAAACCTCTTTCATTGTATTCACAAAACTTTCTAAAACTTCTTAAATCTTCAAAATTAAAGAACGCGTCAAGAAATCTAAACATCAATAAAACTTGAATGTCAGAAAAATTATTCAAATCCTCCATTCGAATGAAATCAAACTTACTAATCAATGACGTTTTAATTTCAAGTATGTGTTCATCTAATGAACTGGTGTTTCTCATCAATCTTAGTAACGTGTCTGTGTACTTTGATTTCTTTTCAGGACTGAACAGCTCTAAAACATCTATTAAATTTAAGACATTTTGTGTGTCAGTTTTTAGTTCTTTTATCTTTGACATTATTAAAAAGTTTTTAATAAAAATATAGAGTTTTTATTTTAAAATAACAAATTATTTGATATTATTTGTTCTGTCCCATTTAGCTTTTCTTGCTTCGGGTGATAACATATGACTCTCATCAATTGTATGTGGAATTTGAACTCTCACACACGTTTGTGGTAATCTACTATTCATAAAATAATTGTTGATATAACCCATCATATTTGCAGAACCGATAGGGTTTGCAGAATGAATGTAAATTTGTGGCAGTGGTATGTTTTTATTCATACTCTCAGCAACCAACCATTTACAACAATCATAACCAGTTTTCTCATTAACTATATTGTCATAGTTTAATGTGTAGTTATTTTTTACGTTTGTGTAATATTCAACCATTGATAGTTCACCTAAGTCGTGGTCTAATGATATAACTTCATAGTTCTCTAAACCATTCAGTCTTATATGACTAACAAACTCATCATAGTTTCTAACTACTTCCCAATCACCTTCTGTCGGTGTTCTTATATCATCAAGATATAAGTAAATTTTCTTTTTATTCATCTTTTTTAAATGGTTTTGAATATTTTGGATATAGATTTTTCCAAATCAAATCCGAGTAATCTTTATTATCTAACATTCTAAATAGAAGTGCTTGTAAATCTAATTTTTGTTCTTTGATTTTCAATGCAGATTCTTTTCTAGTCATTTCAGGTTTAATAATGTTCATATATGTTAACTGACACATTGTGTCGGTTATTCTATACATTTCTAAGAATTTACTTTCCTCACTCTTCACCCAATCATAAAATTCATCCGGTACCTTATCTAAAATTTCATCTAAAGGTTTACCGACTCTTAAATATTCCCATATATCACGATTTGATACATTGGTTAAAATTCTATGAAGTCGTTTGTATTCTTCTCCTTTGATTTTCATACGAAAACCATTCTTGAAACGAACAACATATCCCTCTCTGTCCTTTGATATTTCCTCCTTCAACAAATCATAACCTTCTCCCCAAGTTTTATATAACATAACAACACGAAATCCAATATTAGAAATCATATTTTGAAAACGAATATCTTCACTGCTGTTATGGATATCAACTTCATTACCTGATTTTGTCTCAATCATCCCCAACAAAACAACATCTTCATAGTCGTATTCACACACTATTCTATTCTCTTTGTAAATTATCTCAAACAAATATGTGTAACTCTTATGAAGTCTTTCAAAATCATATTTATCTAAAAGTTCTTTTCCTTTGATTGCTTGTGATGATGTAAATGACCCACGAGTTGCCATAATCCATTCACCTTTTATTTTAGGTGTTGATTCATAGTACGGATTATCAAAATCAGGTAGGTTGTTTGGGTCGAAGAACCTTTCCATACCTGTTTCATAATTGTTATTGAACCATATGTTATATCTTTTCTCGTCGCTCAATTCATATTCATAATAAAAAAGAATACCTAATGAACCGTCCATCTTTTCATAAACCTCAAAAGTTTCATTTGGTAAATCTTCGGGTTTATGTTCTTCGTAGTTGAAGAATTTCTTAAAAGGTCTTGCAACAATATCACCTTTAGAATTGGTAACCAACCCACGACATTGAATTGTAACATCATCCCACAACTTTTCATATTGAACTCTTGGACTATAATTCCAAATAGTTAAATCGAGAGTTGGGTGAGTCTGTTTATGTAACAACCCATCTTTATGATATTTTTCTAATGTCTCTAATTTCATCTGTCAACGTTTAACATATCATCTGTGTGATGGTCATCAGCACCAAGTTCTGAACCTATTTCTCTTTTCTTCATATCGTTCAATATCTTTTTCAAATCATATGGTGCGAACTCGGGGTTACCATCCATACCAACATCCATTCTACGTCCATTACCGTACTTTTTATGGTTAGGTAAGTGACAGTGTCCGTGAAGATGAACACGTCCTTTACGGAGTCCATTCCACGATGCAATTGGATAATGGCACATCTCTATTGTTTCTCCTTGATATGAGAATTGTTCAAACCAATTCACGCTTAGAAATTTGTTACGAATATCATCTCGATTTCTATCGATGTGGTGGTCGTGATTACCTAAAACTAAATGAATATTCTTACAGATTAATCTGTTGTAAAATTCTTCTATTTGTTCAAATCCACCAAACGACCAGTCACCCAAATGAATTAGTATATCATCTTGACCAACCAATTCATTGATGTTATTTACAATTTCAGAATTCATCTTATCGATAGTTTCAAAATCTCTTGTTTGTGCTATCGGTATTGAACCATCGGGCATTCTCCACTTAGTAGTTCCTCGACATATATTACTATGATTGTAATGTGTGTCAGATGTTATCCAAACCTTTATATCGTTATCTATCTTTATCATATTAACAAAAATCAGTTGCTGTACTTACTCGAAGTCCATCGATTATTAAATCGTCATATTTTTCATTATCAGTCCAAAATGACCCGTGACCTTTTAGTCTTTGTTCTTTACGATATTCTTTATTAACAACCAAACCATCAGGTTCTCCCCAATTAAGTGCCATCACAATAAACTCATTTACATCTAACTCTTCACCATATTCATCAACAACACGACCATCTCTAATGAATTTAAGTAGTTCTTCTTTATTGGAGTAGTATTTGTTATCGTGAAAATTCCAACAGAATTTCCAACCACTACTTCGTTTACCTAAGTGAATATTGGTACCATTAATGAAAGTGTCCCAAGGTGACTCAGAATTCCATTGGTCATCCACCGGAACTCTAAATCCACATTCAATGTTGGATGGTGATATGTCTAAATTGGTGACACTACGAATTAGTTTGGTCTTTTTGTTTTCCATCTCTTCCACCGTTGGAATTCGATAATAATTTGTTCCCATTGTTAGTAAGTTCTTTTACGTAAAAATACATATTATTATTGATATTACAAAATATCAAAAAAAATCCCCGAAAAATCGGGGATTAAATTATAACTTAACGTTGAATCGGTCTTTCATTTGTTTGACCTTTTCATCCGGTACCCCGTGTACATTACTACTTCCGTGACGATTCTCCACAACAAGAGTATGAACACGATATTTGTATCTTTCAGCAATTTCAAAGTATTTCTCCATTTCCCATTCTTCAGTAAACGTATTAGCAACAACGATTCTACTGAACTCATTCTTCATTCTCTCAGCACATTTCAAAAGACAATCATTATGTGCCTCTTTCAATTTTGAACCATCGAAATTGTAAATTCCTTTATCAGACATAAAGAAGTTATCCGCAGATAAAACATCGGGATTATCACCTCTCACACATCTCAAAATAACCTCACCCACAGTAGTTTTCCCTGAACCAGGTACTCCTCGTAGTAATATTAAATCACCAACATATTCTTTATCTTCCATATTGTACATTTTTATAAATACCCTACAAAGATATAAAACTTGGTAATTCCAAATCTTTGTCCGATATCCTTTTTTGGGTTTCTGGTATTTTCCAATCTATTTTTAAGGTTTCGTCATTATAAACGATTCCACTTTCGGACTCCTTATTGTATTGATTGTCAACCTTATATTGAAAGATTGCATTAGTACTCAATACTGAGAATCCGTGAGCACATCCCCTTGGAATAAAGAGTTGTCTATTCAAAGACCAACCCAACTCCACCTTAACAACCTCACCATAAGTCGGGGAGTCCTTTCTAATATCCACCACAACGTCCAAAACACGTCCTTGTGTACACGTTACTAACTTAGCCTGTTCATACTCTCCCTTTTGGAAATGAAGTCCTCTAATGGTCCCATAATGAGAATATGACATATTATCCTGAACGAACTCAACATCATATCCCACATTTTGATTAAAGTCTTCTTTATTGTATGGTACCGAGAAGAATCCTCTATCGTCGTGAAACGATTCGTATGTGATAAGAAAACATCCCTCGATGTCTGTCTTGATAAACTTCATTATTGAATGTTTTTAAACATTTGAGGTACTGTTCCATACACCGGTAACTTACCATCCCATTTATTAATGTACTCTAATTGTAACAACAATGGAGTTAATGTTGCTTGTTTTAATCTGTTTGATTCCGCTTCCGCCTTTGCAGATGTCAACATTGCTTGAGCGTTACCTTCGGCGGTTGCCACTTTAATCTTAGCTTGTGCCTCGGCCGTTTTAACTTCATTCTCCGCTCTCAATGCCGCTTGAACTGCGTTGTTCTTAGCTTCAATAGACTTCTTAAATGTCTCAGGATAAATCAAGTTAGATGTGAATTGGTTGATAACAAATCCTTCTTTTAATAACTGCCCATCCAATAATCTACGAACTTCAATTTCAAATACCGCTCTGTTACTAATTAATTCATCGGCAGTATATTTGTTAGTAGCCAATCTGAACGCATCGTACACCGCAGTCTTTAAGAAACCTTCTTCAATGTCCTCTAATGGTCTACGATACTTACTAAAGATGGATGGTACTTTTTCTCTTTGTACTGAATAGTTCATAATTGGTGAGACACTAAATTCACTACCGTCCTTACTATTCACAACAAATGAATTCTCACCTTTATATTCTTTATGTTGGATGAATGTAGGAAATTCATATACTGTTGTGGTGATTGGGTTGTAAAATACCATACCGGTCACCGCAACCACGGCATCAACTCCCTTATCATCACCATATTGATTTACTTTGACACCAACGTGTCCTGCGTCGATTCTCTCACAAGAGAAAAATAAAAAAGTTAATGTAAAAAATAATCCTACTCCGATTAAAATGTTTCTCATAATTTGTTTTCTTTTTTGTTGTTGTTGTTGATTAAATTCGCTCTCCATTCGGTCGAGCTCTTCTTTTGTTCTACGATTTCCGTATCTATCGTACTGATTATCGTATCTACTAAATGATGCCATATTATTTTGTTTTATTTATTGTTGTACGATGAGGTTCTATTGGAAATTCAGGTTTATTTTTCTTTCTGGTTTTCACAAAAGGTTCGTCGGTCTTAACCCCATCAAATTGTTTTGGATTTCTTTTTTTCTTCGGTTTTAATTCATCAGGATTAATGTAATCGAGTTCGGTTTCACCCGGTTCAATATTCATCAAACCATCAACGAACTTATCCATTTTAATGTAGTAATAAACAAATATTAAACTGAATAAACCAATGACCGCAGATAAAATATTAAACATCGTATTTGATGCGGTTAATCCTGGAAATACAATGAATGTAAAAATTGCAAATACCCCGAAACCAATAAAAATTGGTGAAGATGTTTTCTCCGAGAAAACTTTTTTAAAAATGTCTTTCATAGTTAGTGTGTTTTATTAAAATATATTGAATAATTTTCGTATTTCCAAATTATTGCTCGAATTTTTTATAAGTCATCCCATAAAACCCGTAATTTGTTATTACCGATTCTTTGTCTCCCATTGAAACCGCAACCTCTTCCGTTGGGAATATTGCATCGACAGGACATTCGGGTTCACAAGCACCACAATCAATACAAGTGTCGGGATTTATGTATAGTTGTTTACCAAATAACTCCTCCTTCGACATTGTGGAAATCTCCGAAGCAATTCTATCTGTATGAATTGGTCCATTGATGGCATCGACAGGACAAACAGATACACAACTGGTGTCTAAACAATTAATACACTTCTTTCCAATAATATATGACATATAATAATTTTAACTATCAAACCAAAAGACGAATCGAGGAACCATTCCACGATTGTCAAGTGATTTCATTATATCTAACACAAGATGATAATCGGTTCCAACAAACACATCCTCATCTTCATTCTTTAACATCTCCTCAATTAACATCTCATATTCATTTAATGATAACCAAGAATGTGAATGATTATATTCATCATCCCCATTAGCCTCCCTAACTTCAAAACTTAGATTACCTTTTGGTAATCCTTTTGGTCTCACACCAAATTCTAATTCGGGGTTGTATCTAACTTGACCATCAGTTAAGTAACCAAATAAATTATAGTTTCTACCTAAACTAAGTTCTTCTGAAACCGCATTCCATTGTGGTTCATCTCTTTTGTCATCCTTACTACGATACTCAATAAATCCGTGAATATCACAACCCATAATTCATTTTTTTTGATTGGTAAATTACTTTATTCATAATAACTGTTTCTTTTTTTAATATCTCATTAAAATATATCCATTCATTTGGATACTCTTTTTTAAGTTTAATTAATAATTCTGGTTTTGTTAAGTGTAATTTATTGTTTAAAAAATCGTACTCCTCTTTTTTATGTGGAAACTTATTGTTAAATAATTTTGACAAGTTTTTCAAATTAACAAAATCAAAATTTCTCTCCATATTTGGTATATCTTCGTACAATTTTTCCCATAAATTTAATGACCAATGTTCTCCATAATTTATTTTAAATCTATCAACTATCGGTTTTAAATTTAATGATTCTAAATTCTTTTCTCTAGCATATGTTAGGACTTCAGTATGTAAAGCGGTTATGAAATGTTCACTTGGTTCTCTATAAAGAAAATAGTTTATTTTATCTTTACCAACATACAATTTACTAAGTTCATAATGTGATTCGTACTTTGAAAATCCTAAAGGTTCTGTATAGTCAGCTAACCATCGAGTACCACATTTTAATGGCGCCGTAATATTAAATCCTCCACTATACCAATACCTCTTTAATATCATTATTAATAAAACTTTCTCAATACTTCAATCACATCCCAAGCATCTTCCAATGCGTTATGTGTAACAATACCCTTAACCCCAGCACGTTCTTTACAAGTTGTTAAATTTGGTAATGACTTATCGTTCACCCAATCAACCATTAAGATTGCGGGGTCCAATACTCTTTGACGTGTACGAATTAACTTTTGCCACCAAGGAAGTTCTTGTAAAAATAGTTTATCAAACGTTCCGAAGTTTTTACCCGCAACATTCAATGTGATTGGTTTAGTTGCTCCATTAATTACAGGTTTAAGATATCCGCCACCCATTTGAACATACCCTCCACTATTACTTCCTTGAAAATATCCATTCCTTTCCAACCACCAATAGAATTCTTTAACGACATCATCTTCTTTATAGAAACTATAACCACTATGGGTGTCGAGGTTTTGTTTGGTCTCATTATCACCTTCAAGGTAGTCACCAATCATAGAAATAAGTTCCTTATTCATTGTAAGTGCTCTCGGTGAGCCGACGATTTCATTCTGAAGAACAACTGCATTGAACTTAGGACAATCTTCGTACGGTAATTTGTTTTCTGTATCTTCGATGATGGCACCGATGGATAATACTTTGTGTTTCTCGTGGTCAAGACCGGATGTCTCAATATCAATTGATACGTAAATCATTTTTTATGAAATTAAAGGTGTGAATAACAGATGTAAAAAATATAACAAAAAAAATCAACAATCCAAAATCCGTATTGATTTTTGGGTAAAAAATGATGAACAATCCGGGTGATGCCATCACTAAGAGTACCTTAAGGAATTTACTTGTATTTTTCATAATATTCAATTAAAATACAAATATAAAATATATTCTTGAATAACAAAAAAAAACCTCACATTTGTGAGGTTAATTTTTTACATAAATAATTGATGTTTAGAGTGTAGTTTCATAACGTGTTTACAATCAGGTAGATTGTCCTTTCCTTCACACCATCTAATTGCTAAATTTGTAAGTAAAGATGCATCATCACGAGACATTGAAACTTCACTTTCTTTATTAGATTGGTAATTTTTCAACATTTCATCCCAAGTATAGTCTTCGACTAATTTTACTACATTTTTAAGTTGTGATTCGGTAATTGCTATTTTCTTTCCCATTTGATATATGTTTTTTTTATAATATTTTATTAATCAAGATTAGTAACGTCGCTTGGTTCAATTAATAATTTTTCAAGGACACTATCAGGACTAACCTCTAAAATTCTAGATGTCAATTCTTGGAATAACTCTAAGTATAGTTGTTTGAATATGTCCTCATTCTCAATACAATTCATTGAATTTGGGTCCATATCACCAAGTGGATATGTTACACTTGCCCTAATTGGGTCAAATAAATTTCCTCTTTTAGATGCGAATGTTTGTTGGACTGTTCTAACCGAATTTGTTGCGGTGAATATTGCGTTTAATTTATAAACATCACCTGTAACGTTTCCAATAACGGTTAAGTCAGAAATAACGTTAAATGCTTTCTCACCTCTTTGAACTGCTTGTTTAAATAATTTATAAACCGGTGTTAATTCAAATTGTGATTTGTCATATGCTCTTTGTGATGGGTCCCACTTTCCACCTGAGTAAACTTGACCAGCATAATTTCTAACCATTTTACTTGGGTCCGGTCTCTTGCCTTTTGGTTTTTCTCCCATCTCTAATGACCCTCTAAAATTAAGAATTTTTTCAATTGCGTCTTGAATATCATCATCATCTCTAACAGTGTGATAATTGAAGTATATCTCAGGTCCACAAAACTTAGATTCTTTATTTCTATATGGAGATAAAATATTAATGTTTGATGTTGGTTCTGTAAAAGTTGATTCTCCCTTTAATTCAGGAATTCCACATTTATCCAAATGTGTTATTATACTTTTTTGATTAAAGAACGCATTAATTAATGGGTTTACAAGTGTTCTCTTAGCTCTAGCATCTTTCGCACTTAACTCAAGTCTTTCTCTTACTTTGGCTCTTTGTTCCTCATCTTCTTTATTCCAACCGAATTTCTTTTGTCTTGCCGCTAATTTATCAATTCTTCTATCCACTTTTACTTCGGTGTCAACGGCACCGCCATATTTCGTACCGTACTTCGGTGTTCTCGGTGGTGCGGTGAATGTACTAATCACATTATTATTTTGGTCAATCTCAATATATCTCGTTTCTTTTTTTCCATTTTCTAAATTGAGAAATTGTAGTAATCGATGTTCCAATGGACCGGTTCTCAATTTATGAGCCTTAATGATACCTGGTTCTAATTGCTCACCTGTCTTTGAATCAATAGCATTTACAGGAATTCCTCTTATAGAATCCACGTTAAATGTCATTTGTTGGGGTAATTGAGAGGGAACCCACATAGCGTTAAGGGCCATTTCCGATAACTCATAGCTTTGAACTTCTTCAAGTATGAGTTTAGATATAAATTCTTTAGTTAAAAATTCCATTATGTTTTGGTTTTATTCTATAAATATACCAAAACGTACTTTAATTCTTTATATTAGTAAAGCTATAGGAACTTTATTTCTTTTTCTTGAATAGGTCTGATAGTTTTTTACCCGGTTTTAGAATTTTACCTGTGTTTTCGTCCATCATAGGTGCTCTGTAGATTTCAAAAGCAGTCCATAGACCTACCACTATCATACCAATTCCAATGTAGAAAAACATATTTATTCAGTTTCGTGATTAAGGTAATTCTCGTATTCGAGTTGAAGATTTTTGTGTTTTTCGAAGAAAAAGTCTCGAGTGAGCTCGTGTCTACCTACTTCAATAGACATAATGAATAGTTCATCGTGTAGACTGTCATTTTTCATACCGAGTTCATTTATTGTGGATTTTTGTTCTTCGATGGTTGATATGTCATTGTTCCACATAACTGTCATCCACAATAAGGTTAATGTCAATAATACAATGACACCTTTTAATTTAGTTTCTGATTTCATAGTTATTTAATTTTCCAAAATTGCCACCATTTTTTCTCTTTAGGTGGTAAACATTGTGAGAATGGGTTATCACCAAACGACACCTTACCATAGTATTTTGATGTCATTATATTTAAAAAAACCTCGTGATATTTTTCGGGTATTGTACTGAAGTCGGCGGTTATCTTAACGTCTAACGTTATGTCATCAGTATTGTCTGTCAGAAGTAATGTGTTTCTTAATTCGACAGGTTTTGACGTGGTCACACCAATGTGGTCACCTTGTCCTATGTGTCTCAAATCGAAATTATTCATAAGTCAAATATAAGAATATATTTGATAAATCCAAAACAATATTTAAAAATTTTAAGAAATAATTAAGCCATACCGCTAACAATCTTTTCTACCTTTCTACCTCCTTGAGCAATTAGACTGTTAGATGCTTTATTGGAAGAGCTCCAATTCTTTCTTGTATCAACTGCAATATTTAAAAGTTCTTTAGGGTCAGTTATTCCTGAAGCTACTTTTTCATTCATAACTCTTGCAAATCTTTGGAACCATCCTGGACCATTCCATACAGCATATACGAAATTAAACGTAAGTCCTGGGTCACTCATAACAATAGCTCTTGCGGGTTCTGACATATAACTTCCCATATATTTTTGGAATAATGGTTTCATCATTTTAGGAACCAACTCTCTGAGTCTTGATTCTAAAGGACCTCCCATATATCCGTACTTCCAATTAGTTCTTGCACCTGCCTCATCAATTAATCTCCAAAACTCTTCAGCGTCGGGTCCTTTCGTCTCCCAACCACCGGTTTTTCTATCCATACCCATCATAGTTTCACCCGATGCTCCGTATCTTGAATCTTTAATTCTACCATCAGCTAACATATCAGGATGATAATAACCACCCTCCAAGTTATCGATTACGATATTAGTCATTTTTTCAAAATCAGTAGCTGCAACACCTTTTAAGTCAACAGCACCTTTCAATCCTTTCATAGAAGCATTACTTAATTTTGCAATATCTTCTTTTGTAATGTTTTTAAGTTTAAGAAGTTCAATCATTTTAAGTAACATCTCCTTCGATGCTTTAACCATACTCAATGAACCACCACCCGCACTTGTTAAGTTTACAGCTTCGTTTACAGTTTTACCTGATTGAGTATTGGTACTACCTGATGTTACATAATCATTTGTAAACTTTTGAACTGCGGCAGCAGTTTCAGGACCAAATAAACCATCAATACCATAATTTGGTAATTCGTATCCTAATAATTTTAAACCGATTTGCATCGATTCAACTTCATTTTTAAATGACATTGAACCTTTTTCTTGTTGAGTAATTCCTTCACCAGCAGCGGCCTTCTCTAATGTTTCATAGAAGTTGGCTAAATCATCTTTTACTGTATCTGCTTTCTTTGGGTCTGTACCGTTTTGAGTTGTACCTGTAGTTGACGCCACCTCCATTACTTTACCCAATAAATCTTCCGATAATATTCCGTAAGTTAATGTGTGTATTCTTGTAATCTCTTCAAGTAATGTTCTTTTCATAATATTATAAATATATGAACATCACAATTAATACCCATAATGAGAATCCATATTTCTCTTATGTTGGTGTTTGGGTTTTTCTGGTTTTTCGATATTCCAATCTAAGAAATCTTCTCCTTTATAATCAGGGTGATTTTTTTGCATATAATCAATACCCCTCACCCAAAAAAATGAGATGATTGCTGCCAATCCAAAACTGCAACCAATTCCAATTAGATAACTTTCCATCATTTGTTTTCTGTTAAGTAGTTTAAAATTTTCTCTTTAATACCTGATTGTTTTATCCCCTCAGTTCTTCTAGTTGTTAGGACAAAATTGGTTAATCCCCAATCCATTTCCATATCACCCCACGATTCGTGAACTTGAGGGATTCCCATATTCAAATCATCGACAGCAACCCAATGAGTAATCTCAGGATGGTCGTGTAGATACTGAGTAATTTCAATCGAACGTTCCTGTTCTAACATCCATCTTGGTGACCAAGCAAATGTGTGTTCATTATAACAAGTACAATCGGACACACTTTTAGTAAATCCTATTGGTTTCTTTATAATTCCTTGAGATTCATAATACTCACCCATCTCCTCAACGTTTGCCCACTTTTTCCAATCAGACGAAACAACAATCTCAGCGTCAGTCTCCTCCAATATTTCATTTAATACACCGATAGCTTTCTTATTGAAATTATCAAATCTCGCATCAACCGGTAAAGATTGAACTGATTGACTCAACTTGCGTTTTGCTTTTTGTTGTTTTTTAACTCTACCACCCCACTCGGTTGCTAAACATATCACACCATCGTGGTCAAGAAATATTACTTTCATTTTTTCTTCCTTTAATGATTAATCTAAATGTACTAAAAATTCCCGATAACATAAAAATTTGTACGGGCCAAAATGGTAAATTATGTAACTCGTGTAACATCCAAAAGATATTCATAAAAACCCAAGACATCAATGTTAGGTTACTTTCCCTACCATTCTTTTCCTTTATAAAAATATAAATTGTGATAATTGACGTTGGGATAACCATAAAGGTTGCCATCCACGTAAATTTTAGACACCAAAATATATCTTTAAACAACCACGAAATTACGTGAATTTCTTGTATATTCCAATTTATTTTAGGATATCTAGTCAATATGTTCCGGTTGAGGTGTCCATTTACCTTCAGACGTAATGGCTGGAGTACTATTTCTATCAATCATAACCCACTCCGCTTCAACGATTCCCCAAGGCTCAAATTGTTCTATAACGTCTTGTAATGTGAAACATTTACAACTGTAAATGTCAAATTGAACCATTGCGGGTTGATGGTGGTCCCAAATGTGTATTGATGAGTGTGATGTTGCTAATGTTACTGTACCCGTTAAACCTTCATTACCAGGATAATCTACGTAAACACTTGTTGGTCCCCCAACAACCTCCATCTTAACTTTGTGAACTAAGTCAACAAACCATTTATTTAAAACTTCTACCTCTTTAGGGGGATTCTTAACCCAAATCTTCATTAAAAGATGTTGGTGGTAGGGTTCAAACTTTTCAATCATATATGTCTTTTTACATTACATATATATCATAAAAATTGTATTTTTTATAGAATTACCTAAAATAAATTCTATCGGGAAAATCACCGAAAACAAACTTCGTAACGTCACATAACCACATACTTAAATCATAACTTAATCCCTTATATGACATCAATCTGTACCAACCCCCCTCACCTAATTCCCAAGCCTCAAGTCTTCCATAATATTCAAATTCCAATACTTCACAATTTTCAAATGATTTATCCGATAAAATCACGTAAACTTCATTTTCACCTTGTGATAAAATCTCCAAAAAAGTGTCAGCCCCTGAAACCATTTGAAGGTCCCAACGTTCCCCTTCCCATTCAGGTATATCTATAAACCATCCGTAGTTGTCTTTATAGAATCTGTAATGTTTCATTTTGTAAATTTTTTGAAGTTACTAATGAATCCTTTTTCATATTTTTTAAGTTCTTTAGTGTCCAATCCGTTGTATAAACCGGTTGACATAAAGGCATTAATTTCATCATCAATAATTTTTTTATCATCCACATATCCCATCTTTATTAATTTCTTTTTTAACTTTTCGTAATGTGATGGTTTTATTTTACTGACAAGTTTTTCAACTTCCTTCTTATATTCTTTATTGGTGTAGTATAGTCCGTGAGCAATTTCGTGGTCTAAAGTTTTTAGGTCTTTACTACTAGCACCGATTAAATACCAAGGTGTACTTGTACCATTATTTTTATGTTGGGAGTCAAGAGCACAATAGAAGTAAATGTTATTCATTACTTCGTCATATTCTGTTTCCTTATAAAAAGTGTCGTTAGCTTTCTCCAACACATTAGATGGGATATTATAACCTGACCAATCTTCTGGATATGTGAATACCCTTTTCTTCCAAGCACTTTTATAGAATCTCATATACTCCATCCAACTAAATTTTTTACCTCTAAACTCTTTGTATGGAGATTCATAAAATTCTTGATAACGACAAAACAACATTGCCCTGTCATAGTCGTCATCAACTAATACACAATAAATTTTTGGTTTGATTTCTTTAACTTTCCCTTTAACTAAAGGATGTTTAATTTTCATTATATAAGTAAATTTGTAATGTCGTTACCATCCTTATATATGTCAAGATACCCCACGACTTTGGGTATCTTATTAGTATTCTCAAACTCAGTTGTTTTCGGCATCATACCAACAACCCATTTAGGTTCTTCAATCTTTTTTAGATTGAATGAAAAAATACCTCGAGGTGTTGAGTTGATATAATAAACAGACCCTTTTTGAATTAGGGAATCCCATTTTATTTTTTCTATCAATAAATCAGAATAATCCGCTCGTCTACATTTTAATTCATAGATTTTTTTTCTTTGAGTACTAAATGCATCCGTCGGATTATACTGGTCAGTCTTTTCCAAATCAGGAATCAACTTAGTTTTAAGAAGATTAAAAAGTTTTTCTTCGTTTAAATTGATAAGAAGTCTTTTCTTTTCAATTGACAACATTAACGTAAATGTTTGAATTTATCTCCCAAGTTATTGATGAAGTTTTCTTCCTCAATTGAAAGTAAATCTCTACACTTAGCTAACTTATTAAGACTATCCCAAAATCTTTGGTCATTGATGTTTGGTCTGCGAACACCATTGTTCTTACCAGTAGTTTCTGTAGAGGATTGGATATATCCATCTTCTTCTAATATCTCAATCAATCTATCTCTTTCTCTTTTACTACAAGCATCAATAAATTCACTTGGGTCGATGTCAATTTCGGACGTAAATTCTGGCATACTATTATTTTTTAGTTTCTATCAAAATGGATTTTAATGAATCCGCTTTCTTTAAATCCACTTCTTTAACAATGTTAACATTTTTCTCAGCTCTTAATTTAGCTAATTCTTTTTGTTGGAAGAAACAGATAATCAACAAAGCAATTGCACCACCCATTGTGATATTCTTTTGATTATTTTTAATAAATTCTATCATACTATTTGTTTTATAACTCTTCAACAATTCCTAATAACTCCGCTAATCCTAATAATATTGCAGTGTTACCAAATTGCTCGTTAAATAAAAACCAACAAGCGGTTAATCTTAACACACTCTTGAATAAACTTATCCAAAAATGTGAATTACTTTTTGATTCTTTTGGTTGCATTTGTTTTCTTTTTAAAACTTTTCTTCAATGTGTAAATTATCTCATCAACCTCATTGACTGCCATCCCAAGACCAAGTGAAACTTCACTTGATAGTTGGAAATTTTCGCTATCTCCAAGTTTAAGATATCTTAAAGATTCTTTGCGAAAACCTAAAGCTTGTCTTTTGAGGTCTTCCTTTTTGTTTCTTAACTCCGCATATACTTTGTTAAGAGTTCTTTGGTCGTAAGTAAGTGCTTTCATAATAAAAATATATTAAATTATTTTGAAGATTCCAAATAATTGTGAATAAAATTTATTCTTTGACCAATCCAATACATAACATTAACTGTCATTGAATTACCCATAGCACCTTTTACATTTGAATAGCTTGGTTTTTTCCCATTGATTTCGAAATCTAAATAACCATCGGGAAACCCTTGTAATCTTTCTAGTTCTCTTTCAGTAAATGTTCTGATACCATTATCATCTACCCAATAGTTTGAGGTAGATACTTTACCAAACCCATCAACCAATGTTCTTGCGTAGGATTTGGTTACCGTACCAGCGAGTTTAATTTGTCCGAGAATATTTTTGGTGTACTCATCCCTCTTGAGTTTATTCTTTTCTTCAACGCTTTCAAAACATCCTTCTTCAAATAATACTGAGAATGGGACTCTCCAGTCTTTTCCACGATATCCGACAATATAGATTCTTTTGCGTCGTTGGGGAACTCCGAAGTATTGCGAGTCGAAAACCCTATAAGCGATTGAGTAATTTTCCCCTTGGACAACCCCTTGTTTTTCGATGTGTTCAGGTCTGAAGTCAACTCCTGTGAAAGAGGTGATGATTTGACATAAGGCTTTTTTGTGTTGACTTTTAAAAACGCCTTCGACATTTTCCCAAATGAACCACTTAGGTCGTTTTTCTTTAAGAATTTGTCCATAGCTAAGGGCGATTTGACCACGGATATCATCCATTCCTTTGTTGAGTCCTGCATCGGAAAAAGATTGACAAGGCGTTCCTCCGACCAATAAGTCGAATTTTGTTTTTTTGTACGTTTCATTTGTGTTGAGTTTAGTAATGTCAGTAAATAAAGGTGTGTTTGGGTAGTGATGTGATAGAACTTGTTGTGGGAACTTTGCAAAGTCACATACACCTTTACATTCCCAACCAAGTGGTGACCAAGCTACGGTAGCCGCTTCGATTCCACTGCAAACAGATAGGTATTTCATTGTGTTATAGTTTAGTTAAACAAATCTAACAATAAAAAAATAAAATTGAAAATTTTTTTGAAATCTTTTTAAAAATATAATATAACTAACTATAAATCAATTAGTTATGATTTCGTATTTCTCTTTTTTCCACACCAAATATGGATATTCTTTCAAACGTTCACATAAAATTGCCATAGCATTTTCGAATATTTCTTTGTTTACCGGTGTATTTGCCTTTCCATACGCTTGGACAAATGAACCTCTTCGATATTGTAAATTAATTCTTTTTCTACCATACGATAATGCAACGTAAATGTATAATGCTCCGTGAAAAAATTGCTTGGACATACAGTTCTTCATCAATGTTCCCTCAAGAATAAAATCATCTTCAGATAAAATTACTTTTGGTATGTAAACATTATCACCAAGAACAATTGGTTCTTCAATTGCGTTAACAATATCATCCGGAATGTTATATTTTAATTTGTATCCGAGAGACAAATGTTTTTTAAGTAAGGACCATTCACTTATTAAGTAATCAATATCATCGGGTTTCCTCAACTTGATTTTTAAATCATATCCTCTTTCTTCTAAGTAATGTCTAAGTGTAAACAAATCTTGGATAACGCTAAACGGGCTCTCTAATCTATCATCGTCCGCCATCCACTTCTCAAGTACTTTTGTTAATGCCTCTTTCTCTGCATCATTCTTACATACAAATGTTTTCTTAGGTGTATTTTGAACACTACACACTGACCACCAATCAAATCGTTTGATGTATTCAATATAATTGTCACCAAACAATTTACAAAGAAAACTTAAACATTTGATATTAACTTTACCATATTTGTTTGAGGATAACGCTCCCACCAAATACTTTGATTTGATACCGTAAGAATCTAATATTGCAGGTAAAAACTTGTTGTCGTTTAATTTAAGATATTTCTTTTTTGGATACTCGTCCATAATGTTTAGATAAACATTATCGTGGAATTTAATTCCTTTTTTGTGTAAGTGAAAATCAACAATCAAATCAAATAAAGGATTGATTTTGGTTTTCTCATCGTAAGTTTTGTTCTTGATGAATTCATCATCTACATTTGATAGTAATTCATTTTTAATATGAGTAAAGATGGTCTCAGTAATTCTTTTGTACTTGACTCCCCAATAGTTTAATCTTTTCTCACCATAGTAAAATCCTCTATCAACTAAATCACACAACTTATCAAAGTTGTTCTTTTTTACTGTTAAAACTGATTTAACAGCTTCACCATTCTTTATACGGTCATTTTGTAATCTATAAGTTACCTGTATATCACCTGTTATCTTATTAATTATTAATTCGTGACAAAACCTTAATTTATTACCATCACCGAGTCTGGTGTAGTTAATGTAGAAGTCTGCGTAGTAAACTAATGTGGTATCATCAGAACCGAGTCTTAATTCACAAGTTGAACTTGACTGTTTATTTCTCTCTACCTTTTCTTGAAAATAATGTTCGTGCGTTATCATCTACATAAAATGTAGACAATAACATTTGCATTGTGTAGTTAAAATAATCCTAACACATCATCGGTAGGAATTTTTGTCTTTGTAACATCTATACCATTGATAGTTAATGGGATAACTCTTTTTTCTATTGACTTAATTGAATACTTATATTTTGAAATTCTTCTTTTTAGTGCATCCAAAGCATCCTCAAAGTGTTCTGGCGGTACTTGATTACAGAAATATCTTGATTGTGTACAACTCTTATCTCTAACATCGAACTCATTAGTAACTCTTTCACTACCAAAAACACTGTCGGCTCTTAATGATACAATTATAGATAATTCTTTATTGGAGTATGATGCAACACAATGATGCATATGTGAACCTTCCTCAGAATATTCCATTTCCTGTTTCAATAGTACAGGATAGTACATTCTATATTTTTCCATACTTGGATAGATACCATCTAATTCCCAAACTTTAATTGGTTCTTCTATCATTGAAATTAGTTTCTCATCAAAGACATATTCAATTACACTACCCTTTTTTATCAATCTGTCAAGACGTGATAATTCTAAGTGTTCATTATGAAACTCTTTCCAATTCTTAGCTCTCAACATCATATCAGGATAATAATCCCTCAACTTTTTAATCATTAAAAAATGGTCATCAATTTGATTTAACTGACTGTTTAAAACGGTATCCATTCTATGATTGTTTTCATTTACCGTTGCGTACTCATTAAATAATTTAATTAGATTATATTTCTCAGTATCGTTTAAATAGAACGTGTTATCGTATGTGACCTTTTCTTTGTAGAAATTGTTAGTGTAAGGTGAAATAGTCTTATCTGACATATTTTTACAAAAAATATCAATATTAATATTTGATAGGTACTTGAACATCTCCTCACCAAAATATCTTTTCAATCTGAATAGACTTGTAATATCAATATCAGGATTTTTATGTAGAAGTTTAATTGTTTGTTTAGATTTAATTCCTAATCTATCTAATATTGCCGCAACTAATTTATTATCGTTCTTTTTAAGAAAGGGTTTTGTTGGGTAACAAAACGTAATTAAATTTCTGTAATTATCAGGTGTTTTAATACCTTTAATCATCACGAACAAGTCGATTAAATTGTTATATATCCATTGGTTAGAATCCCTTTTCACACCATAATTTGGTTCTGTTGTTTTATGATTTTGAAAGGTGTTAAAGAAATGATATAACGTCTCAAAGAAGACCTTATCACTAAATTCTTCGGATAGTTCTTTTTGTATTTTTATTGAACTTTTAAAATCGTTATTTGTGATAAACTTGTCTACTCTACCACCAAAATGAGTTAATAAAGAATCTAATGACATCCACAGATTGGCAAAAGTATTCTTTCTGGCTTTCATTATGTTTGAATTGTACGCCTTCTCAAATGTTGTGATGTCACCTGTCTTTAAGTTTAAACAAATTCCGTTGATGGTCGCAGCTTTTTTAAAATACTTACAATTTACAAATCGTTTCTTTGTTTGAGAATATAATTTGATTGTTAATTTATCTCCGTTCTGTACTATTGACCTTTCGTAATAATATGTTTCAATAGAACTGAACGCCCTACCAAAGTGTTGTTTTATTTGTCTATCATTTTTTGTGTAATATGCACCATTTTTTTTGAAGTATCCGTTTAATTGTACGTTGACACCGGTAGATTCGGGAGAATAAAAAAACTTAGTGTTCTTTTTTCTCATTTCCGACTTATTCTCAAGTTCAAGTGTATGAGTACTATATGAACGTACGAATATATTATTCATAGATTCACTGTCAAAATCCCAATTATCAACTTTGAAGGTATTAAATGCGTTGTTTTTAGGTTTTTCGGATAATTTACAATAATCCCTGTATGGATGAATTTCGGAGAAGGAGTACCTCTGAACAAGAATTTCTTTTCTCATATGAATGTTTTATTAGTAGAATTCAAATATAGGAAAAAAACTGGAATATCACTATTTATTTAAAAAGTTTTATATATATGGCAAAGTCTAAGGGAAGTTCTATATCAATGAAGGTATCATTTGGTAAGAAAAGTACGGGTAAAGCACGTAAATCTTATGGTCCAAAAGACCAAAAACCAAAGAGATACAGAGGTCAAGGACGTTAATCTTCTTCGTATATTGGATATATGTGAATCGGTGTGTACTCTCCAACATACGCATTTAGTATGTTGAATTCAACCCATTCGTAAGCATCTTCGTAGGTAAACTCATTTATCCTTTGAGTTTCGGATATCAGTTTATTAATATCATAGACTGCCTTACCTTCCTGTGTAAAACCAATAATGGCTAAGTCTAACTCGTCCCATAGAATTGCGTCAGGGTTAATTTCCGATATTTTTTCTCTTGTTATCATAGTCTACCTCCTCCTTTATATGATTTTTTATATTTTGGTTCACTTAAACTACTAATTTTAACCCCCTCAGATTTATTTGCTGCGTGGACAAATTTATCATTACCAATGTAAATTCCACAATGCCAACCACTTGGACTGATTCGACTATTGAAGAATACTATATCACCAATGATTAGATTAGTCTTAGATATTCTTTTAGTTTGTGACCATTGTTTATATGCAACATCTTTCAGTTCTAAACCATAGACATCACGATATAATCTTTTGGTGAACTGAGAGCAGTCAATACCCTTCTTGGTTTTACCACCTAATTTGTACGGAATACCAATCCACTCGGTAATGAATTTATCTAACTTAGGTGCTTCTTGTGTTTCAATATGTTTAACATAATCAGAAAATTGATTCTGACTAAATGATGGTATTGTTGATACGGTTAAAAGAATTATTAACCATATCAACTCTTTATAAATTTTTTTTACTCTTTTCATTATATTCAATATTATCTAATTCTTGTTGCAACTGTTGTATTTTAAGTTTATCATCAGTTGAGTGTGTTTTTTGAAGCTTTAGTCTTAGTATTTCAAGCCTCATTGAATCCGTTTTTTTATTTAGTTGGTTCATAATTTTAGTTACTTAGTGGTGCCTTTATTGGTGGATGTGATTGATAGTTTTCCAATATCACATCTTGCCCTCCAAATGAAAATATACCATCTCTAACGTGCACAGTTGGTAAATCAAATGGTTCTCTTTTTATTTGTTCTTTTGCTTGTTCTATATGATTCTTATATAAATGTACATCACCTAAATTCCCTATCAATTCATCAGGTACCATATTCATTTCATCCGCAATCATTGTTAACAATAAACCATACGATGCGATATTGAATGGTAATCCTAAGAATGTATCTACCGAACGTTGGTTCCACATTAATGAGATGGCTCTTTTAGGTATGTTATATACTTCCAGTTCTTCACTCAATCCTCCACCGAATGGAACTATGTCATCTACCATCAATTGAAACTTATCGTCACCGACTTTCTTCTTTAATAAATCCCACCTCTCTTCACCGGTTAGCTCTCTTGTATAAACTTGGAATCCATAATGACAAGGTGGTAAAACCATTTCGTCTAATTGGCCCACATTCCAAGCACTTACCATTAATCTTCTACTATCGGGATTTGTTTTAAGTTCGTTGATTAGATTTTGAATTTGGTCTATTTTAAATGAATCCCAACCTGGTTCCGAAAACTCATTCCAGTTTCTCCACTGCTTACCATATATTGGACCTAACTCACCCCACTTTTTAGCAAACTCATCGTTTGTTTTTATTTTATTAATAAACTCTTCTTGAGTTAATGGTGTTAATTTATCTGAATCACTAAACCAAACTTCCATATGTGGTTGCATCCCCATTATATCACCACACTTATATCCATCGATAACATCATTAATTTTTTTAGTGTAGTTCTTATATGCGTCACCATCCCAAATATGACAATTATTATCTACAAGATATTTGATGTTAGTACTTCCACTTAAGAACCAAATCAATTCGGTTACCATAGTTTTCCAAGCCATCTTTTTAGTGGTGAGTAATGGAAACCCTTGTGACATCCTATGTCTTATTTGACGACCGAATACTGATATAGTACCAGTGCCTGTTCTATCGGTTTTAACAACACCATTATCTAAAATGTCTTGTAATAATTCTTGATACTTACTATCTAGTGTGTTCATAAATGTTTAATCTTTTTTCATTTTCAATTTTATCCTGATTGGTGTATCTTTCTTTGTACGATATAATTCTATGAAATTCTTTATATGCGGACGGGTGAGTTTCTTTTATTCTATCTAAACCATATTCATATTCAAAAAGTACATCTTCATATCTCCGTTCTTTTTTATCAAAACCATCCTCTAGTTGTTCTATTTGCCCCTGTAAATTAACTATTTCACTTCGTAATGAATCTTCATTACAAGTAACATTAGGTTGAGGAGTTGTTTCGTTTGGTTTATTTAATGCAACCATTAATAATACCAATATTATTACAGTACCAATAAAAAGTCTTATAGTTATGTTGTCACTTTTCATATCAATTTATCTTTTAATAATTCAAAAAATATATTAGTTAAAGTTTTATGTGCATTCTCACCATAATGATTATCGGTGAGAATATTACCACTCTCCATTTTTATTGTTTCAAGTTTTAACAACTTGTGTACATTTAAATCGGTATTGTCATCAAACGGTGTCCAATGAATTATTTTATTTTTCTTCATTGTGTGATTAATAAAATAAATCCAATTGTTAACTTCTTTATAATAAATTGGATTATCCCTATTAACAAATATCTCATCAATCGTATTTCTTGACATATCGGTGTGGTGAGTGATGTGATAATCTGTAACGGTTCCTGGTACAAATTTCACCCAATCGCCGTCTTTAGCGGCAAGTCTAAATCTAATCACACTCGACCAACCAATAATAACAATATCATTTTCTTTAATCCTATGTACGTTATTACACAAGGTCTCAAAAATGGAATAATTATCATATCCACCAACCCCTAAGTTCTCACATTCAATCCCCAATTGTTCACCTAAAAAATCACAATAGACTTTTGGTAAATAACCTTTGTAATCGATATAACTTTTACCCCAATCAACTTTTGGGTCATATCTTTGAGTGTAGCTATCACCAAAACACCAAAGTTTATTTTTTGTAGTATGCATTTTTTTGTATTTGTACTCCCATAAAAAATGTTAACCATCTAAATGATAGACCATACGCTGGTGTAGATATGCCGGTCTCAAAAAAGGTTTCTTTATTATAAAAGAAAACAATTGTTGGTATTATAAACCAATGATGTTTCTTTTTGTAAATGAAAAAATCAGTTAAATATCTTGGCTCTTTCATTATATGACTGTTTTTTCTCGTTTTTGTTTAATGTATTTATTTTTTACGTGGATATAGGAATCAAACAATTTTATATCCATCTCAATATTCAAATATTCACACAACTCATAAAAAGATTGTGATGGTTCATCTTTAAAAATGTCCTCATAATAATAAATTTTATTGTCCCTAACCACTAAATCAAATATTATGTTCCACTCACCAAATTGAGTTTCAATTGTTGGCTTTCTTCTTATATAAATTACTTTATCAAATTGTTTAACAATCCTAATTGAATGTTCTAATAATGTTTCCCCATCTTTAAATAAAAGTGGGTCGGGTTCTTTCGAGAA